>Ga0074193_1001222_pt1 | contig 33380 bp, 24 predicted proteins | sample EPASupsiteHSE605_FD_64523 | JGI IMG/M metagenome (GOLD analysis project Ga0074193, IMG submission 64523) | Bioremediated contaminated groundwater from EPA Superfund site, New Mexico - Sample HSE6-05 | ecosystem: Environmental > Aquatic > Deep subsurface > Groundwater > Contaminated ... | reverse complement strand
GGCTAAGCCTTGCGCAAATCATTACATTATCTATCATACCAAACAATCCCAACCTTGCTTTAAAATCAGAAAACAGGGGAAAGCTCATTAACGAACGGAATAAATGGATTCAAAGAATTGGAAAATCAGGTTTTTTTAAAAATGAGATCATCGAAGATGCTCTTCACGAACCTATAGGATTGATGAAAATTCATCCACCAAAAAAAATTCCGCACCTATCCAGAAGACTTATAAGTACTTACCCCGATCAAATATTCATTTATACATGGATTAAACCTGATATACAAAGCAAAACAGAAAATATACTTTTTCAGTATTCGCAACAACTTCGTTCGGGAAATATTCATAATGCTGCGATTATGGTGATCGATAATAAAACAAATCATGTTATTGCATACGCTGGTTCTCCTGATTTTTATGACAAAGAGGATCTTGGAGAAGTAGATGGAATAAAAGCAGTTCGTTCACCAGGTAGCACCCTAAAGCCCATTTTGTACGCAATTGCATTTGACAAGGGAATTATCACTCCCAAAATGACAATCACAGACGTACCTGTAGATTTCAAAGGATATTGTCCTGAAAATTATGACGGAACCTACAATGGAATAATCACTGTTGAAAAAGCATTAGCGCTTTCACTTAATATTCCTGCTGTTAAAATATTAGATGCAGTTGGCGTTAAGACACTAATTGACAAACTGATACGAGCAAGATTTCAAACCATAAAAAAACAACAAAAACAACTTGGGCTATCCTTGATTTTGGGAGGGTGTGGTGTTACATTGGAAGAGCTTGCCAATTTATTCTCCACATTTTCACACAATGGAGTTTACCAAAAAGCTCAACTCTGTAAAAATGAATCAACAAATAAACCAGACACAATTATAAGTGATGCTGCTTCATTCGTTATCACTCAAAATCTCACACAACTCTTACGGCCTGATTTGCCTACAAAATTTGAAAACAGCATTAACTTACCCAAAATTGCTTGGAAAACAGGAACTTCTTACGGAAGAAGAGATGCTTGGAGTATTGGATATAATAAAGATTATACAATTGCAGTCTGGGTAGGAAATTTTACCGGTATCGGAATTCCAGAACTTAATGGAACCCAATATGCAACACCTTTACTTTTCGAACTTTTTAATACACTTGATTACAATAGTCCGAAAAATTGGTTTACAGAACCTAAATCTCTGGATTTACGTTTAGTTTGTTCCGAAACAGGATTAATTCCTAATGACTTCTGCACAAACCAAATTACAGATTATTACATGCCGGGAATTTCGCCTGCTACCCGTTGCCAACATCTTAAAGAAGTCTTCACTGATCCAAAAGAACATATTTCTTATTGCAGATCATGTATGCCCGATAAAGGGTATAAAACAATTTTTTACCCTAATTTTCCTCCCGATCTTTTAGTATGGTATGATGAAACAAAAACTCCCTATAAGAAAATTCCACCTCACAACCCTAAATGTGAACGGGTATTTCAGGAAAACGGACCTCAAATAATATCTCTGACTGATGGCATGGAGTACATCTTACTAAAAAATGAGAAGCAACAACTTACTCTACGCTGCCACACCGAACCGGATGTGGAAAAAGTTCATTGGTATATCAATGATAAATTTTACAAAACAACTGTTGCCAACGACAAACTTTTCTTCATTCCCGAATCAGGGACAATTAAAATCTCTTGTAGTGACGATCAGGGACGAAATACCAATATCTGGATAAAGGTCACATTTATTTAGCTCTGTAATTTTATAAGGATGAAATTACGACGAAAACATCTATTCATATTCGGAATAATCTGTATTCTGCTTTTTATGGCTGAAAACAGGCTGATATTTCTTATTACAGGAACCATAACTCAGGGTGAAATTATTGATATTGCCTACATAGACAATCCTGGCAGATATTCTGGTGCCGAAAGTGCCCCTATTATCCAATTTACTGTTCAAGATCAAAACTATCGGTTTGAAGGAAGGTTATTTTCCGATTATAAAATCGGAAATAAAGTAAAGGTTATCTATGCTAAAGGGAACCCTGCAAAGGCATACATGTTCAATTTTTCTGACTTTTGGCTAAGCCCTTTTTTATGGGGATTTCTTCTGTTTATAGTAATGTCAGCAGCTGTATTTTCTTTTTTCACCTCAACGGATATAATTACGATTCACTTATGGAAAAGGCCAGCCTTTAACCGACAAAATAATGAAGAATTATGACTATCTGATTTTCACCAATCTCTCTCCTTCCAAAACAGGAACAACCGGGCAGGTATCCATTGTAAACGAAAATTCCAAAACGTCATCTAATCCTAGTTTTTTCAGGCGGTGACGATGAGCGGCTTTTTCGATATAACCTAAAACATCTGATTTTGCTGTTTTCCATAAATCAATTGCAGCCATTACAGAATCGCATTGTGAATAAAAATCAATATCTTCAGCTAAAATCAGTTCTGCTAAAGCGCCTACAAACAAAGTATCTTCAAGGTTAAACTTATTTTTCCAGCCTGAACACAAAAACAACACATCACATTTTTGATTTATCAGCCAATCTTTTAAAGCTGTAAGGTTAGAAAATGCCCCGATTACCATTTTTCCGTTTTCGGGAGCAAGTTGCATTGCCTGGGTTCCATTCGTTGTACTATATACTATTTCAACTCCTTGCAATCCATCTTGCATAAAATTAAAGGCCGAATTTCCAAAATCAGCAAAATCCAAAACCTGCCCATCCCGCTCGGAAGCTACCATATAGCCTTTTCGTTTATATTCTTTTGCTTCTTCAATCGTAGCGACCGGAATTATGGATTCTACTCCATTCTGAAATGCAGCACAAATAGAAGTAGTTGCGCGTAAAACGTCAATCACTACCAAATTAAAGGCATCTTCAATCTGACGATATGGATAAAGGGCCGGAGAGAAACAAGCTTCAAGCCTGTACTTTGATTTTTGCATAATCCGGTAAATCTATATTATAAAAAAGCTGCCTTAGTTTCCAAAAAATCGACTCTAAGGCAGCGGTAATTTTATTCAACTCTTATTCAAATGACAGAATTGTTTTTTTGATAATTTCGATAGCTTCGCGAAGTTGCTCTTCGGTAATCACCAATGGCGGAGCAAAACGAATAATATGCTGATGAGTTGGTTTTGCTAAAACACCATTTTCTTTCATTTTCACACAAACATCCCACGCTTCTTTTCCATTTTTAGGACGAATGATAACAGCATTCAATAAACCTTTACCACGAACAAGTTCAATCATATCTGATTTCACATTGCCCAATTCTTCACGAAATATTTTTCCTAAATACTCTGCTTTTTCTGCTAACTTTTCGTCTGTAACAACTTCAAGAGCAGCAACAGCGACTTTACATGCAACAGGATTTCCTCCAAAAGTAGAACCATGTTCGCCCGGTTTAATGCAAAGCATAATATCATCATTAGCTAAAACGGCTGATACTGGCATAACGCCTCCCGAAATAGCTTTCCCTAAAATTAAAATATCAGGATGAACACCTTCATGATCACATGCTAAAAGTTTACCAGTACGAGCAATACCAGTTTGAACTTCGTCCGCAATGAACAATACATTATGAGCCTTGCAAAGATCATAGGCTTGTTTCAGGAATCCTTCAGATGGAACATAAACACCTGCTTCACCCTGAATAGGTTCTACGATGAAACCTGCTACGTTTGGATTTTCTTTCAATGCTTTTTCTAAAGCAGGAATGTCATTGTAAGGAATCGTAATAAAACCAGGAGTAAACGGACCGAATCCGGCATATGATTCGGGATCAGTTGACATAGAAACTATTGTAATGGTACGACCGTGAAAGTTTCCATCACAAACAATTATTTGAGCCTGATTTTCAGCAATACCTTTTTTAGTATAAGCCCATTTACGGCAAAGTTTTAATGCAGTTTCATCAGCTTCGGCACCAGTATTCATCGGAAGTACTTTGTCATAGCCAAAATACTCGGTAACAAATTTTTCGTACGGACCCAAGCAATCATTGTGGAAAGCACGTGATGAAAGAGTAAGCATTTTGGCTTGCTCTATCATCGCATTTACAATCTTAGGATGACAATGACCTTGATTTACAGCCGAGTAAGCTGAAAGAAAATCAAAATATTTTTTTCCTTCAACATCCCACACAAAAGCACCTTCACCTTTAGCTAAAACAACAGGCAGTGGATGATAATTATGAGCACCATAGTGGTGTTCCATGTTCATTAATTCTTCTGATCTGGTCATAAAAATTTTATATTTAGTGATTTCGATTATCCAATCTACAATGCAAAAGTAGTGCTTTAAGTTGAATTGCCAAATTAACGAAAACAGTTTATACAAGTCAAAATCATTTCTTAGGATTTGAACATTTTATACAAGTCCAAAAGTTCTGTCAAAATCATGGCAGTAGCCCCCCAAATAATCTTATCATCAACCACATAAGCAGGAGCCTGAATTGTGTAAAAATCCTTCACTTTAAATTTTCTTATTTCTAATATTTTTGGATCTGATAACTTTTCTAATGATATAGAAAACACCTCTTTTACTTCTCTATCATCTAATCTTAAATCGAGTGATGATTTTGAAACTCCCAAAACCGGCAAAACCAAAAAATTGCTAGGCGGTATATAAAGCTCTGTTAATGTAGATATTACACTTACATCTTTCATATTTATTCCAATCTCTTCATTTGCTTCACGTAAGGCTGTAAAAATTCTGTCAGAGTCGCTTTGTTCACTTTTGCCTCCCGGAAAAGCGATTTGACCACTATGAATTCCCTTATATTCCTGGCGCTGTGTCAATAAAACAGATATTTCATCATTTTCTTCAAGCAACAATACAAGCACACTACTTAATTTTAAAGAAGTATATTTAACAGGATCGATATTTAAGTTTCTTCCTCTCGGCAACATTTTTTCATGAGAAATATGCCCAGGTAAAATAAAATAAAAATCTGAATTTAAAATACTTACAAAATCATCCAGCTTCATAATTTGAAAATATGTCAGAGTATTAACATTTGGAAAAGAAATATTCCTACATTTGTCAGGCAGTATTAACCAAAAATCTTATTAATCATGAAAAGACTTGTAAAAGTAGCATTAATTCTTGTAGCCGTTGTAGCATTAGGCGCATGTGGAAGTAAAAACAAACCAGATGCAATTGCAAAAGACTTCCTTACAGCTTTGAATCAAATGGATTATGACAAAGCTAAAACTTTTGGTACTGAAGAAACTGGTAAAATGGTGGACATGATGAAAGCGTTCATGCCAACTGATGCAGCGAAAGTTGAAGAAGCAAAAGCAAAAGCGAAAAACTTAGTTGTTGAAATCACTGATACTAAAATTGAAGGTGAAAAAGCTATTTGTACTTATAAAATTTCTGGCATTGAAGGCCAAGAACCAAAAGAAGACAAACTGAACCTCGTTCAGAAAGATGGAAAATGGCTAGTTGACTGGAAAAAAGAAGGTATGGGTCCACAAACAGAAACTCCTGCTGAACAACCAACAGATTCAACTGCTACAACTGCAGACACTACTACAGCTCCTGCTATGTAATTATTAAATGAAGCATAAAACTTGAAAAAGTTTATCTTCTTATTTGCCTCAATTATAGGCTTAATCGGACTGTTCCTGTTTGGTAAGGATTACCTTGACAAACAGGAACAATCCTTTTCGGGCTATTGCCTTTCATCTAATGAAATTAGACAAATCCAGAATGGTGATATTATTTTACGAAAAGGATATGGTACAGTAAGCGACCTTATATCTAAAACACTGCATGAAGAATATGATGTATCTCACTGTGCTATAATTCACAAGTTCAACGATTCTATTGAAGTTATTCATGCGGTATCTCAATCCCTTTCCGACTTCGATGGAGTTCAGACTCAGAGCTTGAAACGCTTTATAAATGATAGTAAACCAAACTCAATCATACTCTTACGTTATAATTCTGACCTCCATGACCAATCAAAAATTGCAGACAGAGCAATCTTCTATCTACGAAAAAAAATCCCCTTTGACCATGGTTTCGATATTAAGGATTCTTCGCAATTTTATTGTACCGAACTAATCTGGAAAGTCATCAAAGACACGTATAACAAAGATATTCTTTGTAAAACAGATTCATCTGACGAAAAATCTCATTTTAAATTTAAATGTTTTTGGAATTCAACCAACTTCAAAATCATTTTCAATCACCAATTGAAAAAAAAAATTTGACCAATTAATTCAATGCAACCAGTTCCAAAACATTTTGTTGCTAATTTGTTTCTGTAGTATTATCTTTGTTGAAAAAGGCAATCATTGAGTTCGATGGTAAAAGAAAAATCACACCCCAAAGCAGAGAATCTTAGCCAAAGTAGCAACATTCATGAAATCATTTTGTTTAATGATGAGGTAAATACATTTGATTATGTAATAGTAAGCCTGATGGAAGTTTGCGACCATGATCTGGAACAAGCTGAACAATGCGCAACAATTGCACATTTTAATGGAAAATGTAGCATTAAAAAAGGCACAATAACAGAACTTAAACCGTGTTGTGAAGAATTGACACGTAGAAAACTCTCTGTAAAAATAGATTAAATCTGTATTCTTATGAGAAAAAAACTAATGATATTGGCATTAATTAGCCTATTAACAGCCTGTTCAACGGTCCCTTTTTCTGGTCGCTCCCGTTTAAATATAGTACCGGACGATATGATGCTTAGTATGAGTTTTACTAATTATACTGATTTTCTTAAAGAAAACCCACCACTCTCAGCGAATGATCCGGCAACCATTCAAATTCGCAGAATTGGAAACAAAATCAGTAATGCTATTAGTAGCTATATGAAGGCTAATAATCAGGAGGATTTGATAAAGAATTTTGCGTGGGAATTTAATGTAGTAAAAAGTAATGAAGTGAATGCATGGTGCATGCCTGGAGGAAAAGTTGTTTTCTATACAGGAATTCTTCCTATTACAAAAGATGATAATGGAATAGCTGTTGTGATGGGACATGAAATTGCGCATGCTATTGCAAAACACGGAAATGAACGGATGAGTCAACAATTGCTGATTTCTATGGGGGGCATGGCATTAGCTACTGCTTTAGAAAAAAAGCCAGAAGAAACTAAAAACCTTTTTTTGACTGCATTTGGAGTCGGTTCAACATTAGGTACGCTTGCTTATTCCCGAAATCATGAATATGAAGCAGATAGAATGGGAATGATTTTTATGGCAATGGCCGGATATAATCCAAATTCTGCAGTAGAATTCTGGCAACGCATGAGTGCAAACGGAGGAAGTAGAGTTCCTGAGTTTTTAAGTACTCACCCCAGTGATCAGAATAGAATTAACGAGCTCAAAAAGCTTATCCCCGAAGCAATGAAATATTATAAACCAAGTTAACAATCCCAAAATGTCCTGGAGCTTAATTGTCACTTTACTTATAATCGGACTTATCCTTATAATTTTGGAAATACTTGTGATTCCTGGTGCTATAGCCGGAATCGCCGGCTTCTTATTAATGGTTTATGCTGTATTTGAAGCATTCCAAACACACGGAACTCAGGCTGGATTTATCACGCTTATTTCAACATTAATCGTAACAGGCGGAGGTCTTTTCTATGCTCTTCGTTCAAAAACATGGAAAAAACTAATGCTTCAAACAGAACTTGATGGAAAAGTAAACGTGATCAATCAGGAGATTATAAAAGCGGGGGATAAAGGCATTACTGTTTCACGTTTAGCCCCATCAGGAAAAGCTCAAATTCATGACGAAATATATGAAGTACATACACATGGTGAATTTGTAGATCCCAACACCCCTATTATTGTATTAAAAGCAGAAAGCAATAAAATTTACGTAAAACCAATAAATTAAATTAAAAATGGATTCACAAACAGGTATTTTAATCATTATCGGAATAGGTTCAATTTTTGGTCTATGGATAATATTCTACTTCATACCCATTGGACTATGGTTCAATGCATTAGTATCCGGAGTCAATATTTCTCTCCTTCAATTAATCCTGATGCGTTGGAGAAAAGTGCCCCCACAAATCATGGTTCGCAATCTTATTGCTGCAAAAAAAGCAGGACTAACTATAAACCGGAACGAACTTGAAGCACACTTTCTTGCAGGAGGTCGTGTAAACTCAGTAATCAATGCTTTGATCTCTGCCGACAAAGCCAATATGAACCTTGATTTTAAAACAGCTACGGCAATTGATTTGGCTGGACGCGACGTTTTTCAGGCAGTACAAATGTCCGTAAATCCTAAAGTTATTGATACTCCTCCAGTTGCAGCGGTTGCAAAAGATGGTATTCAGCTTGTCGCAAAAGCCAGGGTTACTGTAAGAGCAAACATCAAACAATTAGTTGGAGGAGCCGGTGAAGAAACTATTCTCGCTCGTGTTGGCGAAGGAATTGTTACATCAATCGGTTCAGCAAATTCACATAAATCTGTTTTAGAAAATCCTGATTCTATCTCAAAATTAGTACTAGCTAAAGGACTCGATTCAGGTACTGCTTTTGAAATTCTTTCAATCGACATAGCGGATATTGATGTTGGTAAAAATATTGGGGCACAGTTACAAATGGATCAGGCAAATGCAGACAAAAATATTGCCCAGGCAAAAGCAGAAGAACGTCGTGCAATGGCCGTTGCATATGAACAAGAAATGAAAGCTAAAGCTCAGGAAGCAAGAGCAAAAGTTATTGAGGCCGAAACAGAAATTCCTTTAGCTATGGCCGAAGCTTTCCGTAATGGGAACCTGGGAATTATGGACTATTACAAACTTCAAAATATCAAAGCAGATACAGAAATGCGAGAATCAATCGCGAAGCCTGTTGAACGTAAAAAACCTCATGAAGATAAAGACTTATTAAAATAGACACATTAAAAGGCTATCTGTTTTGAACCGTACCCCAAAAGTTTTTATCTAACTTTTGGGGTATTTTTATAAAAAAGAGTACGTAAAAAAACCTGAAGCATAGTTATTCAGATTTCATAGCTAATTCCGCTCCACACAAATTAATACCATACAAATCAGACGATTACAACCAAACCTAAAAATATAACATAAAGTTATTTGTTAACACTTGATTAATTAAAGAAATTATTGTATCTTTAAACTTTCAGAATTGTTATTGAATAACAAACCCAACCGGAGCATTTATATAAAGAATAAAAGTTTGTTTATGAGCTATATAGAATTTGACAGAGAACAACTTATAAACTTGAAATATTCATTGTCGCGAGAATTATTACGTACAAACAGGGCTGGAGCATACGCTTGCTCAACTCTGGTAAACTGCAATACTCGGAAATATCATGGCATGCTTGTTGCTCCGCAACTTTTGATTGATAATGACAACCACGTAATTCTTTCATCAATTGACGAAACGGTAATTCAACGTGATGCAGAATTTAACTTAGGGATTCATAAATATCCGGGTGATAATTATTTCCCAAAAGGGCATAAATATCTTGAAAAATTCGAAGCTGAACCAATTCCTGTCTACACTTATCGAATTGGGGGTGTTCTTCTCACAAAGGAGATGCTTTTTTCACGAAATTCCGATCAGATGATTATCCGATATACACTCGTTGAAGCAAAATCACCTACAGTATTGCGTTTTCGACCTTTTCTTGCGTTCAGGAATGTTCATAAACTCAGCAAAAGCAATGTCTTTGCTAATCGAAAATTTGAAACTGTAAAAAATGGAGCCCGTTTCCAAATGTACCAGGGATATACTCCTTTGTTTGTACAGTTCAGTAAAAAATGTGAATATACACATGTTCCTGATTGGTACTACAATGTTGAATATTTAGAAGAGTATGAACGAGGTTACGATTATCAGGAAGACCTTTTTGTTCCCGGCTTTTTCGACATCTCTATAGAGAAAGGTGAAAGTATTTACATTTCATGTAATCTTGAAGAGATAAATCCTGCGGGATTGAAAAAAGCCTTTGATACAGAATTAAAGAAACGTATTCCCCGAAGCAACTTTGAAAACTGCCTTAAAAATGCTGCAGAACAATTTATTGTTCACAAAGGAAATAAAACCGAAATAATTGCCGGATATCCATGGTTTGGAAGATGGGGAAGAGACACCTTTATTGCCCTTCCTGGCCTTACGCTAGTTACCGGCAATTTTAAAACTTGCAAAGCTGTTCTTGACACCATGCTTGAAGACCTAAACGGACCTCTATTCCCCAATATAGGAGCAGGAAAAAATGCCGTTTATAACACCGTAGATGCTTCCTTATGGTTTTTCTGGGCGCTACAGCAATATGCAATTTTCACCCAAGGTCAAAATACTATATGGAAAGAATATGGCAAAAAGATGCTGTTAATATTGAACGGGTATAGGAATGGTACTATGTATAATATCAAAATGCATGACAATGGTATGATCTGGGCTTCTGAAAATGGCAAAGCATTAACATGGATGGACGCTATTGTTTGTGGAAAGCCTGTTACACCCCGTTCTGGATATGCTGTAGAAATAAATGCACTATGGTATAATGCGATAATGTTCAGTCTCGAAGTTGCTAAACACGCCAAAGATGAAAAATTTATCGCCGAATGGCAACCTTTAGCTGATAAATTTCCGGAAAACTTTAAAGCTGTTTTCTGGAGTAAAAACTATGGATGGTTAGCGGATTATGTTAATGATGATTACAAAGATTTTAGTGTAAGACCAAACATGATTTTTGCCACCTCACTCCCTTATACTCCGGTAAGCTTAAAAATAAGACAACTAATTCTTGAAACAGTAAAAAAAGAGCTTTTAACACCTCGCGGATTAAGAACCCTTTCTCCTACCCACACTGATTATAAAGAACATTGTGTTGGAAATCAAGCTGATCGAGATAGCGCATATCACCAGGGAACAGTATGGCCATGGCTGATTGGCCATTTCGCCGAAGGATATCAAAAAGTACATGGAAGAAATGCCCTTCCTGTACTTAAAACCATTTTCGAAAACTTTGAAGAAACAATCTTCGAACACGGAATTGGAACTATTTCTGAAATATACGACGGAAACCCTCCCTATAAAGCAAGAGGAACTATTTCACAGGCATGGAGTGTTTCCGAAGTATTACGCTTGGGCTGGATAATTCAAAAACAAGAAGCTGAATTAGAAAAACTTTCCAAATCCGTATACCTATGAGAGTACTAATGTTTGGATGGGAATTTCCCCCTCATATCACAGGAGGATTAGGAACCGCCTGCCTTGGACTTACAAAAGGTCTTCTGAATAATGATGTTGAAGTTATTTTTGTTATACCAAAAGTATACGGTGACGAAACAAAAGAAATTAATCTTGTGAATGCAAGTGATGTTCGTATTGATATTCATAATAAAATTCATGAAGATCATTGGAAAAACATATCCTATATCGAAGTTGATTCTATCCTTGTCCCCTACTCTACTCCCGAACAATTTTACAGAATATTAAACGAGCAACAACAGTGCGGAGAACACACCTATGAAAACATCTATTCCCTGAAATACAATTTCTCAGGAAAGTACGGTGAAAATCTGATGGAAGAAGTTGCCAGATATGCATTGGTTGCTACAGAAATAGCACAAAAACAGCAATTTGATGTGATACATGCTCACGACTGGCTTACTTATCCGGCTGCAATTGCTGCAAAAAATGCAAGCAATAAACCATTGATTGTTCATGTACATGCTACAGAATTTGACCGTTCAGGAGAGCATGTAAATCAAAATGTCTATGATATTGAACGTCGCGGAATGCATGAAGCTGATAAAATAATTACAGTAAGTAATTTTACTCGCCAGATTGTGATTGATCGTTATAATATTCATCCCGATAAAGTAGTAACTGTTCATAATGCTGTAGATCTTTATAAAAATCAAAAAGATTCGACTCAGGAAAAATATGTTCGTGAAAAAATCGTAACATTTATGGGACGTGTTACTTTTCAGAAAGGGCCAGATTATTTTGTAGAAGCAGCGTACAAAGTACTACAAAAAGATAAAAACGTACGTTTTGTGATGGCTGGGTCCGGCGATATGCTCAACAAGATGATTAAACGTGTTGCCGAATTAAGAATTTCTAAATACTTTCACTTCACCGGTTTTCTGAAAGGAGGTGATGTAAACAGAATGTTTGCCATTAGCGACGTATATGTTATGCCTTCAGTTTCTGAGCCATTCGGGATATCTCCCCTTGAAGCAATGCGCTCAAATGTTCCGGTTGTAATTTCCAAGCAATCAGGAGTTTCCGAAGTATTGCATCACGCGCTCAAAGTCGACTTTTGGGATATTGACGCAATGGCCGATTCTATTTACGGATTATTGCATTACAATGCTTTATCAAAAATGTTTATTTCGATGGGCAAATCAGAAGTAGAATCTTTAAAATGGGACAATTCTGCTCATCGGGTTAAAGAAATTTATTTAGAAGTTACAGCTAATAAGGAGGAATTATAGAATGAGAGCTATATGTTTTTATTTCCAGGTACATCAACCATTTCGTCTACGCAATTATCATTTTTTTGATATCGGAAAAAACCATGATTACTTTGATGAGTTTCAAAATAACTATATAATAAACAGGGTAGCTGAAAAATGCTACCTACCTACAAATCAACTAATGCTTGATCTTATTCATGAGTATGGAAGTTCATTTAAAATTTCTTATTCAATATCTGGAACAGCATTAGATCAATTTGAAATGTACGCTCCCAAAGTACTCGAAAGTTTCAGACAACTTGCTCAATCTGGTTGTGTTGAATTTATTTCCGAAACGTATTCCCACTCATTATCTGCTTTAAAAAGCAAAACAGAGTTTCATAATCAAATTATGGCTCACCGTAAAAGAGTAAAAGATCTTCTTGGTGTAGAAACAAAAACATTTCGTAATACTGAACTTATCTATTCTGATGTAATTGGCGAAATGGTTGCCGAATTAGGCTTCAGTACCATGCTTACCGAAGGTGCAAAACATGTTTTGGGATGGAAAAGCCCAAACTATGTCTATTGTAATGCCATAAATCCAAAACTTAAACTTCTGCTTAAAAACTTCAGACTCAGTGACGATATTGCATTCCGATTCTCACAAGAAAGTTGGGAAAGTTGGCCTTTAACAACAGAAAAATTTGTGGATTGGCTCAATAATATTGATCAATCTGAAGAAGTCGTGAATCTATTCATGGATTATGAAACATTTGGAGAACATCAATGGGCCGAAACCGGAATTTTTAATTTTATGAGAGCATTACCTGGTCAGGTATTTTCTCATTCAAATTTTAGTTTTAAAACACCTCATGAAGTATCAACCGAATGTCAGCCCGTAGCTGCAATCCATGTTCCAACCCCTATCTCGTGGGCAGACGAAGAACGCGACTTAACAGCTTGGCTAGGAAATGATTTACAAGACGATGCTTTCGACAATCTATATGAACTGAAAGAAAAAGTTCGGCAAATTGATGATTTTCAGATTCAGGTTGATTGGAGATATTTGCAAACCAGCGATCATTTTTATTACATGTGTACAAAGTGGTTTTCTGATGGAGATGTACATAAATATTTTAATCCTTACGGAACGCCATATGATGCATTTATAAACTATATGAATGTACTTTCTGACTTTATAATCAGAGTTAACAACAAATATATTGAACATCAGATAGTAACGAAATCAGAGGAAAAGAAACCGGAAAAGAAAAATCAAAAAAGTATAAAAACACGCCAAGCATAAACTAAGAAAAAAATGATTTTGATATTACCCCCCCGGATTAATCGCAAATTTAAACTATGTATATCTTTTAAAGCCACTGTTTCTTTTTATCTACGAATATTTGAATCTGAAGTAGAAACAGACTACATTTCTCAATTTCATGTATCTTTGCTTCTATAATCTTTATAGAACCGTATAATCCTAGGTATCCAAACAGATTTATTCATTTTCACCTATGCAGAAGCCTACCTCAACATTCAAGCATTTGAAAAATATTCAATTATATAAATTCATATTATTCACGCTATTCATAGTTTTTTGTTTATTGAAAAATAATTTTGCTGAAGCGTCTGAAAAAAATGGGAATCAAGAGAATGAAGAAACTTCACCAGAACAACTTTGGAATAACTTAAACAATGCAATTCAACAAGGAGACTCTATTACTATATCTAAGGTAAATCTTAAGCTTGGTGTTTACTATTTTAGGGTAGAACACAAATTTGACAGTTCAAAATACTACTTACTCCGTTCTCTGGATGGAATGAAACAGGTAAACAATGTTAACGGAATGGTTAACTCTTTAAAAGAAATTACATCATTATACATTGATTTTCAAAAATACAACGAAGCAGCCAAGATACTTGAAGATAATTTGCAATATGCAAAAGATCAAAATGACAAATACTTAATCAAATCTATCTATTACTCAATTTATTGGCTCTACAAAACTAACTCAAACTATAAAAAAGCGCTGGATGCACATGAACAATACTTTCAATACAGTGAATCTATTCGTAACCTTGAAAATGTTAGTAAGATAAATCAACTTCAACATGATCTCTATTTAAAAGGTAACCAAAACCGTGAAGCACTTACAAAACAAAACTCATTCTTCTCTATGCTGATTATCTTTTTATCAGCTATATCACTCATTTCCATAATATTGACAATATACCTCATCTATAAAAGTAAAACAAAATCACCCGATGACCAGAAAAACGTTGAGATTAAGCCATTTTTAAATGTACTAGACGACTTTTTACTGATTGTTGATAAAGACGGCAAAATACTTTTGAATAATGAAGTTTTGGGCAACAAATTAGATTATCGTACAAACGAACTTGTCGGTAAGCATATTGAGAGTATACTAAATCTGAATAATCTAAGTTTTCCGTATTTTGTTGGAGAGATATTAAACGACACTCGTATTCCACAAAAACATAAAATATTATTTAGTTCTAATAACGAACAAGTAGAAGTTGACGTTAAGATTAGTGAAGGCTATTGGGAAAAACAGGAAGCTTATTTTATCATCTTCAAAGACTTAACAGAGCTAAAAAAATCGGAAGAAAAATTCTCAAAAGCATTCCATTCTATTGCTTCTGCAATGGCAATTAGTAATTTAGATGATGGGGTTTACATTGAAGTAAATGAAAGTTTCTGTAGATTAAGTGGATATTCTCATTCTGAAGTAATTGGCTCAAGTTCCGCTAAATTAAGCTTGTTTGTTCAGGAAGAAGATCGTAAGAAAATAAAAGAAGAAGTACAAAACCATGGCTACATTAAAGATTTTGTACTCACTCTTTTGACAAAAAATGGCGATTTACGATTTGTAAATTACTCTGCATCAATCATTCAGCTACAAAACAAAAAACATGTTATTGCTGTACTTCTCGATATTACAGAGAAGAAGCAAATGGAAGATAAACTTTATCGTAAAATGACAGAACTTTCAGCCTTACTAAGTTCTGTTCCAGCAATGGTTTATTTCAAAGACTCAAGTCTACGATATGTAACTGTAAATGAATTATTTGCGAGAAAAACAGGATTTTCAGTTCAGGATATAACCGGAAAAACGGATTATGATTTGTTTACAAAAGAAGAAAGCGACCGTTTCTCAGAAACTGATAAAAACGTTCTTGAAAATGGCATCCCTATCTACAACATTGAAGATATAATTAAAGTAAAAGACGGTTCTATCATTTACACACTGACTAGTAAAATTCCATTTAAAAATGAAAATGGAATTGTAATTGGAATGGTTGGTTCCAGTATTGATATTTCCAAAATCAAAGATGCTGAAGAAAATCTCGCAAAATTCTCGGTTGAGTTACAGCGTTCAAATAGCGAATTAGAGCAATTCGCATACATTGCATCTCATGATTTACAGGAACCTTTGCGCAAAGTTCAAGCATTTAGTGATAGGCTCAGAGTTAAATATGCTGATAAAATTGATGACGCAGGGCGTGATTATATCGACAGAATGCAATCTGCTGCAAACCGTATGATGGACATGATTAACGGTTTATTAGATTATTCACGAATTACAACCAAGGCAAAACCATTTACATTGGTTAACCTGAATGAAACAATCAAGCAATCAATGAGTGATCTTGAAATAGCCATTGATCGGACAGGGGCGAAAATAAACGTGTCCCAATTACCTACAATCTATGCAGATGGTCTCCAAATGGGACAACTCTTCACGAATCTGATAGGGAATGCCATCAAATACCAAAACAAAGACAATATTCCTGAAATTCAAATAGATGCAACTATAGAAAACCAACATTATTGTATCTACATCAAAGATAATGGTATAGGATTTGATGAAGCATACGTGGAACGTATATTTCAACCGTTTCAACGATTACATGGACGTAGTGAATATGAAGGCAGCGGAATCGGATTGGCAATTTGCCAGAAGATCGTACAACGACACGAGGGCTCAATTAACGCTAAAAGCCAGCCCGGTGAAGGAAGTACATTTATCATCACATTTCCTATACAGCAGAACGAACAATAACATTCAACAATCATCTCCAACACGGGATAGGCTGAACAGATTAATCATGAAGATTCCAAATGGGTTCTGGGTTTTATTTTGGGTAAGCATAATTTCTGCTTTTCTACTTGTATCATGCTCATCAGATGGAATTTCCGAAAAGAAAAAGACTCAGAATGTCAAAGCTATTTCACAGATTGCTCAAAAAATAAACTCTGATTTTCAATCAATTAAAGCATATACTCAATCCCTTGCAGATTATACTGTGAAATTATATGTAAATCAAAATCAATTTAGTTATACAAATAAAAACAATTACAAAATGTCATCAACAGGAGTATTATACAAACCTGTTGATGATTTTAATTCAGCGGTTTATGTTTCGGGGCTAACTCCCATAACCGAAGAAGTCCGAAAAATCGTTTATTTTACGGAGCCACTCGATTCTATCTTTAAAGAGATTATTAAGAACAATGAAGCCGTCGTTCAGACATATTATAACGATCGACACAATTACAACCGAATTTACCCCTTCTTTGATGTATTGTCCCAATATGAACCACGCTTAGACATCACCTCTTTCAATTTCTACTATCTGGCGGATGAAAAACACAATCCTGAAAAAAAAGCACTATGGGTTAACGATTCTTACGTTGATCCTGCAGGAAGAGGCTGGATGATATCTGCAATTGCACCTGTTTATTACAATAACACATTAGAAGGTGTATCCGGAATTGATATTACGATCAATACAATAACGGATAAATACCTTACTGCAAATCAAAATGACATTCTCATTGTTGATAAATCAGGGGTAATCGTAACTGCTTCTGAAGCAATTATAAGCTTACTTGGGTTACCAACTTTAAGCGATCATAAGTATATTGAAACAATAAAAAAAGATATTTATAAAAAAGATAATTATAACCTGCTTCGGAACAGAAACTCTCTGGTTCGTAATGCTTTTAACCGTATTGTCAATGAATTTTCCGAATTTGAAACAATAACCTTATCAGATGATAAATACTTCTTATTCGCTGCGGAAATAAAAGAGCTAAACTGGAGAATTATTAAGTTACTAAAGAAATAAAATAATGAAGTTTATAAATAGAAATATCTGGTTTGTAATATCAATTATTGTAATTATTGTAATTGCAATCAATATATTCTATTATTCTTCATTATACAATCAACAAATAGACTCTAATTCAGTACTTATTGAAAATCAAGCAAAAGTATGTGAAACTGTTATAAATGAGTATTTTGAAAATCTAAATGAAGATCTTTCCATCTTTTTTTCCAATGAAAATATTGCAAAGATATTTGAAAATCAAGATCTTCAATCTTTAGAAATAAAAAATATACGCAGATTTTTCATGAAGTATAAAGAAACCCTTCGTGAAATTTTTGTCTACAACGAAACGGGGGATAATTTTTATTTTTCGATAAACAAAAATAACTACTTTACAAAAAGCTATTCAGAAAACATAATTCCACCTCAAATACAATCTGATTCAGTATATTATAACGGTAATGATGTTCTACAAATCTATTTGAAACGAAATACTGTGTACGGTAATTTTTCGATATTATTTACCATTAAAATCAAACAGTTTATTACTACTAAATTTAGTCAGTTTCATATAAAAGAAAAGAATTTTCAATCGCTTTATAATGTTGATGGAAATAATATTGTAACAAATCTACCTAATGAAAACATTTTATTTTCAGACATTACAACAATTCGCGAAAATATTTCCAAAAACCTCTACTATACTGGAAAATTAGAAGTTATTGAAAATAATAAAAAACAAAAAACCATTTCAACCATTTACCCAGTAAACATTATGGGTGTTCGATTTGGAATAATTTTTTCTGAAAAGACAAGCGATATTTTTTACAATTCAATACAAAAAGCATTAATTATAAGCATTATAACAATTTCAATCTTTCTATTTACTTTATTTTTGATCCTCTTTCTGGTAAAAGAATCTCGCGAAAAAGAAAAAAATTTAACCCGCATAAACAAAGAGCTCGAAGAGCTTACACTCATTTCTACGCATGATTTACAAGAACCCCTTCGGAAAATCCAGGTATTTGGAGACAGGCTTAGAGTAAGGTACTCGGAACACCTTGGAGATACAGGAAAAGACTACATTGAACGTATGCAAACATCAGCAAGCAGAATGCAAACGATGCTTAATGAGCTGTTAACATACTCATTATTAAGTACAAAAATCAACAGATATACCATGGTTGATTTAAATAATACCATGAAAGACGTAATGGCCGATTTAGAAGCTATGATCGAAAAAGAAGGAGCCAGAATCACAATCTCTAAACTACCAGTCATTGAAGCTGTTCCTATGCAAATGCAACAGCTCCTCCAAAATTTGCTTAGCAATTCCATAAAATTCCACAAACAAACCCAACCTCCTATTGTAAAAATAAATGCAGAAATAGTCGATAATCAGCGTATTAAAATAATTATCATTGACAATGGAATTGGGTTTGACATGTCTTTCTATAATAAAATTTTCCGACCATTTCAACGCTTACAATCCAGGGCATCATTTGAAGGAACAGGAATTGGATTGGCAATTTGCAAAAGAATTGTAGATTTACACAATGGAACAATATTAGCAAAAAGTACTTTAGGAGTAGGAACTCGTTTCGAAGTAGAATTGCCTATTACTCAAAAAAAATAACTGCACATCAACGTATAACAGATTTTTTTAGTTTATCTTTGTCAATGGAGGGCCTATCTATGAAAGATAATGAAAGTTCCATTGTAATTTTACTTGCCGAAGATGATCCTGATGACAGACTAATGACTCAGGAAGCACTTGAAGAGAGCAGTATGCCTCACAAATTTTTTTATGTTGAAGATGGAATAGAACTACTGGACTATCTTTACAACCGTGGACGGTTTAATAATTCACAAGAATATCCACGTCCGGGTATTATTTTGCTCGATTTAAATATGCCCCGAAAAGATGGAAGAGAAGCTTTGCTTGAAATCAAAAAAGACCCGAAACTCAAAAGTATTCCTGTTGTAATTCTAACTACGTCTAAAGCCGAGGAAGATATTATCAAAACTTACGACTACGGCGCTAATTCATTTATTACCAAGCCTGTTACTTTTGATGGACTTGTAAATGTAGTAAAACTGCTTGAAACCTATTGGTTTAATTTGGTTTCACTCCCAAAATCATAACCTATCTAATCAAAAATACATGCTTGAGAATAAAACCATTAAAATACTACTAATCGAAGATGATGAGGATGATTTTCTCATTACCCGCGATGTCTTAAGCGAAATCAAAGGGACAAATTATGAAATCGAGTGGATTGACACATTTGACCGTGCAATTCACATGATTAACAGTGAAGACTTTGACCTTTTTTTAGTTGATTATCGCTTGGGTAAAAATACAGGTTTTGAATTTCTTGATCTATGCAGAAAAAATAACTGCAAAACACCTATTATCCTTCTTACCGGCCAGGATAATTATGAAACCGATAGTAAAGCACTGGAAATGGGGGCTTCCGATTATCTGGTTAAAGGACAGATAAATGCAACAATATTAAGCCGTTCCATACGCTATTCTATCGAACGTAAAAACACCGAAAATAAGCTTCAGGAAAAAGAAGAACGCTATAGAAACCTTTTCGAGAATGCACCCGATGCAATTATACTTTGTGATGCTAAAAATGGTATTATTCTTGATGCAAATTCAGCAACATCACTACTTATAAAACGAGAGCACAATAGTATCATTGGATTACACTACGCAAAGTTATTTCCTACAGATCACCATTTATTCGGATATACTGAATTTCAAGACTTTATAAATGCGGTAAGAAAAAACAAAAATGTAATTAAAGTTGAATCGCAATTAATAAGTTCTCTTGGTTATAATATTCCGGTTGAAATGACATGTAGTATTATTAATATTGACGACAGAGAGGTTCTTCAGATGATTATTCGTGACATTACAATCCGGAAAAAGTCTGAACAAGAATTAATCAGTGCAAAAGAAATTGCTGAAAATGCTGCAAAATCAAAAAGCAGGTTTTTGGCAAATATGAGTCACGAAATCCGTACGCCTATGAACGGAATTATCGGTATGATCAATATATTGAAAGATACCGAATTGAATGATGATCAAAAAGCATATCTCAACATTATCAATACTTCTGCAAATAATCTTCTCGCAATTATCAATGATATTCTGGACTTTTCTAAAATCGAATCGGGTCAGGTTAATATTGAAAAGATGGACTTTGATCTTTTTAAAGACCTCGACGAGATTGGAAAATTATTGAGTTTCAAAACCTCTGAAAAAAGTGTTTATCTTAAAACTCATATTGACTCATCAGTACCTCAATATATTTACAGTGATCCTGTACGTTTAAATCAGATACTTCTCAATCTGGCAAATAATGCAATAAAATTTACAGACAAAGGAGGCGTAGATATTTATGTTTCTACCCAAATTTTAAAAGACAAAGATATTATTCTTAAATTCATTGTAAAAGATAGTGGTATTGGCATTAAAGAAGAAGATAAAGATAAACTTTTCCGCGAATTTACACAAGTTTACTCCTACGCAACCCGAAAACATGGTGGAACAGGCTTGGGTCTGGTTATTTCAAGAAGAATTACAGAAATGATGAGCGGAGTTATCGGTTTCGAAAGTAAATTTGGAATTGGGTCTACATTCTGGTTTGATATTCCGGTGCAAATTGGCGTAAGACCCCAAAAAGAAATTGACGATGAAAAGCCATTAACAATTTCTTCCGTTTCAAAAACAATGTCGATACTTTTAGCTGAAGACAATCCTATCAATCAGAAAGTTGCCAAAATGACCCTCGAGAAAATGGGGCACACCGTTGATCTTGCAGAAAACGGTAAAATTGCCGTTGAGAAATTCACACACAATACCTATGACGTAATTCTGATGGATGTTCAAATGCCTGAAATGAGTGGGATCACGGCAACAAAACTAATCCGGGAATTGGAAAATGAACGGAAAGTTCCTAAATCCATTCCAATTATTGCAATGACTGCAAATGTTATGTCACAAGACAGAGAAGAATATCTGGCCTCGGGTATGGATGATTATATCTCCAAGCCTTTTAAACCCGATGATTTAATTAAACTTCTGGATAAGTATTAATCAAAGAAATTGGGAAATTATTATGTCACTAGAATTGAGCATCGCAGAATATGAACGTAAAATAAAATACCTCGAAGAAGAGGTTAACATTCTGCAAACTATTAAAAATGACTTTACCTACCTTGTAAATGCTGTAACAGAAGGTGTTTGCATTGTAAGCTACGATACTCAAAACGATCTGAAATATATTTTTATTTCGGATAACGTACTAAAAATAATCGGACGCCCTAAATCCTATCTCGACAATGGTATTAATTCTTGGTATGACATTGTACACCCCTCAGATAAAGACATTTATCTTTCGCATACAAAAAAAATATTCTCCAAAAAAGTAAATAAATCAGTAGCTGAATATCGCATTTTTACAGATTGGTTCGAAATAAAATGGCTCAGGGAAGAAATGCATTTGCGTCAAACTACCCGTAATACTTATATAATTCATGTCGTAATCAAAGATATCACTCAGGAAGTTTCGTTTGAACGTAAATATAGTGATAGCAAAACTAAACTGGATAGTTTAATTAACCAATCTATTGATGGCATAGCAATCATTAATGAAAATGGATTTATAAGTGAATGGAATGATGCCATGTATAAAATTAGTGGCAAGAAACCCTCAGAAGCTATTGGGCGTTACATATGGGATATTATGAATGAATTTTATCCTATAAATGATAAAGACAGAATTTTTAAGCGTAATTTTAAGGGAAACACATTAGATTTTTTCCGCAAAGGAACCAAACCTGTATGGTTTAACCAGCGATTTGATAATGAGTTTATTGCAATGGATGGTGAAAGAAAATGGATTGAATCCATTTTCTTTCCTATACAATCTTCATTCGGACAACAGCTTTGCCTGATAATTCGGGACATTACTCAAAAGAAGGAAGCAGAAAGCCGCTTAATATCCAGCGAGTTAAATTATCGTGATTTAGTTGAAAACGCAAACAGTATAATCCTCCGCTGGAGCTTAAAAGGTGAAATTCTCTTTCTCAATGAATATGGGCAGGAATATTTTGGTGTAAAACAGGAAGATGTAATTGGAAAACATGTGATGGGAACAATTGTTCCGGAAAAAGAAGTATCAGGACGTGATTTACGAAACCTGATGAAAAAAATATGTGATAATACTGAGAACTACCAAATTAATATTAACGAAAATATCAAGTCCAATGGTGAGAAAAGCTGGGTGTTATGGACAAACAAGGTTATCCGGAATGATAAAAATGAAATTATTGAAATATATAGTGTTGGAACAGATATCACCGATAGAAAAAATTCGGAAGAAGCACTTCGTGAAAGTGAAGAAAAGTTCAGAAAACTGAACGAAAACTCCGTAGTTGGAGTTTACATTGTCCAGAATGATATTATTAAATATTCTAATCCAGCATTGGCTAATATTTTCGGGTACGATCTTGCTGATTTGAATAATTCTATGCGTTTTTCGAATCTTATTCATCCGGACGATCGAGGATTAATTGAGAAAAACAACAAACGTCAATTAAACTTGGAAAATCTGGAATATTCAAACTATACACTCAGAGGGTTAAAAAAAACAGGAGAGCTTCTTTATATCCAAGTATTTGGATCTATTACTATTTACAAAGGAAAACCGGCGTTAATCGGTCATTTACTTGATATTACAGAACAAAAACTAGCGGAACAGGAACTACAATTAGCACGTCAAAAAGCACTCAGTGCAACCGAATCTAAAAGTCAGTTTCTTGCAAAAATGAGCCATGAAGTCCGTACGCCAATGAATGGGATTGTTGGTGCGGCTGAATATCTTAAATCACTAACATTAAACCCTGAGCAAAAAGAATTTGTAGAACTAATTTCACGATCAGCATCCAATTTGATCACTATTGTTAACGAAATTCTTGATTTTTCAAAAATAGAATCGGGACAAATTGAACTTGAATCAATCAACTTTTCACTTCATGATTTACTCAAGGACGTTATTCAATTGGTTCAGTTTAAAGCAAATGAAAAATACATAAACTTAAATTGCAATATTGATCAAAAGATTCCACGGCAAATAAACGGTGACCCGGTTCGTATCCGCCAGGTTTTATTGAATTTAATAAATAATGCCGTTAAATTTACGGAAGAAGGTTCCGTAAACGTAAATGTGAAACTTAAAGAATCAAAAGGAACCAAACACAAAATCAGATTTGAAGTACAAGATACCGGTATTGGTATTAGTCCAGATAAAATTGATAAAGTGTTTGATGAGTTTGTTCAGGCCGAAGTTTCCACAACCCGAAAATATGGAGGAAGCGGATTAGGTCTTTCTATCGCAAAAATGCTTGTTGAACGTATGGGAGGACTAATTCAGGTCGAAAGTAAAATAAACGTCGGTACACACTTTTGGTTCGAAATTGAATTCAATAGTTTTGTCACGCTTAAAGATGACGAGGCTATATTCTCTGAAATTAAAGAAAAAGAGATTGTAAAAAAATCACTGAACGTTTTACTGGTTGAAGATAATCCAATAAATCAGAAAGTTGCTCAAAATCAGCTTAAAAACCTTGGACATTTTGTACAAGTGGCAGATAATGGAGAGATTGCTGTGGCTAAATTTAAAGACGCTGAAACTGATTTTGATATCATCTTCATGGATATACAAATGCCAGTAATGGATGGAATCGAAGCAACCAAACAGATAAAAGCTTACTGTAAGAAAACAGGTAAAAACTGTTATATCATAGCATTAACAGCGAATACCATGAAATTCGAACGTGAACAATACATCAATGCCGGATTAGATGAGTTCGTAGGCAAACCTTATAAACTTTCTGATCTTGACAGGATTATAAAATTATTTTTTCCTGCTTAATTGAAATAAATATGGATAACATGGTAAAACCTGACTTTATTTTTGAAGTCAGTTGGGAAGTATGCAATAAAGTTGGCGGAATATATACCGTCGTATCAACCAAAGCGTTAACACTCCAAAATCAGTTAGGCGATAATTATATCTTAATTGGACCTGATTTACTGAAAGATAATCCGGTGAATAACGAATTCATCGAAGATAAGCAATTATTTAGTCAATGGCAAAAAAAAGCTGAGTCAGAAGGCTTAAGATTCAGGATTGGTCGTTGGAATATTGCTGGAAACCCGGTAGCTATCCTGGTTGATTTCACTTCGTGTTTTGCAGAAAAAGACTTGGTATTTTCACATATGTGGGAATTATATCATCTTGATTCCCTGTATGGTCAATGGGATTATATTGAACCTGCATTATTTGGATATGCTTCTGCCAAAATCATCGATAGCTACTATAAATACTACGTAGGATCTCACGAAAAAATTGTTGCTCAGTTTCATGAATGGATGACCGGAACGGGAGTTCTTTACCTCAAGGATAAAGCACCTCAAATTGGAACACTTTTCACAACACATGCAACTGTTTTAGGGCGATGTATAGCAGGGAACGGACTCCCATTATACAGCAAAATGAGTACGTTTAACCCCGATGTTATTGCCAAGGAATTCAATGTAATTAGTAAACAATCTCTCGAAAAACTTTCTGCACAACATGCTGATTGTTTCACAACAGTAAGTGACCTTACGGGTAACGAATGCCATTATTTTCTGGGAAAAGATGTCGACATAGTTACACCAAACGGATTTGAAGATTCTTTTGTTCCTGATGAAAAAAGCTTTGAGGTTATACGAAATAAGGCCCGAAATGATATCCGGAAAGTAGCTGCTGCTCATTTCGGATTTGGATTAACAGATGATTGTATCTTTCTGATAAACAGTGGGCGATATGAATTTAAGAATAAAGGTATTGATGTTTTCATTGACGCATTGGGTAAGCTAAACGAGTCAAAAGAGCTAAATCGTGAAATCCTTGCTGTAATTTCTGTCCCAGCCCATCATGTAGGGCCCGATCAGAATCTTTTGAAAGCATTAAATGAGAGGGAAATAAAAGAAGCAAATTCTAATATTTTCTCAACTCATGATTTGTTTGACGATGAAAACGATCCGGTAATTAAATCATTTCGTAAAAACGGGCTTACAAACAACAAAGAATCAAAAGTGAAGGTTCTGTTTGTACCGGCTTACCTCGACGGACATGATGGTATCTTCAACCTGCATTATTACGACTTTTTGATCGGCTTTGATGCTTCTATATTCCCATCCTATTATGAGCCATGGGGTTACACTCCACTTGAAAGTTTGGCATTTCATATTCCGACGATTACAACCTCATTAGCCGGTTTTGGATTATGGATTAAACCTTTTTTAAGTGATATAAAAGGATGTTTAAAAGTAATTGAACGAACTGACGATAACTATAATGAAGTGGTAAGTCAAATTACAGAATCATTGCTTTCCTGTCAGATTAAAAAAGCAGAGGATGTTCAATATGCACGGCTAAGAGCCTTAGAAGTATCAAGATCTGCTTTGTGGGAAAATATGATTGATTTCTACTTCAAGGCTTATGATATTGCATTAAGAAAATCTGAAAACCGTCTTGAACTTTACAAATCAAAAATGCCCCATTTTCAGGAGCCTATTGCAAAATCAGAACAGAATGTTTACCCTAAGTGGAAAAAAGTACTGGTAAAACCCCTTATTCCTAAAGCATTGGAAAGGCTGGTTTGCCTGTCAAAAAATCTATGGTGGACATGGAATACTGAAGCATCTGAATTATTTGAATCAATTAATAAAGAGCGATGGTATGAACTAAAATTCAATCCTATCGCACTGCTTGAATCATTGACGGTTAAAGAAATTTCCGAACTGGAAAAAAGCAAAAGTTTCATCCAAAAGCTAAATGATGTTGTGGATAAGTTTGACCGCTATATGGATGAAATGGTCTATAAACCGGAAGAACTTGTTGCCTATTTCTGCATGGAGTATGGCTTACATGACACATTGAAAATTTTTTCAGGTGGATTAGGAATGCTGGCAGGAGATTACCTGAAAGAAGCATCAGATTCCAATAAAAACATGATTGGTATTGGGTTACTCTATCGATACGGGTATTTTAAACAAACACTTTCAATAAACGGCGAACAAATTGCACAATACATTCCACAAAAATTCACACATTTACCACTCCTTCCAGTAATGTCGTCATGTGACAAATGGCTAAAAGTAAGTATTCCACTACCAGGCCGTATGTTATGGGCAAAAGTTTGGAAAGTAGAAGTAGGGCGCATTCCACTATACCTGCTTGATACCGATATTAATGAAAATCACGAAAATGATCGTTCAGTAACATTCCATCTCTATGGTGGAGATTGGGAAAATCGTTTAAAACAAGAACTTTTGTTAGGTTTTGGAGGAATTCGATTGCTTGAGGCATTAAATCTGAAGCCCTATATTTTTCATAACAATGAAGGACACTCTGCATTTCATAGTGTAGAACGCTTGGCAAATCTGGTACAACGCGATAGGCTTTCTTACGCTCAAGCGAAAGAAGTTGTGCGTTCGTCAACCTTATTTACGACCCATACACCAGTTCCTGCCGGACATGATGCGTTTAGCGAAGATCTTCTTCGTGTTTATCTCTCCCATATCCCAGATCAACTCAACATTAGTTGGGAGCAATTCATGAATCTGGGGCGTTTCCATGAAAATGATGTAAATGAAAAATTTTCGGTAAGCGTTTTAGCAACCAAACTTTCTCAGGAAGTAAATGGTGTAAGTAAAATCCATGGAAGAGTTTCCCGTGAAATGTTTAATGATCTTTATCCAGGATATTTTGCTGAAGAAACTCATATTGGATATGTTACCAATGGAGTACATTTACCAACATGGGCGTCAAAGTCATGGTTCGAACTTTACAAAAAAGAACTTGGTGAAGATTTTCTTTCAAAACAGTCCAGCGAAGAAACCTGGGCTCCCATATACAAGATTGAAAACGATACAATTTGGAATTTACGCAAAAAACAAAAAAAGCAGTTACTTGAATTTGTATCGCGTCGCCTGAATGATGAAATGACACGAAGAACTGAAAATCCTAAGCTGATTTTTCAAACTTTGGAAGAATTAAATACAGACGCCTTGGTAATTGGGTTTGCCAGAAGGTTTGCCACTTATAAACGGGCTCATTTACTTTTTTCGAATCCTGAACGTCTTGCATCACTCGTTAATAATCCCGAAAAGCCTGTAAAATTTGTATTTGCAGGCAAGGCTCATCCGAACGATAAAGCTGGTCAGGATTTAATTAAATCCATTTACGAAATCTCTCGTAAGCCAGAATTTATCGGTAAAATTATCTTTATCGAGAACTATGATATTGAGCTTGCCAAATACTTAACCAAGGGTGTTGATTTATGGCTAAATACTCCTACCCGACCACTTGAAGCATCCGGGACCTCCGGAGAAAAAGCAGTTATGAACGGAGTGCTGAACTTTTCCGTCTTGGATGGCTGGTGGGCCGAAGGCTATACTCCGGGAGCAGGATGGGCATTAAAAGAAGAAAATACTTATGACAAAGTTTCTTTCCAAAATGAACTGGATGCTGAAACAATCTATTCGTTACTCGAAGACGAAATCATCCCAACGTATTATGATTGTGGAATCGACTCTATTCCTGACAAATGGATTATGCATATCAAAAATACGCTGGTTAAAATTGCCCCTCGTTTTACAATGAAACGTCAAATAGACGACTATTACAATCTGTATTATAGCAAACTTTTCAAACGTAGCAGTTTACTCCAGCAAAACAATTACGAAAATGCAAGATTAATTGCAGCCTGGAAATTAAAAGTATTACGAGCGTGGGAAGATATACAGCTAATTTCATACGATATTCCTGATTTCACACATGATACACTTCAGCTTGGAGATATTTTTAATGCAAGTTTATTAATCAACACCAATGAATTAAGTTGGGCTGATATTGCAGTGGAAGTAGTTTTCGGCAAAAAAGAAAACGACGAAGTAAAACAGCCATTATTTACAGAGCCTCTTGAATTTGAAAAACATGAAGGCAAATTCTCCCGATATTCATGCAAAATACCTATAATCCGTGCAGGTGTTTATAACTTTGCTTTCCGTATCTATCCGGTACATATGTTATTAGCACACCGGCAGGATTTTAACTTAGTAAAATGGTTTTAATTCAGGAATAAAACAAACCAAAGGATTGTCGAAAAAATCTCAATCCATATTAAATATCAAAAGAAGGACTGTTTAAACAGTCCTTCTTTTGATATTTAATATGAAGAATTAACTCAGAAATATAAAATCAAGATTATTCAATTATCTTGATTTCAATCCCATCACACTCCACAATATCACCTGCTCTGAGTTTTTTACGTTTCTGAAGCTCAACCTGCTTATTCACAATTATCTCCCCTTCTGTAATCCGAAAATTAGCTTCTCCGCCCGACTCTGCCAGATTTAAAATCTTCAACAACTTGTTCAATTCAATGTATTCGCTACCTTCGAGTTCAAACTCCATCATACCTTTATTATATATTTAATTTACAGAAAATTATAACCTTCGTTATATTTTGCAAATGTAGCAAAGTGAATGCAATATTTTGCGAAAAAAGCTTCGTCAATAAAACATCCACACCTATAATCTTTATTAAAAAGAAAAGTATCAATGATCCTTGATTTAATATCAAATCCACTTACCCCCTCTTACTAGTTTTCCAACTTATTGAGTGCGTTTTGGAGATCTTTAATCAGGGATTCGCGAAGTTCTACTATACGATGATATAATTCGAGGTTTTGAATAGCCATCTCTTCAAGTTTTTGTTTTTGCGCAACATGGCAGAGCCCATAAAATAGCGAACGGAGCTCAAACAACTTGCTTTTTATTTCTTTTGGCAAAAACAATCCATGACCTTGCTTAAAGAAAAATTCCTGAAGCTTGTCAAAGTAGATTCCGGCTTGTTTATGGCGGAAATAAAACTTTTTGTTCCCGTTTTCATCTAATTCTCCCCGTTTGAGAATATTATCCGGCGAATCATTTTCCGAGAAAAACACAATCAAACTCCATGCTGCTTTGTATGCTTCTACTTTTGCATCGTATTTTTTTTGCTCAATGCGTATCAGGTTTTCTTCCGCTTTTTGCTTTTGCCATACTTTATGACCCCAAACATAGGTTAAGACTCCCAAAATCAAAATAACCAGCGGTTCCAGCCCTATTTCCAGAATTTTCAACATTATGCAATCTTCACTCATGAGTTTGTTTCTTCTTTGTGAATGTTTTCAATCATTGTATCATATACATCTCCAATAATATCAAGAATACGTTCGGTGTGGGTTTTACGTATATCTCCTCTCAATACTTCTTCCCTTACCCATTCGAAAACAGGAATCTGGTTGTGCAGAATTTTATTTCTCAGCTCGCTGAATTTTTCATCATTAAGAAACCGGACATTTTCTAAAAGAGCAGGCTTCTGCCTGATAAAATCAAGATATACTGTATGATCTTTGTACTCAGCCTTTCCTTTTATTTTAGGGGAAATTTGATCCCCGTACTTTTCATTCAAAAGCTTTTCAAACTGATAGAATTTCTCAAACAGTTTTTCCCGTTTCTCTTCGTAAGTATCCAATTCTTTGATCAATTTCCCCCTGTCTATTGATTGTTCCTCTTCCGGAAAATAAAGGATCAGATCTTTCAGACGACGATCTTTAAAAAAGCGGCGGAAATCACCGTAGCGACGAATATGCATGGTTTCGGTTACCTTTAATTTTCTCCGGTGTTCTTTATTTTCAATTTCGTACGTAAAGGGGTATTCATCGCTAAAGAGACTGAATTCTTCGTTATCGTATCCAATATATTGCAGCTTATTCAGTTCAAAGTTTAACGTTGTGGTCTCTTTTGTACGTTCATCATGTGTAAACATATAATGAAGCATTAACCACAACGCCCTGTCGGTACTTTGACGATACCGGATTGTCTTTTCGGTATCCAGTATCTCTTTTTTAAGATCCCGAAGCCTTTTAGAATCCTCCGGTTTTTGCTTGGATTGAAGCAAGGTATTGATTTGCCCGATGAGATCGTAGGGATTACCGGTATCATTTAAGGCTTTAAATTCTTCGGAACGATTTTTAAGATAGTAACGTTTATGCGTGTAATAGTTTTGAGTAACAGTTCCGAGCCCGGGCAGCATCGAAAGCCATTTATCTACGCCTTCTTTTTCATCAGCATTAAGAGCCCTGGCAATTGCCTGATTAAATAATCCGCGCGGCAATAAATGTGTTTCCGAATAATTCCGTTTCCATACATCTTTCTTTTCGGCATCAAAGAGATGTTTATTTTCTTTGTAAAATCTCTTGAAATTCACGGAATCCAAACCAATTCGCAAGCCGTTTAAGTATTCATTTTTAAGCTTAAAATAATTCCCGAAAAATTCCAGTATGCCTTTGCTTTCCTCAAGATTAATTTTATGGAGAAACGGATGACGGTCTGCCTGGGTTAAATGAAGTTCTTTAAAAAGATCCCGGAGTTCCTTTTTCTTTAATGAAAAATAGGCAAGCATATTTTGTAATACATAATATTGCTGGTTGTTGGGTTTACTTACCTTATCAACATGAGGCAACATAAACACAATATCACGAGCCAGAATCTGGGCCATTTTCCCGACAGGGATAACCCTGACTGTGTTTTTGGTGCTTTTATCAAGCCTTTTACCAACATACTCAATATAATCTTTGGTCGTCTTAATCTGGGTATCAATCTTTGCCAGAACTCTTTTCTTTAATTCCGGATCGGCAACACCTAACAGGTAGTTTTTGATATCGTCGGGCAGATAACTATCTTTTAATCCGTATGGTTGTAACAAATCTGAAAGCCTGGCTTTACGTTCTTTCCAGTCGGGATCTTCAATATCGCGACCGGGTTGTTTTAAAAGCAACTGATCCGAAACAGGATGCAACTTGCCTGCGGACAGATCGGACAGAAAGCGGTTGAATTCCCTCTGAAAATCAAGAATAAACTGTTCCGGTGATTTGCTGATACGATTTTCCTCCTTATACAAATACGTGTAAAGAAAGAGATTTTGCAGTTCGTAAGTACTCAGTATGGCATCGGGTTTAATGGCAGATGCTTTACAGGTGGTAATTATTGGCCCGGATTTTTTTGGTTTTGCTTCTTTGCTGAGATTTGGCCAGAAAGGTATCGTATAGGGCTTATTCAAAAAGAGCCCGATTCTTTTTTCAGTTATTCTGAATTTGGGCGAATACTGATCTATTTCGCCTGCTCTCATTGCTGTGTTTACCAGCCCTGTTTCCGAAGCCTGTTTTATATTATACCATGAGTCGGGAGCAGATTCAACCGGGTATTTGAAAGGATGTCCAAGCGAATTGATGTCTTTCAGGATACGCCGGTCTCTGCTTGTGGAAGCAATGGTTTTGTCATAAAGATCCTGCGTGAGAACTCTCCCAAGCTTTACCTGAAAATGAATCCCGGGATAAACGTTTTCAAAAAAATTGAGTGCAAACCAGGGGAACCGATCAGAATGACGACGCAAAGGGGTTGGTTTTTCATATTCCGCATTTTCGTCGGTTGATGTTTCGGTTAAATCTTCTTCTGCCTCCGGTTTGTCAAGAAATTTCTTTTTCAGGCTATCATCAAGCAGATAATACAATTCCCTGGGGCAACGGTTCAGCTCATTTATCATATCGAGCTTTATATCGCTGCTATCAAGCCTGTCGTATGGTAATATGCAGCAATATTCGGTAAAGGTTTCGAGGGTGGCACGCGCCCATTTTTCTTCTGTCCTGTGAAAGTTTTCGAGGCGCGAAAGAAAACGGAATGCAAATTTCTTTTCCAGAAACAAACAGCATAAAAAGGCTACTCCTTTTTCGGTAAGAGTATTCCGGTCTCTTTCTGTAAGATAAAACTTAAACGGGATTTTCGATTCTTTGACTTTAACCAAGTGATGAAATTCTTCTTCGGGGATTACCGAATTCATTCGTTTAATCGCATCTTTACGGGCTTGCTTTAAAATATCACGCAGTTCTACCTCGTGTTTAAAATCTTTTTTGTAGTAAACATGACTGTAACGATTGCGTAAATCGCCCAAAAGGATAAGCAGGTCGGAAAAAGATTTTCCGAATTCGGACAATTGAAACGCTTTTAGCACCGGAAAGTGAAACTGAAGATCCTCTTTAATGGCATTTAATTCATCCGGTCTTTTCTCTTTATCAGCAGCAAAATTAAGGATCTTAAAATGATTCAATTGAGCTTCATTCTGTTCTGATTCGTCCGGTATGTTAAAATTATATTTTTTCGAGAGCGCACATAAGATTATATACGCATTGTGCCTTGCCATATTTAAATAATGACCAAAATAGAAAGGATGCGTACCAATAGACGTTTTTTCTTTTTGATTTTCAGGGTTATTCATAAACTTTAAAATTGGTTCTTGTCAAAGTTACACATTTATTCTTTTTTATAATACAGCAAATTTTTACTCTGGCGTAAATTTCAACTTAAGCCGGAGTTATTCCGGCTTAATAACAGGACTGAAAAACAATGTTCCGCATTTGTTTTATAAAGACAACAAAGCTTGTTTTTACACACAAAAAACGCTCCAACATACTGATAACAGAGTAGTTGGAGCGTTGCTGTTGTTTTCACCTTCCAAAATTAAGGCATTCACAACTGGTCTTCCAGAAGGGGCATTGTCGGGAGTGTTGTTTTCACCTTCCAAAATTAAGGCATTCACAACCATTGATCGGTAATTTACT
>Ga0074193_1001215_pt1 | contig 33582 bp, 23 predicted proteins | sample EPASupsiteHSE605_FD_64523 | JGI IMG/M metagenome (GOLD analysis project Ga0074193, IMG submission 64523) | Bioremediated contaminated groundwater from EPA Superfund site, New Mexico - Sample HSE6-05 | ecosystem: Environmental > Aquatic > Deep subsurface > Groundwater > Contaminated ... | reverse complement strand
TGGTGACTGGGTATCTGTAGATAATCTTGCAAGAATGGGAAAGAGCTCATTATACGCAATAAGTGATTATCTTGATATAAGTACATCCAATCGTTTGCTTGTCAATCCTAAAATTACAAATAAAAGAAGATGGGAAAAATCGTCCGGCAACAGCGAGGTGTTTTTTGAAGATTTCTTTCATAAAGCTATATCAAAAAGAGCCAAAGTCATATTCTATGCTCCTGATGTGAAGCAGGGGGAGTATAAAATCTATAGCTGGAGTGTAGGTCCGGCAGACAAAGTCAGTCCGGATGGGAAAAACTGCTGGAGTGAGGTTGCTCAAGTAAGGAAGAAAAGAGATGGAAAACTAAGGTTGAGGCTGAAGGCAGATAGTGTTGGTGGAGTTGTAGACAAGTTTCTTCTTGTAAAATAGAAGAAACTGTTTTATTATCGGCCATCTTTTCTTAAATTTGCACCTGAAATGCGGAAATAGCTCAGTTGGTAGAGCATCAGCTTCCCAAGCTGAGGGTCGCGAGTTCGAATCTCGTTTTCCGCTCTATAAATCAGTTGATTACCATATTGGCAATTAGCTGATTTTTTGTTGGTTTACTAGATGATGTAAACTGAGATGTAAACCAACATTCAATGAATGCTACAATTTCAGTTGTGTGCTACGAATCTAAAACACTTTCTAACGGAAATCATCCATTAATGATTCGTGTTTCAAAAAATGGTAAAAGAAAGTATCAAAGTTTAGGAATTTCAATTAATCCTGTTTATTGGGATTTTAAAAAAGAAAAGCTTAAAGCAAACTGTCCCAATGGGGAATATATCCAGAAAATAATTATAGATAAAATGCGAGCTATTCAATTGCAAGTTTTAGAATTGAAAGCATCACAGAATGATTTTACTCCCACTAATTTACTGGAAGGAAGTAGTTCATTAATCACAGTTAAGACAGTTTCAGAGTTCTATAAAGAACTAATAAAAGGCTATGAATTAAGTGGGAAAACAGGAAATAGATTGATTTATAAAGGGTCATTTAATTCCATCAAAGAATTTTCTAAAGGAAATATGAATTTTCTGTTTTCTGATATTGATTTGGGATGGCTTAAAAGATATGAGAAATGGCTATTTTCCAAAGGAAATAAAGAAACAACAATAAGTTTGTTATTTCGCACATTACGAAGCACATATAATAAGGCTATAGAGGCAAAATGTACCCATAAAAATCAGTATCCATTCAATGATTTTAAAATAAGTAAATTTGATATAACAACCTCTAAAAGAGCTATCTCAAAAGAAGATATCTTGCTGATTAACAATAATAATTTGGAAAATGAAAAAGAATATGTTAAGTTTTCTCGCGATATCTTTATGTTTAGTTATCTTTTAGGGGGCATGAATTTTACTGACATTGCTAATTTGAAACCTGAAAACATTATTGCTGACAGATTGGTGTATGTACGGCAAAAAACTGGTAAAAAAATAAGTCTTTGCCTCACTAACGATGCAGTGCACATTTTAAAGAAATATGAGCGGGAAACCCATATAGGAGGATACCTCTTCCCAATTTTGGATGTAAGAATCCACAAAACGCCAATTCAGAAGCAAAACAGAATACATAAAATGCTTGGAAAGACAGATAAAGGGTTAAAGAGGGTGGCCGAATTAAGTGGAATTAATATAAAACTCACAACATATGTTGCAAGGCATTCATTTGCCACTATTCTTAAAAAATCAGGAGTCAATATTTCGCTTATAAGTGAAGCATTGGGACACTCTGATTTGGCGACTACTCAAATATATCTTGATAGTTTTGACAATCGCCAAATTGATGAAGCATTTAAAAACTTAATATGAGAAAACATGCTAAATAATTATATCTTAAATAAATAACAAATAAAACGCTTGGTTATGTTAGTCATTTTTATAATTCTCATTATTTGTGTCTTGATAAGCATTGGTGAAGATAATCCGTTGAAAGGGATAGCAGCATTTGTTGGTTCAATTTGTGGGTTAATCTTATTAATATGGGTAATAATCAAAGTTTATCAATCAATATTCTCAGCTTTTTAATGTTACCAGATTAAGAAAACGGGATTTAAACAGTTAAGAAATCAGCATATAGTCTTTATGATAACAGACTTTTTGTAATTTTATATCTATGAAAGACTTAAAAGAAATAAATACTACTGATCCAGATTTTGATTTTCGTCTGGAATACTCTGACCCTTTACTTGAGTATGTTTCTATACTTGCAAGAAAGTATTGCCCATACACTGAAATGGATTATGATTGTGGTTATAATGATAGTAAAGCAATAATCATTTTTGTTGAAAGATATTTTGAAAATGAAGTTGATGGACGTTTCTTAAAAAGGTTCATTGATAATAAAGATGTACAGGAAACAATAACTGCATTAGGATATGATATTGATAAATTCTGGTATCTCCTTCTATTCGTTTTTGATTATAGTTGTGCTCAATGTTTAAATGGTATGAAGGTCAATGAAACACCTAAAAGACAAATTGAGAAGTTTACTAATGCATTAGTTGATAACATAGAACAACCAAATAAAATTAGCAAAGAATATACTTTAAATAGACCAACTAAAATTGTATTAGAAATTAAAAGGAAACATAAAGTTATTATTGATGATCCTATAAGCATACTTTATATAACTGGTATTTGTATTAATGGAGTGAAGGCAATTGAAGATAATAGCAAAATGAGTAATAGTAGCAAAGTTTATGATAAGAGTCCATTCGACTTAATTGAACCAGAATCAAATTCAGTTTTAGTATACTATTTTGCTAAAATGTTTCTAGATTTTTTTGAATTAAAACCTTTAACAATAAGAAAAGAGAAAAGCAGTACATCTGTCAGTAAAAAGCTGCTTATATCCAGACTTATTTACATTACAAAAATATCTATTAACAAGAATTTTCTGGATTCTGATGATACATTAAAGGGATTCTTAAAGCAATATAAAGATTACAAAACAGAATTGTGGAACATTACTTATATGTAATCAAGTAATTACAATAATATAAGTCCTACTTTTCATCTCCCAATATTAGGGGAGTAGAAAAGTGGGATTTTTTTATTCCATATAGCTCTTTTGGATACTGCTGACCTTTGCACTGTCTTTAGAGGGATTACTAACATGTGTTAGAATTTATTCCTAAAGTCTTATAAAACAATGGAAAAAAAATTTATCAATCCTGCCATTAATGTACATGGCGAAATTCGCAAACCTGCTTTTGCATCATTTAACAGAGATGTAAACTTTAAAAATGTTTCAATTATTGAAGCAAAAATGAGGGAAAAGGGCTATAGAATTGGAGAGCCAATTCAAGTTCTAAAGGCTGAATATGCTTTGGAACGAGGAATATGTACCTTAATGGATATAAATGACAATACTATTCCAACAAGTGAATGCCCTGAATACTTTTTGGTAGTTGACGGACATCACAGAACTTATGCTGTTTCTCAATATAATGAATGGTTAAATGGTCAAGGTAAAGACCCAATCAATATCCCTGCTGTTGAAGTAGTTCTTATCAATGGAGAGACAGTAACAGAATATTGTAATGAAATCAATTGTACTAAGAAAGAATGGTCAAAAGAAGACTATCTAAATGGAGCTGCTAGTGTTTACCCTTGTGAGGTACTGTTGCAAAAATACAATAACCTGATTACCTCAGAATCAAATCCTAAGGGCTTTTGTCTTTCTACACTGAATCTTATATACTGTAATGGGAAAGGACTAACAAAAAAGGATTTGGTTCTTTTATGTTCAGGTGAAACTCAAAAAGGGAGTCACGCCAAACAAAATATCATCCCTGCATACAACATCGAAATCGGTGACAAGTTTATACAGTTATGTAAAGAAAAAGGATTTAAGGACGAGGAAATTACTAAGAGATACATTATAAAGGAGTTCAATGACCATAGAAACTCTAAAGGTGTTGACTTTGCTTTTAAAGTCATAGAAAACATAACAACTGACGATATTTCTATGATGACTAATAATCGTGGAAAGTTACTTGAACAGAATGTTATTAATCATTTTATAGTAATGGAACAAAGATTAGAAATAGCAAAAACAGCAACAAAGGTACCTGAACAATCAGAGACTATTGGGTGAAATTTTTCCTAACAGTAAAACAAAATCCTATCTGAAATGTAGGATAGGATTTTGTTTTGTTGTTATTTTTTAATCTGACCAAATATTGCAAAACATTTATTTGCTAAAATTTAAGCGGATAAAAAATAGTTGCTTCCTATATAGAGGGTGAAAAATGGTCAAAAAAAATCCACCTATAAAGAACAAAATTACAAATAAATCAAACTTTTGGAAACAATACCATTATATCTAGAGAACGGAGAATATCTGATTCAAGCGTTAAAAAAAGCAGGTTATACAAATATACCCTCTGATGTTGTACTGGACAAAACTATTCCAGGTGTTGGAGCTACATACACAGAAATAAATGCCAAAAGATATTCAATAATAATAGAACCAAATGTTCCTGTTATTAAAGGAAAAATAAAAAAACATCATGAACTTGGTTTATTCGGAATCTACAAGGGGGTGACAGTGAAGCAGATTGAAAAATATCTTTTAGGAAGCAATACAACACATAAAAAGCTTCTAACAACTCCGGAAGGTTTCTGGAAAATTAAAAAAGCTGTTACAAATATTGGGATGGACTTATATACTGATTTTTTTTGCCTTTTTGATGAATGCGAAAGAATAACACAAGATATTGGCTATCGTAAAAATATTTCCAACCCAGTAAAGGATTTTTTTAAATTTAAATCAAAAGCATTTGTTTCTGCTACTCCTTTGGATATTCACCATAAAGAAATAGATAGACAAGGATTTGTAAGATTAAAAGTAGAACCAAGATTTGATTATAAAAAGGAAATACAACTCATATTGACTAACGATGTGGTTAATGTGCTACGTGAAAAATTTTATGAATTAAGCCATAGTAAATGTGTTTGCATATTCTTTAACTCTACTATGGGGATTAGTAGCATTATACATTCTTTAGGATTGCATAATTACAAGATTTTTTGTTCTGAAGATAGTGCGAAAAAACTGAAAGACAGTGGTTTTAAAAATGTTGAAACGGAATTTTCTCTTCCTCTTGGACAATTTAACTTCTTTACATCAAGATTCTTTTCTGCTATTGATATTGAATTAAAAGTAAAACCAGATATATTAATCTATACAGACCTCAAGCAGGCAGAACATACTATTATTGACCCATATAGTGAGGCAATACAGATTCAAGGAAGGTTCAGGACAATTTTTGACGATGGTAAAACTTACAACTCTTTAACTCATATTACAAACTATAAAGGAGAAATGAGAGTTAAAACGGTTGATGAACTGAATAATGAAATAGAGTTTTATCGTACACACTACGAGTTTCTTTCAGAACAATGCAGAGAGGCAGATTCAGCGAATCTTTCAAATGCAATAAGAAGTGAAATAACCAATTCCTCATATTCCAGATTATTAGATGGAGATGGAGATATTGATGAATTTGCAATTCACAATCTTTTTAATGAAGAAAGAGTTAGAAGCTACTATACTTCAATAGACGCACTTAAAGATGCTTATATATATACAAGATTTTTTAATGTGGATTTTAAGTTGGACTTGCGTTTCAATTTAGAGGACGCCAGACTTTCAATAAAGAGAATTGAAAGCAAGAAAAAGAAAATTATACGAATGGTTTCGTTACTTCAAAATGCACCTGATACTGAGGAACTAATAAAAGCTATTGAATCAGATTTTACTGAAGCCTACCTTATTGGTGATGCATATAAGAAATTGGGTGTTGATTTTATACAATCTGTTGATTATAGTCTATCAAAAATTAGAAAGTCATTAATTGAATTTGATAGTAACAAAAAAAGATTTTGCCCAGAAATAATTCTTGAAATTTCTGATTCGTTCGAATTAGGTGTGAGACAAAGTAAAAACTTTTATAAGGAAAAGTTGAGGGAAATTTATTCTAAATACGGAATTGTACAGAAAGTTACTCAAACAACAATTAAGGATTATTTTGATATTACTATGAATAATGAAGAAAACACTATAACATTAAAGCGTTTTGCGAGCTTATCATCTCAATAATTAATCAAGAGGGTTTTAGCGAGACTTATCTAATTGCTGAAAATAATTAATATGTTTCTTATATTAGAAAAAAAATCACAATATCTTTAAAATATTTTCTAATAATCTGGTTTATATGCAAATAAAATAATATATTTGACTATGTTATTTTGTTGATTTATATTTTAGAGAAAATAAAAAATAGTTGCAAGATTTTCTTCCAAATAATAGTGGTGGAAATTATATATTAAGCGAAAATTATTTACGATTTATCTAAATAGTAGACATATTCATTTTTTAACTTTTAACGTTCTTAATATATCAAAAAAATATAATACAGCCTCTTTAAATTTAAGCAATATTAGCAAACACATCAATGTTCTAACCATTCCATGATTTTACTATTTATCACATAATATTAATATGGCCATGAAAAATGAAATTGTAACAGCGATTGAAACGCAAAAATTAATTGAGTTTGATTATGAGGGAGAAAAACGAATTGTTGAACCACATTGCTACGGAATAACTACTGCAGGTCACGAAGGATTACGTGCATATCAGGTTGGCGGATATAGTTCTTCAGGAAAAATGGGATGGAAATTGTATGATATGTCAAAAGCAAGAAACATTATTTTATTGGATGAAGTCTCTAATGTTCCACGAAGTGGTTATAAAAAAGGTGATCAAGTGATGAAACAGATTTATTGTCAAATTTAAAAACAATATGAAATTTGATAAAAACAAAGATGACATTAAAAATCTTGACATACTAAAAAAAGAGATTTTAAAAATAAAAAGTCCTTTTTCAAGGATTCTGGTAGACTCTCTCTTCAATCCATCATCCTCAGAATCAGATGAATTTAGAAATACAATTAAGGAAAATATTTCTCAATACATTAAAGATAAAATCAAATAGTAATGGCAAAATATTTTATCAAGTCAATTTCTATTGAGGGATTTCGAGGCATTAATAACATTGGGTGCCCTTTATTAATAAATCTACAAACAGATGGGGTTACGTCTATTTTTGGCGAGAATGGTAAAGGAAAAAGTTCAATTTTTGAAGCCTTTATATTTTCGATATTAGGTAGAATAGTAAGATTTGACGAATTTCCTATAGATATTAAAGACAAGAAATCTATTAAAAACTTATTTCATCCAGGTGATGGCTGCATAACTATTGAATTCATTGATGATTCTCATTCAATATCAAAAATTGATGTTAAAGTAAACACAAATGGGGATAGAACTATTAGTTCTATATCAACACCAGATCCTGAAGCTTTTTTAAAGTCCTTATGCAGCAACTTGAATTTTCTTGATCATAAGTCTTTTGAAAAAATAATGATGTCTAGTTCAGAAGATACAGGTAAATTGTTCGCTAATATTGTCGGTTTTGGAAAATTTATTGATATTAAAGAAAAACTAGATAAAATATCTAGAACTCAAAATGTTAATAATGATTTTGGAAGAACTGTTAAAGAAACAGCAATTAGAAATAATAAAGAAAGAATTAATGAGTTAAAAGAGGAAATCAAAAAGAAACTTGAGGAAATAGGTTTCCCGCTTGTTGGGTCATTTAATAGAGATGAGATTCTAACGAAGATAAAGACCTTCATTAATTATCAATATATGGAGAAGATTAAGTCTATATCAACTCACACATTAATAGATTTTGACTTATTAATAAAAAATAAAATTGGGCTGACATATGAGGAGGATGCTTTAAAGTTAAGTTCACAAAAGGAGAACGTAGAAACATTGAAGTCTTTAAATAGGTCTATAAAAAAATTTTCAAATAAATTAGTAGGAATAATATCAAGAAAGCTACAATCAGCATATACCTATATTGATACTCCTGATGATATCGTTCTAGGAAAATTATTCGATGATGCAATAATTTCTTATGATTTAATTAGTGAATTTGACAAAAACACTTGCATTCTATGTAATACTGAAAATCTTGGAAATACAAAAAAAACATTCTATACCAAAATCAATGATAAAATTGACCAATATAGGAAATTCAAAGCCAGTTACAATTCGTTTTTTAGTTATTTTATAAGACAGATTAAATCCTGTAAGATAATAGATTATGAGCAAATTAAACTAAAACACGACAGTGGTTTTTTTAGTTCTATAGAAAAGGACAACGATTATTTAAAGTCCGATTTTTTTATCACAAATAATTTGTTAGATATTCTACAAGAATATTGCGATAGCATTAAAAATGAAATAGTTGAAATTAACGCGTCAATTAAAGAGTTAACAGCTAAAGTCCCTCCAAAAATATCTAAATTAGTTGAAGTTAATAATGCTTTTAAACACGTTTTTAGAGCCTTAATAGAAATTGAAGATTTGTCAAATCAAAATGAGTACAACAGTAAATATTTGCATGAACTTGAAAATTGGACTAGCTATATAAATTCAATTAAGGAGGATTATGAGGAATCCTACAATAACCTTATGGAGGAAATTGCTTCAATTATCGATGAAGACACAAAAAAATTCTTCAGAGAAATTATGGGCAATGTTGAAATTACACCAAAAATTAAAAAAGATACTAGAGGACAAAAAGTTAATATTTTACTTGAGAAATTTTACAGTAATACTAGTGACCTGAAGGCTGCCCCATTGCTTTCAGAGTCTTATAAAAATGCTTTATGCATTTCTATCTATCTTGCGGCTGTATTAAAAAGTAAAAACAGAGGTAATTTCATAATAGTTGATGACATAACTTCTAGTTTTGATAGTGGTCACCAATTTTATTTACTAGACCTAATTAAGACAAAAATTTCAATTAGTTCTACAAACAAAAAAGGCAAACAGGTAATCTTCCTTTCTCATGACGGATTGATAAAAAAGGTTCTTAACCAAAATAATTCCCTTCATAATTGGACTCATTATAATTTAAATTTTAATAAAGACATTACTTCTCTTAAATCATTTAATTCAACAGAACAGAGGCAAGTTATTGAGAATAACATCGCATCTGGTAATTATATGGGCTCTGATTTTCGATTGTACTATGAATCTATTTTACTTGAAATTATTGAAAAGTTGGATCTTGAAGTTCCATTTTCATTGATTAACAATAATGACAATAAAATGGTCAGTAAATTAATTAATGCAATTCATGAAATCATAGAACTAAAAAGAAAATCAGGAAAAATAACTCGTGTGGCAAGAAGATTGCCTAATGAATGTGACTTTAAATCTCATACGCAGCAATTGGTTAATAATTTATCTCATTATGCTACTGGTAGTGGGGCAAGTTTAGCAACTCCTGTTCTTATTAGAATTCTTGATGATATTGATACATTCAAGCAATTTTTTCAATATAACTGTACTTGTCCTGAAAAACATTTGGGATGGTCATATTATAACACATTAACAAGTCCATTACATAAAGGATGTAAATGCACACTATAAATCATGTCAACAATTAAAATAAACCAACAACTTAAAAGAATTGAGATAAAGGAATTTGAAATAGAAAATCTAATTGTTTTCAATTATTTTGACAATCTTCCTGTAATTGAAAGAGATGAAAAGCTTCTTCGTGCTATATATATTGGAGTACTGGCATTAATGGAAGATCGCATATCTGCTTTTCTATCAAAAACTAGTAATGAGTTGGGCACAGAGCTAGAAAGCTTAAAGATGATTTTTGAAATGAAGAAGGAACTTTTTTATAAATCAACGATAAAAGGAAACCTTGCAGAAGATGAAATTGCAGAAATTTTGAACCAATACTTCTCAGATAAACGATTGAAGGATAAAGCTTATTTAACAGGAAATACAACAGGAAATATCTCAAGAAATAAAACGGGTGATATTATTTGTGAAATTAATGGAACTTCAGATATAAAAATATCTATCGAATGTAAATTTGACAAGAATGTTAGATATGGTGATATTGAAAGCAAAGATATCTTTATTAGGAAATCTGATACTGCATGGAGTCAACTTATAGAGACACAGGCAAATCGTGATTCAAAGGTTAGCATTATAGTTTTTGATATTTCACTTGTAGATAATTCCATACTGAAAAACTTCGACAATATTGGCTATATCCCTTCAATTGGTTTTGTAGTAATAATTAATTCTCAGAAAGGAGATTATTCAAATCTAACCATTGCATATATGCTAGCGCGGGATATTGCTCTTAATGCAAGGGATGTTGAGTTAGATAAGAATTTATTGATGATTCTTGTAAACCGTCTAATTAAAGATATTAATGAAGTTTTATCGATAAAGATCCTAGTTGAAAACAATATTGATAATAACAAGTCAATTCTTAAACAATTGGAAAAATCTTTATTGCTAATAGAATTCAATCAAGAATACATGAAAAAATTTCTTAAGGATGGAATTCTAACCAAACAAGATTTACTTAGTTTTTATACAGGTGAAGAGGTTAAAGATAAATACAGATTAGTAGAAAAACAGATAAATGAAATTTAGTGAGAAGTACATATTAGAGAAACTGAATAATTTAGCCATTTAATATAAATTCTTATTTCAATATGTGTCGAGTGTAAACACCATGTCTCCCAACTTACCCCCCCATACATAAATTTTGGAAAGCAAAAAAAAGAAGGAGCAACTTACTAAAATTCTATATATACACCACAACAGAATACCTTTGAATTTCAACTATTTACTAGCAATATTTCTCTTATTCTCCTTTGTTTTTTCAAGAAATAGTTCTAACTTTGCATAGAATAAAGAGTGTACTCTTGTTCATATAATTTATAACATTTTATTAATCTATCTCAATATACTTATCTGTAAACCAACAGGTAAACCAAAAAAATCGAACTAGTAAATCAATTTGATTTTTTTAGAGATAACCGGAAATAGCTCAGTTAGTTGCTTACTAAAGCGAAGCTTTTGTAAGCTTTAGAGAGCATCAGCTTCCCAAGCTGAGGGTCGCGAGTTCGAATCTCGTTTTCCGCTCCAAATCCTTATTTACATTTTACGATTTCTGTGCAGCCATTCGCTGATGTAATTGTTCTATATAACCATCCCAGTTTGTAATAGTTTTACGTGCAACACCACTGTCTATTGCTGCTTTGGCAACCGCTGGTGCTACCATATATAGAAGTCTTGAATCTAATGGTTTAGGAATAATATAGTCGCGTCCGAAACTGATTTCAGAAGTATTGTACGCAGCGGCTATCTCTTCCGGAACCGGTTCCTTTGTCAGTCTTGCGATTGCAAGTGTGGCCGCGACCTTCATCTCCTCATTTATAGTTGTTGCTAGTACGTCAAGAGCACCACGGAAAATAAACGGGAAACCCAGTACGTTGTTTACCTGATTGGCATAGTCACTGCGTCCGGTAGCAAAAATAATGTCGGTACGTGATTCTTTTGCATCTTCATAGGTAATTTCTGGATCGGGATTGGCCAGTGCAAAGACGATAGGATCTTTTGCCATGCTTCGTACCATATTCTGGGTAAGAATTCCGGCAACTGAAAGCCCTACGAACACATCTGCTCCATTGATTGCCTCTTCCAGGGTGTCAATTCCGCGGGATGTTGCAAAAGGAAGTTTCCGGTCGTTTAAATCTTTCCGCCTGGTAGATATCACTCCCTTGCTGTCTAACATTACAATATTTTCAAGACGGGCTCCCAAATGAATATATAGTCGCGTACAGGACGATGCAGCTGCACCGGCACCATTTATTACAATTTTAACATCTTCGATTTTCTTACCTGTCAGTTCGAGGGCATTAATCAGTGCTGCACCGGAAATTATTGCAGTACCATGCTGGTCGTCATGCATTAGTGGGATGTCCAGCATCTCCTTAAGTTTTTCTTCAATTTCAAAACACTCTGGAGCCTTGATATCTTCAAGGTTTATCCCGCCAAATGTGGGGGAAATTGCCTTTACCACCTCAATAAACTTCTGTGGGTCCGATTCATCTATTTCAATATCGAAAACGTCGATATCTGCAAATATTTTAAAAAGAAGACCTTTACCCTCCATTACCGGTTTTCCCGCCAGTGCTCCAATGTTGCCAAGCCCCAGTACTGCAGTTCCATTAGAAATAACTGCCACAAGGTTTCCTTTGGCGGTATAGTCATATGCCTTATGAGGATCTTTCTCAATTTCCAAACAAGGTTCTGCAACACCCGGAGAATAGGCCATGGATAAATCGTGTTGTGATCTGTGAGGTTTTGTGGGTACTACCTCTATTTTTCCCGGTCTGCCTTCCGAATGGTATTTAAGAGCATCTGTCAAACTATTTGATTCCATCAATATTATATTTGAGAAATTATGTGTGTAAAATCTAAAAAGTCGCAAAAGTATAGAGAAATACTATAAAAGTGAAATGTGACGAAGTGTAGATATAATTTCCGGAGAATTCATCTGTCGTATATTTGCTGAGTTATTCCGGTCGAGCCATACAGCTTTCATTCCTGCATTAAGACTGCCAATATAATCTAAATCATAGTCATTTCCAATATATACACAATCCGATTCGTGCACATCCGCCATAAGGGCTGCTATTTGAAAGATTTCTTTCGATGGTTTTGATACTCCAACCTTTTCTGATATAACTATAAAATCAAAAAAACTCATAAGGTTGTTCTTTTCCAGTTTGTAAATCTGATCGGGAGAGGTGCCATTTGTAATAATACCTAATTTAAACTTGCCGACCTGAGAGCTCAGTTTTTTCAAGAGAGGTATTGTATCTTCAAATGGTTTGCATGAATCAAGAAAAATATGGTGATATTGTTTATAGATAATATCCGCTTGCTCCTCATCTATATTTAAACCAAGGCCGGCCCAAAACTCAGTTACTCTGGAAATACGCTGCTGTTCAAGACTGATTTTGTTATTGAAGTAAAGGGTAAGGTACTTATTTTTTATGTCCAGCCACCTTTGCATAATAGCCTCGCTATCATTAGCTCCGGTTAATGAATACTCTTTTATTATTTGACTGATAGCTTTTGTATGGGCACCATCGCTGTCTACCAAAGTATCATCCAGATCAAAGAAAACAACCATAAAATATATTTACGAAGAGAGTCTAAAAGGAATTTCTTCTGATAAGACGAAAATTGCACTTTGTTTTTCTAAAAGGTTTATCTGTTATCATTTTAGCTGCTAACTCCCCCATTTGTCTGAAATCGGTAGAAAGAGTAGTGAGCCCATCCAGAATAATCTCATTAATAGGTGATTCATTATATGATATGATGCCAATATCTTTTCCTATTTTGCATCCTTTCATCTTGGCTATCCTTACAAGTTCTATAAGTTCAGAATCCAACTGACTGTTAAGGATCAGATAGACCTCTTGCTTCTGAATCTTTTCAGGATTTATTATTTTGTGAATCTCCAGACCGATATTGTTTTGATCACAAAACTTCTTTATCCCTTTTTCTATAAGAGGAGCATATAAACTCCCCGGCATAGAGATTACATTCAGCTTTTTAAACTTTCTGAGTGCCTCCGCTCCCTGGGAGAGTCCGTCATATATATCATTCTCGAAATCCTGATATACAGAACCAAAGTTACCCGGGAGCTCCTCCATATACCTGTCTAGCAGAATCAGTTTTCGGTTTGGGATTTTCCTGAGGATTTTTAATGCTCTTTTTTGTATTTCCGGCTGTAATGAAAAGTGAGAAGTTACCAGATAGTAATCGAAACGATCCAGGTTCTCTTCTACAAAGTGTTCAAAAACTGATATGTCCTGATTATGTAAACGAATTGTGATCTCTGCATTATCTCCAATATTAGCAGCAAATGAACTGTAGAGAACTTGTTTATATGAACTGATCTTGTCGAAAAGCAATAATATCCTTGTATTCTTTCCCTTGTTGGTTACAAAAAACCCTTTACCATGGGCAGATTCTATAACTTCTTCATCTCTAAGGATAGAGTAAGCTTTTTTTACCGTTTCCTTTGATATTTCCAATTCAGCAGATAATTCGTTCATCGAAGGCAGATAGTCACCCTCTTTGATTTTATTACTATCTATAAGATCATGAACTGACTGAATGAGTTGTTTGTATACGGGTTTTTGAGAACTTAAGTCAATTTCAATTTTTGAATTCATAATATCTGTCTGGTCTTATTTCAGGTTTTATTATCATATGTTAAAAAAAAATTACGTTTTCTTTAAAAAACAGTAATTGATATTGCAAATTAAAAAATTCATAATATATTTGCACCACACTACACAACACTATATATATGCTCTAATGTGGTGTGGTTTGGTTTTGCAAAGGTAAATATTACTATAAATATAACTCTAAAAATTATTAAAAATAAACTAAACCCAGATTTAATGAAAAAAAGTGTTGGATCTAATGAATTATGGCAGTCCGCCCGAAGGGTCTGGACCGCAATGTTTCTGATGCTGTTTGGCAGTCTTGTCTGCTCAAATATGATGGCACAGAATCTGACTGTAACGGGTATCATAACATTCTCAACAGGAGAGCCTGTTCCAGGAGCATCTGTTATGGTAAAGGGGACAAAAAATGGAGCCTTCTCCGATTCAAAAGGAAATTACGTATTAAGTAATGTTCCATCAAATGCCTCAATTTTGGTATCATTCATTGGCATGGAAAGCCAGGAGGTTAATGTCGCAGGTAAAGGGCAAGTGAATGTTGTCCTTATAGAAGAGGCAATAAGTCTGAACGAAGTCATTACAATTGGTTATGGTACAGCCAAGAAAAGGGATCTTACCGGAGCCGTATCTGCAATTGGCGGAGAAAAAATAACAGCGCGTCAAAACACTCAGGTTGTAAGTGCCTTGCAGGGTGCAATGTCTGGTGTTACGGTTACACGCTCTAGTTCTGCTCCGGGAACCGGAGGTACAATAAGGGTAAGAGGTATCACATCCATTCAGGAGAGTGACCCACTTATAATTATTGATGGTGTACCTGCAGGAAGTATAAATGATGTAAACCCTTCCGACATAGAGAATATCTCTGTATTGAAGGATGCAGCGTCTGCATCTATTTACGGAGCAAGAGCTGCTGCCGGTGTTGTGTTGATTACAACAAAAAGAGGAGCGCGTGATGGTATGAGCATCGACTATAACTACAGCCTTTCTATGGACCTGCCGACAAAAATGCCGGAATATGCAGATGCACCTACATATATGAAAGCCCTAAATGAGAGAAACTGGAACGACACTCCTACCGGAGGTGAATATACTGTTTATGATAAGGACCTTATTGCTAACTATTGGTCACTCAACAAAGAAAACAGTGATCTGTATCCTAATACCGACTGGGTTGCCCTCTGTCTTAAAAACTATGCTCTCCGTAACAGTCATCAGCTTGGATTAGCTACAGGAAACGATAAATCCAAAACCAAAATAAGCCTTGGCTATGATGATGTTGATGGTCTTTTTAAGAGTAATCTCTCATGGAACCGTGCAACAATTCGTGTAAACAACGATATCAGGATTTCTAAGTGGTTTTCTACATCTCTCGACATCAATATGAAGAGAACAGAAAGTACAGATCCTATGTTTAGCCCCTCTTATCAGATGAGATTCGCAGCTCCCGTATATGCAGGTATCTATTCAGATGGTCGTCTTGCAGGTGGAAAAGACGGAGCCAATCCATACGGGGCAATGATGTATGGCGGGACTTCAAAGGATACAAGGTATCAGGCCGGCGGTAAATTATCAGTAGAAATAACTCCTTTTGATGGTTTGGTTATTACCGGGATATTTGCGCCTAACTACAATTTTGCAAAGGTTAAGGATTTTAACAAACAGGTATCTTATTATACCGCATGGGACGATCTTTCCAGTACTGATTTTCTGGACGGCACAAACACAACCGATCTTAAAGAGACACGTGCCGACAGCTACTCCATAACATCGCAGCTTTTTGCCAATTACGCTAAAAGTATTGCAAATCATAATTTTAATGCAATGGCTGGTTACGAAGGATACCATTACTATTATGAAAACATGTGGGCATCACGCGGTCAATATGATCTTATCCAATATCCGTATCTGGCATCGGGTCCCGGAACATTCAAGGACAACAACGGAGATGCTTATGAAAATGCCTATAACTCATATTTTGGAAGGTTGATGTACAACTGGAAATACCGGTATTACCTTCAGGCAAACTTCCGTTACGATGGTTCGAGTCGCTTTCATAAAGATTTCAGATGGGCTTTCTTCCCTTCGGTTTCCGCCGGATGGGTGGTGTCACAGGAGAGTTTCATGGAAAACATAAGTTGGATATCACTGCTGAAGGTGCGTGGATCATGGGGACAACTGGGTAATGAAAGAATAGGAAACTATCCATATCAGACAACACTGGATTTCAACAGCCCTACCTTATATATGGGAAACACTATTGTTCCTGTTCAGGGTGCTTCTGCATATCAGCTGGCAGTGCCTGATATCTCTTGGGAAACCACAGAGACTGCCGACTTAGGTTTGGAAATCAACTTTTTGAATGACCATCTTCGATTTACAGGAGACTATTACTGGAAACAGACTAAGGATATGTTGCTTAAGCTTCAGATTCCTAATTATATGGGTTATTCCGATCCAGATCAGAATGCAGGTATAATGAGTACCAATGGTTGGGATGTAGATCTGAACTGGAATAATCAGCTTGGTGACCTTAATTACAGCATCTCGTTAAATCTTTCTGACTACAAAACAGTTATGGGTAATATGGAGGGCACTCAGGTGTTAAGTAACAATCTGATGGTCAGAGAAGGAAGTGAATATAAAGAGTGGTACGGATATTTGAGCGATGGTATATTTCAGACCGCAACCGATGTCTCCTCATCGGCAGTTACATCAAGTGCAGTGAAAGCTGGTGATATTAAGTACAAAGATATAAGCGGTCCTGCGGGGATACCTGACGGAAAAATTGATGCTACCTATGACCGGGTACTGCTGGGTGGTTCTCTCCCAAGGTACAATTATGGTGGAAACATTAATCTTGATTATAAAGGGATAGACTTTATGGTTGCATTCCAGGGTGTGGGTAAGAAAAAATCTATGCTAACATCAGATATGGTCACTCCTATTCGCGGTGACTGGTACAATGTTCCCGGGATAATTGTTGACAAATACTGGAGCAACTACAATACCGCTGAACAAAATTCAGCAGCTCAGTATCCAAGGTTGTCAAGAACAGGTGAAACCAATAACTATGCTGCATCAGATTTTTGGTTGATAGACGGATCATACTTCAGAATCAAGAATATAACCATGGGTTATTCGTTCCCTAATCTTGGTCTGGAAAAAGTGGGAGTTAAAAAACTGAGAGTGTATGTTTCACTGCAGGATTATTTTACCTTCAGTCATTTCCCTAAAGGATGGGATCCTGAAGTAAGCTCAACCGGATATCCTATTACTAAATCGGTAATGTTCGGTGCTTCCATAAAATTCTAATTTTAACAGATTAAATAGTAATCAAATGAGACTTAAGAAATATATTATATTGGGAGTTGCTGGTACAGTCTTGTTATCATGCAACAATCTGGATCTGCAACCACTTTCGCAGGCATCAACTGAGAGCTGGTTCACAGACAAGACTCAGGTGGAAATGAGTCTGAATACACTCTATCTTCATCAGTTCTGGCCGATGTTCAAAAATGACTTCGGTGGTAGTATTATGTCACTCGACGAACCATCAGATGACTGGATGAACAGAAATACTCTAATTGTTTTCACAAATGGAACACTTAACGGAGACAACTCTACATTCGTAAAAAATACATGGAGCTACTCATACAAGGCCATAAGCAGGTGCAATACAATTCTGGAAAATATAGACAAAGCCAAACTTAATCTGACTACAGAACTTTATGAACGTTATATTGCAGATGCAAAATTCGTGAGGGCATGTATGTATTCAAGACTTATTTCACATTTTGGCGACGTAGTATATTTCACTAAAGATCTAACACTTGAGGAAGCATATTCACAGGTGCGTACTCCAAAAGCGGAAATTCTCGCGCATATATATGAAGATTTTGACTATGCTGCTCAAAAGTTGCCGCTGACCTATAAAGGGACAGAAATCAAAAGAGCCACAAAGGGTGCCGCATACGGAATGAAAGCACGTGTGGCCCTGTTTTTCAAGGACTATACTGTTGCCCGCGACGCTGCAAAAAGCTGTATAGATTTGGGTGCCTATGAATTATATCCCGATTTTGGAGAACTTTTCCTTAGTAAAACTAAAAATTCTGTAGAGACTGTATTTGGAATTCCTCGTTCTACTGAATATGGAACACCTCTAAACGGAGGTGCGGTTACTGCATATCTTAGCCGTAATATTACCTCTCCGTCGGCTACAGCGAGTCCGTCATGGGATCTGTTTTGTTCGTATCTTTGTACAGATGGAAAACCTATAGATGAATCTCCTTTGTACGACCGAAAGAATCCTTTTATGAACAGGGACCCCAGATGTGCCGCCACTATAGTGGAATTCAACTCTAACTATTTTGGATTCAATTATACTCCTCATCCCGATTCTGCAAAGTGCTGGAGTTACAAAGAGGGTAAACTGGTTACCAATAAAGATTCTAAAGGTAGTGACCAATACGCATCGTACAATGGATTGACTCTGAGAAAAGGTATTGATGAAGATTGGAGTGACGACCTTATGGCTGACAATGATAAGCTTATTTTGCGATATGCCGATGTGCTGCTTATGTATGCCGAGGCTAAGATAGAACTGAATAATATTGATCAAACAGTACTGGATGCAATGAACAAAGTTAGGGCGCGTGCCTATAAAGTAGATTACACATCTAGTCTTTACCCTAAGATTACTGAAACCAGTCAGACAAAACTTCGCACGATTTTACGTACCGAACGCAGAATGGAATTTGCTTTTGAAGGGTTACGATACAACGATATTATTCGTTGGAGAATTGCAGAAAAAGTTATGAACTACACAAACTATGGTCTTCCTACGTCACTTGCATCATGCAAAGCTTATGTAAAAAGTGGTTACTGGTTCATCCCCGGAATTCCTGACATTGATGAGAATGGATGCCCGGATTTTTCTAAAATGGCTAATTTATCTCAATGCCGGGAACTTAGCAAGCGTGTATTTGACGCCAACAAACATTATTTGTGGCCGATACCAACTGCAGATATTATGGTGAATCCCGGATTGGGGCAGAATCCTAATTACTAGAATTGATATATGAAAAGAGATGTCATTGTTGTCGGAATGGTTATCTTCTGTCTTTTGTCTGCACGCGCCATTTCTGCTGATATAAAGCAAGGTTTGCCTCAATCTTTAAAAGCTGGAATGAGTGAACTTATTTATAGTAAAAATGGTCTTGAAATAAAGATGAAAGACGGATGTCCTTCGTCTTTTGCAAAAGATGGTCCTGTATGGGCAGTTACAATGCAGAACATTGAGGACAATAAAAGAGAGGCTGTAATTGACAACAATGGTAACGATCCAGAAGTTATAAAGGTTAATAATGGTTTTAAATTGGTTTACAAACAGCTGTATCTGGACGGAAAAATATGGGACGTGAGTCTTGAACTTCTTTTTTCCGTCCATGCCGAGGCATTTAATGTTACGGGCTCGCTTGTTAACAACGAGAAAGGATGGGTTGTAACTGGTTTTACAGGGCCGGTTGTAAACGGAATCGAGGCTAATCTCGATAAATTCCCATTGTTGATGCCTTGTGGTCTGGGACAGAAGTTTGTAAAAACACCTACCTTAAAGGAACCGGTTGATAAAGTAAGTTTAAAAGGTGCACTGGTTTGGGAATTCAACAAGGCTGTATCTTCATATGAGCTAAAATCACACTATCCGTCACGTTTTGCGACAATGCAGTGGTGTTCGCTGTCGGGTGAGAACGGAGGGTTCTATTTTGGGAGCCACGACAAAGCCCATGGGTCCAAACACTTCAGAATAAGGTACAAACCCGATGATAACTCTCTCGGATTTGCTTTCTCACACGATTTAGCCTGTGCGCCCGGAGAAAGCTGGGAAATTCCTTCACAGATAATGTACCCATATTCCGGAAGTTGGCACAAAGCGGCCGATTTTTACCGCAATTGGTTCAACACTTCTATAACTCTTCCTGATGTTCCAAAATGGGCACAGAATGCATCGGGGTGGATGCTGACAATCATGAAGCAGCAGAACAATGAGATAATGTGGGATTACAACAGTCTGGAAGAACTTTGCAAAATTTCTGAAGAGAGAGGATTGGATATTATCGGATTGTTTGGATGGACATTTGGGGGGCATGACCGTTTCTATCCCGACTATGATCCGGACCCTGCTATGGGTGGGCGCGAAGCACTTGTAAAGGCCTTGAAAACAATCCGGGAGAGGGGCAAACGCTCAATAATATACGCAAACGGACAACTTATCGACCAGAATGGCACAACATACTGGGGAGAAAAGGGTAAGTTTATAACAGTTCAAAAGAGAGATGGAACACTCGATTACCAAAAATGGCACAAATATACAGATGCTCCTGCCCGCTTTCATGGAATGGCTTGTCTTGGCTGCGAGGAATGGTATGAAAGAATGCTTGGTCTTGCGTTGCAGGCCAACGATCTTGGTGCAGACGGAATTCTTTATGACCAGCTGGCAGTAACAGCGCCTAAGTTCTGTTATGCTCTGGATCATGGCCATTCTGTACCGGCTGTTGTATACGAAGGCGACCGTTATCGTCTGCTCAACCGTATTGCAAACTACATGAAAACAATTAACCCCGATTTCGTAATAATGACTGAAGGATTGTGTGATGCTGTTCTGGGTTCTGTTACTTATTTTCATGGTTATGAAAACGGAGCATACGTTCCTTTGCAAGAAGAGTTTTCATCGCGACTCAATGGTTCCGCCCCTACTTTCATCTATCCGGAAATGTTCAAGTATACGTTCCCTGAAGTTCTTACGACATACCGTAATCCTGCTCCGGTAAACAACCGCCTTATACTTAACTATGCTACTGTATATGGTCTGCGGAGCGAACTTGAAGTTCGTTACTCTGCAGATGTAAGATATCTGAAAGAGAGCCGGATACCGGTTCCGGCTGACTATTCGAATGTAATAAGCAAGCCCGACATCAATCTTGTCACAAGTGAGGATCCTGTTGCTGCAAGACTCTATTCCCTTGCAATAATTAATTTTCAAAGGGAGAATTCTGACTTGTTATGGCATGGGAAATATGAGGACGAAAAAGGTATATATATTAAATGCAGCAAGAGTGTCATTGCTAAAGCATTCGTTGCCGGGAACCGTATGGGTGTTGTTGTATGGAACACAGGATTGCAGGATGAGCAGTTCTCGCTTGATGTTCCCGGCTACACTTTTGAATATGCCACAGAACCTGGCAAAGGGTGCGTAGATGCGGCCGGTAAGCTTAATTCTCAAAACATCCGGATGCTATTCTGGAAAAAAACCTTTTAATTAATCTGTCATGGTGAAAATTCCAAAAATCTTTTTATGCTTTGTTGCAATACTGATACTTGCTTGTTCTGCCGAAATTGACCCCGGTAATAACGGAGGCGGTGGAGGGAATGTATCAATAAAATATGAGGGAAAAGTTTTGTGCGACCAAAAAGGAGTTGCCGGGGTTGTTGTAAGCGATGGTACTAATTGTGCCTTAACGGACCAAAATGGAGCATACTCTCTCTCATATAACCCTTCCGCAACTCATATATACATCTCCTCTCCTGCCGGATATTCTGTTTCTGTAGAAAATAGTGTGCCAAAATTCTGGGTAAGGTTAAATCAGATCTCAGACAAAAAAAACATAAACTTCAATTTATCCAAACTGACCGTTTCTGACAATAAACACTATTTTATAGCTATCGGAGACCCACAAGTGCGAAATACAACTGAGCTCAACCTTCTCAACCCTATTCTAGACAATATAAAGAAGGATATCAGCTCTTTAGAACTCAATCCCGTACACTTGATGGTTGCAGGCGATATTGTCTTCAATAAACCTTCCATGCACGACCAAAGTAAAACTTATTTCAGTTCTGTAAACCAACCGGTCTATTATGCAATTGGCAATCATGACCATGTCTATTCTGCTTCTGAGGCACCATCTCTTACAAGAGACAAAAGTGCAGATTCAGTATTTATAAGACATTATGGCCCCACACATTTTTCGTTCAACAGGGGTCAGGTTCATTATATTGTTTTAGACAACATCTATTTCAAGGGTGGTGCAGATGCTGACTATCAGGTTGAATTCACACAGGAACAACTAAAGTGGGTAGAAAAGGACTTATCATTTGTTACCAAAGAGAAGGCTCTCGTGCTGATGTTTCATGCACCCTCAAAGTCGCGTTACTCTTCTGTTTACGGCAACAGTGCGGACCTGCATGTACTTCTTAAAGGATATGCCAATGTACAGATAATAAGCGGCCATACCCATTACAACTCCGTAATGGCAGATAATTCGGGGATTACTGAGCACATTGTAGGGGCAGCATGTGGTGGTTTTTGGGAAGGACCTGTTTGTCTTGATGGGGCACTATTGGGTTACAAAATATTCGAAGTAAACGGAACAAACTTCAAATGGAGTTACAGGGCATATACAGACCCTGCATCGCAGTTCAGTGTCTTCAAACCTGAACCAAGGGCTCCTCTGCTCAGACCTTCGGGTGAACTTCTGGTAAATGTATGGGATTGGGATCCAGCCTGGATTGTACGTTATTCAGAAGATGGTGGAAACACATTTACAGATATGATCCGGATTGCTGACAAAGCATTCGATCCTACCGCATACCAATATTTTGGTGCCGATGGCGAAAACAGGATCCCGACGCGAACCTGGATAAATGCATCCCTTACAGATCATATTTTCAAATGTATCCCCTCTCCCGGAAGTACAAAAGTTATTATCAAAGCAATAAATCGCTTTGGTATAGAGTTCCGCAAGGAGGTAGAATTATAACAAGATTTTCAATTTAAAACGATGAAAAGCATAATAAATATCAAAAACACCTATAAATGGGAAGTCCTTGCTCTCCTGTGGATTGCGTTTTTTGTCAACCAGGCCGACAGGCAGGTTTTCAATGTGGTGCTTCCTCTTATTAAAGCCGACCTGAGTCTGACAGATCTGCAGGTAGGGTTGATTGCAACCGCCTTCAACCTGATATTTGCCCTGTTGGTACCTATGGCAGGTTATATAGGTGACCTGTTCAGCAGGAAATGGATAGTGACTCTGAGCATTCTCTTCTGGAGCATAGCAACAATGTTTACAGGCTTAAGCAATGGTGTCATTATGCTGATTATTATGCGGAGTATTGCAACAGGTGGAGGAGAGGCCTTCTTTGGTCCTGCAAACTATTCACTACTGGCAAGCTATCACAAGAATACCCGATCCTTTGCTATGTCCATACACCAGACCTCTTACTATCTGGGAATAATCGTAAGTGGTTATCTTGCAGGTTATGTAGGCGAGCACTACGGCTGGAGAAACGCATTTTATATATTTGGAGCAGTAGGTGTTATTCACGCTATTGTTTTGATATTTCGTCTAAAAGACAGAAAAGACAAACTACCCATAGAAAAAGGGTTAGAAGCAAACGTTGACATTAAGGAAAAGATTAGATTCTTCGAAGGATTTAAAGTACTCTTCACAACACCAAGCGCTGTTGTTCTTACAATTGGCTTCAGTGGATTGATTTTCGTCATAACCGGATACCTTACCTGGATGCCTACTTATCTATATGAGAATTTTGGGATGAGTCTCTCTTCTGCAGGTTTTCACTCCATGTTCTATACCCATCTTTTTGCCTTCTTTGGAGTTCTTATTGCCGGTAAGCTTTCGGACAGGATTGCCAGAAAGAATCCGGCTAGCAGAATGATGATGCAAGGAATAAGTTTGCTGGCGGCAGCCCCTTTTATCGTCCTTATGGCTAACTCCACTGTGATGGTTACAATATTTATCGGATTTGCAGGATTCGGTTTTGCACGTGCATTTTTTGATGCAAACACCTACACTGTCTTGTACGATGTCGTACCCGAGAAATATCACTCGTCGGTTTCGGGTGTAATGATAATGACAGGTTTTCTGGTCGGTTCTTTGTCCCCGGTAATATTAGGTTATCTTAAACCATTGTTCGGTCTTTCATTCGGAATTTCATTACTGGCAGTTGTTTGGGTAGTCTGCGGGGCGCTTTTGATTTTTACATCCAAATATCTCTTTAAAAAGGATTATGCTAAGGTACACCAACTATAGAGGCTTATCTGTAAGCCTTGTCGAAAACAGCTGGGTAAAGCTTTATATTGCTCCCATGCATGGAGGAAGGATTCTGCAGCTTGAACTTGATGGATATGGATTCTTCTATGTAAATCCTCATCCCGAAGGGTCCTGGTTAAATTTTGGGGGAGAGAAAATCTGGCCTGCACCTCAAGGGTGGAGCTCATCAGATAAATGGCCAGGGCCGCCGGACCCGGTGCTGGATGGCGGACCCTATTCTATTACCGAATTAGATGCCGGTACGGGAGAGGATTGGGTGAAACTCACAAGTCCTTTTGATAATTATACAGGTTTACAAATAACTAAAGAGATTCACTTATCAGAAATCTCTTCTGAAGTAGTAGTCAAAGCATCATTTCAGAACCTTGGGAATCACACGGTAAGATGGTCTGTATGGCCCGTATGCCAGATGAATACTCCGTTTGAGAGTCCGGAAAACAGGTATCAGATTATTTGTCCCGTTAATCCGGACAGTAAATTTGAAAATGGTTTTAAAGTAATACACGGCCTTGCTAACAATCCTCAGAATACCTTCGATTCTTTTGGCAACCTGGTTGTAAGTTATCAGTATCTGGTATGTAAAGTAGGTCTTGATTCAAATGCGGGATGGGTTGCCTGGCTAGATAATGTGACAGGAAAAGTATTTGTTTACAAATTTGATTTCGATTCACAAAAAGTTTATCCACAGAACTGTTCAGTTGAGATCTGGACAACGGGACGCGGATTGACCTATTCAAGACAATTGAATGTACATAAAGATGACAGATCTGTTAACCCTCCATACATGGAAGCAGAGTTATTATCTCCTATGCACGAGATGCGTCCCGGAGAGAACGCTTTGTTTGAATACCGTATGGCAACTTCAACCATTCCTGCAAATTCCGGAATAAAGGAGGTTAACAAGTATGCTGTAATTGCATCTCCGTTAAAAAAAGAGATAATTGAAAGCAGTATTGCAATTGCAGGGAAATTTGGAGTTTTCACTAACGGAACCGTGAAACTTAAAGTAAACGGGACTTACCTATCAGAAATGAGAGTATCCCCGTCAGAGGGTGTAAATATAGATTTTAATATAGAAAATGGGTTGTTTCAGAAAGAGAGTACCTTTTTAATATCACTTGATCTGTTTGATGCAGATGGCCATTTTCTAGGAATAATCGATAAAAATTAAAAAGTACAATATAATGAGTGCGAATAAGAAATTTGAGAAGGCAAAAGTTGGATTATTGTTGATTGCTTCGCCCAGATTCAAAAATATGGGAGAGGGCCAGAAACGTGGTACTTACCACCAAAGGAAAACAAGCGAAACCGAGAGCCTTATAGATTCACTTAACACAACAATGGATGTTATATATCCGGGAATCGTATATGAAAGGAATGACACACAACATGCAATGGACCTGTTCTTTGCAGAGAAGGTAGATTTTGTGGTCGCTCAATTCCTCTCATGGGCAGAAGATTTTGCGTGGATAAGATTCTTCAGGGATATGCCGGAAATTCCGATATTGTTTATTAATCCGGTAAAGGAGAAAGTTGATTTCGAGACTACTCTGGACGAAGATGATTTTGTTGAGTTCCTCTCTTCCGGTACATTGGTAGGCTCGCTCGAAGGATCGGGCTCCATCTCCAGACTTGGAAGGAAAGCAGTGAAAGTAGTAATGGGAAGCAGAGATGAAATTCGCGATGAGATTATTGCCTTTTCTAAAGTTGCAAAGGTTCGTAGTGTGCTTCGTAATTCTACGTTTGGCCTGTTGGCAAGTTATAACGAGCTTATGTGGTCAACTTATATGGATCCATATAACTTCTTTGCAAAACTTGGTCCTGAAATAAGATTCATTGCATATTCCACCTTACAGAAAGAGATTGATAATGTGACCAATGAAGAAACCATGACCTACAAAGATGCACTTACATCTAAATACACGACTTCTGACGATATTGACAACGATAAGTTTCTGGCATCGGTGCGTGCCTCTGTAGGTATTGCAAAATTGACAGAAAGGCTAGGAATTGATGCTATGGTGTTTAACGACGTCGATCCTGCAATGTTCGAGATTATTGGGTTGAGGCCGGGATTTTATCATCCTTCATTTGAGCGGAACCTCTCTGTACTGGTACCCGAGGCAGATATGGGAGCCGGGCTCATCACATTTATACTTAAGCTTATAAGTGGGAAGCATGTCAATTTTATTGAACCTTTCCATATAGAGAGTGCAGAGAATACATTTGCTGCCGGACATGCCGGTCCTAACGACCATACAGATCCAAATCTTACAGATAATGTCATTATTGCCCGTGATGTCAGGTTTGCAAAGACAAAATACAAATATGCAGGAGCACCTTTTGCCTGGTATCGTTTCCCTGCAGCTAAAATGACAATGGCGCAATTTATTGAGTGCAATGGCAAGTACAAGCTTGTCTGCTCTCTGGTAGATTGTCTGGAAAGCAATAAACATTTGTTTGCCAGCTATTCACATGGAATTTTCAGACCATCAATGCCTGTCAAGGAGATGTTTGAGAAAATTCTGAAAATTGGAACGACACAACACTTTGCAATTGTACAAGGTGATTATCGCAAGGAGCTCAGAATTCTTTCTGAGATTATGGAATTTGAATATCATGAAATTAACTAATTAAAAAATATAGGAGAAAAAGAGATGAGTTTTATGTTTAACCCACACCCGTATGACGATCCAACAGCAATCAATAAATTAAATCCTGGGTCGGAGACGGTCAGTTCAATTGTGTCAGGGACAAAAGAATCGGCAGCATTTTTAAGCGAGCTGTTAATAAAGAAATTGGACTCAAACAATGGGAAAAATGTGATTATAGCATTTGATGGATATGCCAGTGCGCAATTCGACCAGACAGTCAATCTCATTTCCCAGAATCTGGGAATGAAATCAGTAAAAGTTACAGTCATAAGTTTTTATGATGTTTATAAACCTACCGCAGAACTTGACGCTCAGTTTCTGGAAAATCTTCCCTTAGACAGGGAGAAGGACCCGGTTTTACTTTATGGAAAATTGTTTAAAGGTACTTATGACGATTTGATGGATGCTCATAAGATTGAATCACTCGAAAAGAGGCTCACATCAATCAAAAACGACAAGAATGGTAATGAGATTTTTATTGTTTTCGGATGTGGTTGCGCATCAAAAAGAGTTCGCTCTCTTTACGATTACATCCTCTTTTTTGATGTTACCCCAAAGAAAGCCATTCTTAGGGCCAAAGGCGGACAATATACAAATCTGGGCGATAGTGTGGCAAGGCCTGTAAAGACAATGCTTAGAAGATGTTATTATATCGATTTTGAAGTGGCCGGACATCTCAGATGGGAGTTGTTCAGGACTAATGCCATTGACTTTTATGTAGCAAGCGACGATCCGGAAAATATCAAGTTGATTCCATACAAATCGTTCAACACAATTATGTCTGCTCTTGCAAAACAGCCGTTCCGCTGCAGGCCTGTCTATATAGAAGGTGTCTGGGGGGGACACTATGTGACCAAACTGCGTCATCTTCCCGACACAATGAAGAACTGTGCCTGGGTATTTGACCTTATTCCTCTTGAAGTGAGCATCGTTGCCGAGGTAGGAGATTTAATACTGGAGTTCCCATACTTCACATTTGTTCAGAAGGAGGGAGAAGCACTTATGGGGGCAGATTGCGTTAAGAAGTTCCATGGTTACTTTCCAATCAGGTTTAACTATGACGATACCTTCCACAGTAGTGGAAACATGTCCATTCAGGTTCACTCTGGACACCAGTATAATGTAGAAAATTATGGCGAATATGGAAGACAGGATGAGAGCTACTATATTGTTGCAACCGGACACGATGCCAAAACATATGTAGGATTCACAGAAACAGCAGATCCTAAGGAATTTATACAATTAACCAAGAAGTCAGAAAAAGATTATACACCTATAGATTACGAAAAGTACATCAATTATGTAAAATCAGAACCTGGAATTCAGGTGATACTTCCGGCTGGCACTATTCACTCATCGGGAAGAAATCAGGTGATACTGGAGATTGGCAGTTTGACAATTGGCTCATATACATACAAAATGTATGACTACCTGCGTGCCGACCTTGACGGTAAACCAAGACCCATCCACACTTTCCATGGAGAAAATGTTTTGGCTACAGATAGGAACACATCTTGGGTAAATGATAATATTGTACAGAAACCTCAACTGGTAAAAAGCGGAGCAGGATGGGCAGAATATATTATCGGAGAGCACGACCTGGTATATTTCAGTCTTAGAAGGCTTGAATTTGAAAAGACAATCGAAGGCAATACAGAAGGAAAATTCCATGTACTTACTTTAATTGATGGTGAAAAAGTACGTATCGAATCACTTGACAATCCGGCACTGAGCTATACTCAGAGCTATCTGGATGTAGTTGTAGTACCGGCAAATATGGGAAGGTATATTGTCAGGAACCTGGGAAACCAGCCAGTATGTATTCATAAGACAATGTTAAAAGATGGTTTCATTAATGACTGACCATAAAGCATATCTTGTAATTGATGTTGGCGGAACTTATTTAAAATCAGCAATTTTAAATGAGGAGGGAGAGGTGTTTGATGGCTCCGCATTAATGTCCAGAGCTTGTTCCGAAGGTTCAAAAGAGGAGATTCTTGGAGCAATAAGTGAAACTATTCTTACAGGACTCTCTTTTTTAAAAAATAAAAAGCTGTCTCTTTGCGGAATTGGAATGGCTTTTCCTGGTCCTTCTGATTACCGTAAAGGTATACCTTTGATGGAGCATAAGTTTAAAAACATACATGGAGTGGACCTCCGGGAATATATTGCTGGTATTCCCGGAGTATCATCAGAGATTCCTATTCGTTTTAAGCACGATGCAGATGCTGTACTTGAAGGGGAACATTGGAAAGGTAATGCGCAGGACTATAGTAATGCTGCTGTAGTCACATTGGGTACGGGGCTTGGGTTTTTCTTTTCACAAAATAGGGTCAATCAATGTAACTCTCTGGGAGGTCCCGTGTTATCCATTTTTAAACTTCCATGCAAGGATGGAATATTGGAGGATTATGCATCCAAAAGAGGTTTCATTAAAATTTACAAAGAATTAAGTGGGAAAAAGGACAAAAACATTAAGGTTTCCGATATAGGGAGGTGGGCAGACGAGGGTGATGAAGATTCACTGCGTACATTCAGCTATATAGGCACAATATTGGCAGAGTCACTACTTAATATTATTATTGAGAGAGAAATTCAGTGCCTGCTGTTTGGGGGACAGATCTCACTCTCCTTCCGCCACATGGAGGCATCGTTGAAAAGAGGGCTAAAGGAGGCTGAGTGCCTGAAGTTGATCTCCTCTGTAAGCAGTATAGAAAATTCCGCACTATTAGGTGTTCTTAAAACAATAATAAAATAGCATGAAAAGAAAAATACTTCTTTGCCTTACAAATCTTGCTGTATGCAGCCTGGCAATGGCACAAAATCAGAAAGTGAGCGAGATTGTCTTATTCGATGCAGCAACAACTCCTGCAAAGAGTCTCTCTGCATTATATGGCGCATCAATAGATAAAAAGGATAATATTATCTGCATAGAGAATAAGGGAAACAACCTATATCCGGGGGTGTCTGTAAAAGGTTCGTGGAACATAGGTAAGAGTAACCAGATAATGGTGGAACTTCAGAACTTTGACGATAAGGGAGATGTTACAATAACTGTACGACTGGAGAATCCAGGCGCCGACCCGGATAAGGGTAAAGGAGTAGTTGTAAGTCGTCTGAATGTGCCTGCAGGAGGGCTTAAGGAACTTACAATATCAATTCCTTCAAAACCCCCATATCCCGATGTTGAGTCAAAATTAACAGGAATGCGGTATACTCCCTACAAACTTTCACCACTGACATCTACATTGGATAGCACTGGTAATATATCAAGGATAGTTGTCTTTATCAACAGGGCCAAACAGGATTGGAAGTGGGGAATCAAAAAGGTTGTCGCTAAAGTGGGCCCCGATGAGAAGATGCCTTCGTGGATGTATTTACCTTCAGAAAAATTTTTCCCCTTTATTGACATCTATGGGCAATTCATACATAAGGATTGGCCCGGAAAGACAAAATCGGACAATGATCTAAAAGAAGAGTTAGGCAGGGAGCTTGCAGATATGCAATCTTATCCTGGTCCTTCTGACCGTTCATTATACGGAGGATGGAAGAGCGGTCCCAGACAAAGGGCCACAGGACATTTCTATGTCAAAAAAGTAGATGGTAAATGGTGGATGGTAGATCCGGAAGGATATTTGTATTGGTCGCACGGAGTAGTACGGGTTACACCATCTTGTGCAATAACACCACTTGACAACAGAGAATTTTATTTCACAAGTCTGCCAAAAGAGGATGATCCGTTTGCAGAATTTTACACTACCCGTGACGAGTTGCTCCACCCCTACTATGTTGCACGGAACATCAAAAAAACATATGACTTCTCAGCGGCAAATATAAAACGCAAATACGGCGATAACTGGAGGGCCAAGTATGCAGATATGGCTCATAAACGGTTAAAAAGCTGGGGAATGAACACTATCGCCAATAGTTCTGACAAGTCTATATGTATGATGGATAAAACACCGTATACAGACAGGTTCGAGTTAAAGTCTCCAGACATAGAAGGGAGCAACAATGCATGGTGGAAGTTTAAAGATCCATTCCATCCGGAATTTCGCTCCAGCTTCAGAAAGCAGCTGATGGACCGTAAAAAAGAGCTGGAGGATCCTTGGTGTTTCGGGTTTTTCGTAGACAACGAAATCTCATGGGGAGGTCCTACAGCATTGGCAGAATGGACATTACAGTCTCCTGCATCTCAACCTGCGAAAATAGAGATGGTTAAACGTCTGAAAAAAAGATACAGAAAAATTGAGGATCTTAACAAAATCTGGAAATCGGGTTATGCGAATTGGGAGGCACTGCTTGAATCACAGGAAAAACCGGCATCCGGCTCATATAATGACTGTCTTGAGTTTACCGCCATCATTACTGAGGCATATTTTAAGAATGTCCGTGACGAGTTTAAAAAGGTAGCTCCAGACAAGCTTTATATGGGATGTCGTTTTGCCGGTTCAAACGAAACCGCATTACGGATTGGTGCAAAATACTGCGATGTTATCAGCTACAATATATACCGCCGTTCACTTGCATCATTCAGCCTGCCGGAGGGAATCGACAAACCGGTTATGATTGGCGAGTTCCATTTCGGGGCCCTTGACAGAGGACTGTTCCATCCTAGCCTCGTGGAGACTGCAAATCAGGAAGAGAGAGGCAAGGCATATGGAGTTTATGTCGAATCTGCTCTCCATCACCCAAATATAATTGGCACACACTGGCACCAGTTCTCCGATCAGGCAACCACAGGAAGATTCGATGGTGAGGATTTCCAGGTTGGCTTTACTGATGTATGCGACACCCCATACAGGGAGACGATAGAAAATATCCGAAATGTGGGCTACAATATGTATAAAATAAGAAGTTCCAAATAATACCAGTTCAGAATGGACATATTACGTATCGGTCTTTTCATACCTTGTTATATTGACCAGTTTTATCCTCAGGTAGGCATTGCCACTTTTGAATTGCTGCAGAAACTTGGTATAGAAGTAATTTATCCGGAAAAACAGACATGTTGCGGGCAGCCTTTGGCCAACAGTGGGGCAGAAAAGGAGGCTATTCCCGTATATCAGAACTTTGTCCGCAATTTCAGTGAGTTTGACTACATAGTCACACCTTCCGGAAGTTGTGCCTATCATGTTAAGGAACACTACAATATTCTTGAGCAGACAGAGCAAGTAAAAAGAGTAAGGGCAAACATCTACGAATTATGTGAGTTTATTACAGACATTCTAAAAATTGATGACCTTAAAATTGATTTCCCCTATAAAGTGGGAATTCATCAAAGCTGTCATGGTCTCAGGGGGCTCAAACTTGGATCCTCGTCGGAATTGATAACAACGAGATATTCCAAGGTTCACAGATTGCTTGAAAAGGCGAACGGGATAGAGATTATAACACTTGACCGGGAAGACGAGTGTTGTGGTTTTGGTGGTACTTTTTCGATATTCGAGCCCCATGTATCGGTAAACATGGGAAAGGCCAGGATAAGCGACCACGAGCGTAATGGTGCGGAAATTATTACAGCAACGGACATGTCTTGTCTCATGCATCTTGAAGGAATAATAAAAAGACAAAACAAGAATATAAAAGTTGTCCACATAGCTGAAATTCTTAATAACAACCGTTTATGAAAGGACACTCCTACAAGGCAGGTATTTTTCTGAAAGACGAGTCCCGCGCCGACTGGCATGACAAGACTCTATGGATGGTCCGCCAAAAGCGTGATAAGGCAGCCCGGTCGGTTGCAGATTGGGAAGATCTGAGAGAGAGAGCATCAAGTATAAAAGAACAAGTATTGTCAAACCTTGATTTTTATCTGTCGGAGTTTGAACAGAGGGCCGTAGAAAATGGCGTAAAAGTACATCGGGCAAGCAATGCACAGGAATTCAATGAGATCGTTTACAAAATTATCACCGACAATAATGCAAAATTGGTTGTAAAGAGTAAATCCATGCTTACGGAGGAGTGTGGACTGAATCCGTATCTTGAACAAAGAGGATTAGAGGTTGTAGACACAGATTTAGGAGAGAGAATAATCCAATTCCGGAAAGAACCGCCAAGTCATATCGTATTGCCCGCCATCCATCTGAAAAAAGAGGAGATTGGAGAACTCTTTCACGAAAAGCTCAACACGCCAAAAGGGATGTCGGATCCGGTTCTTCTTACTTCTGCCGCCCGCACTCATTTAAGAGAGAAATTTTTGTCGGCCGGTGTGGCAATAACAGGTGTCAACTTTGCTGTTGCAGAAACCGGAAGTGTGGTTGTATGCACCAACGAAGGAAATGCAGACATGGGTGTACACGCTGCACCTGTACAGATTCATTGTATGGGCATAGAGAAATTAGTTCCTCAGACAAGAGATCTTGCTGTTTTTACACGTCTTCTTGCACGAAACGCCACCGGACAACCAATAACAGCCTATACTTCGCATTACCGTAAACCAAGACCCGGAGGACAAATGCATATTGTTATTGTTGATAATGGCAGGTCGGACCGTCTTAAGAGCGAAGTTCACCGTAGTTCCCTTAAATGTATCCGTTGCGGTGCCTGTATGAATACATGCCCTGTTTACAGAAGAAGTGGAGGGCACAGTT
>Ga0074193_1001211_pt1 | contig 33628 bp, 36 predicted proteins | sample EPASupsiteHSE605_FD_64523 | JGI IMG/M metagenome (GOLD analysis project Ga0074193, IMG submission 64523) | Bioremediated contaminated groundwater from EPA Superfund site, New Mexico - Sample HSE6-05 | ecosystem: Environmental > Aquatic > Deep subsurface > Groundwater > Contaminated ... | reverse complement strand
CCGAAGTATTCCTGTATAATGCAGACAAAAGGAGCGATAGACTTATTCAAGCTATTGCTCCCATAAAATATTCGCCTTATTTTACATCAATTTTGGAGTTTACACAGAGTTCGGGATACACCCGAGAAAAGACTTCCTGGCTGCCGCCTTTCGAAAGGCAGCAGCAGGAAGTCTTTTCTCTTTGTTTATATGTTTTGACTACTCCATCATTTCGCCCATTCGCGAGACATCATAGCCGCCTAATCCCTTGACTTCCTTACGGTAGGCTTCAGAACGGATAATAGCCAGCAGGGCCTGGAAATGCGGTTTATTCAGGTCTTCCTGGCGCATCACGAGGTCATATCTTTCCGTTTTCAGTGGAATAAAGTCAAGACCTGACACCTGCATAGCTGCTTTTTCAATGCCCAGCCCTACATCGGCTTCTCCCCGCGCAACTTTGCTGGCCACGGCCATATGGCTCATTTCTTCATCGTAGTAGCCATTGATCAAGTGATGTGGGATACTCTCAATGCGCAATTTTTCATCAAGCAAGACTCGGGCTCCCGACCCGCGTTCGCGGTTAATAAACCGGACGTCCGGTCTGATCAGGTCTTTCCATGATGTAATATCTTTAGGATTGCCGCGGGAAATATAAAAGCCTTCCTGGCGATAGACCAGATTAATCACGATTGTTTGGTGTCCGGGCATAAGTCTTCGGATATAAGGAAGATTATAATCATCGGCATCACTGTCCCAGAGATGGACAGTAACAATGTTAGCTTCACCTCTGTAGAGTGCCAGCAGACCATCAATGCTGCCGATATAGCTTCTTAAGAATTTGATATTCGGATATTGTTTCAGAAGATGACGGGTTAGAATATCCAGTATGATATCCTGGCCGCAAATAACGACCATATCCGATATAGAGACATCCGGAGAGCGGCCGGGTTCTGAAGAGCGCTCTAAGACTGGATAAGTAAAAACGTCGGTCGTCATTGAGGCACCTTTGCTTTTCTGAATGTAGGCTTCGATATCCTTGTCCTCTACTCTTACCTTACGTCCAACCCGATATGCAGCAAGATCCCCGCGTTTGATCAATTCATAGACGGTATACTTGGATATTTTAAGTTTCTGGGCTACTTCTTCAGGGGTATAGGAAGTGCTTTCAAGCAATGCCAGTCACCTCAATTTAATGATATTGTTTATTATATCACAGGACAAAACAGTACTCAAAATAAAAGAACAAAACTAAACTAAACACGGAAGATTCCAGTTGCATAGATGAAAAATTACGCCTATTATACAGATTTAGGCGCATTATAACGTAATATAATAAACAGCATAAGACAGGGGACAATGGGATGTTAGGTTATGTTAAATCATTGTATTAGTCTATATTAGCTTAAGATTGATATTGAAGAGCCAAAATATATATTGTATAATCATTTATGCTAGCTTAAGTTGGCTTATGTTTGTTTATCTTAAATAGTAGTAAGGCAAGCAACATATCATTTATTTTTAGGAGGAAAATTCAATGAAAAAAATGGGTGGAATTCTGATTATGCTTTTGGTTGCGTGTTTAGTACTTGTCGGCTGTAGCAGTTCGGGTAGTTCAGCAAATCGTACTGAACAAAAAGAAACTGTTCCGGTCGAGAAAAAAGAGATTCTTGTATCAGCAGCGGCCAGTTTAAAAGATGCCATGACGGAAATAGAAACACAATACGAAGCGAAAAATGCAGGGATTAATCTGACGATTAACTATGGTTCATCTGGTTCTTTGCAGCAGCAGATTGAGCAAGGCGCGCCGACCGATTTGTTTATTTCAGCAGGAAAAAAACAAATGGATGCATTGGAAAAAGGAAATCTTTTAGCGGAAGAGACCCGGATTGACCTGCTTGGGAACGATCTTGTGCTGATTGCAGGGAAAGATAATAAATATTTTACCAGTTTTCAGGATCTTGCCAAGGCAAACAAAATCAGTATTGGTACTCCCGACAGTGTGCCGGCAGGGAAATATGCCCAGGAAGCTTTAACCAGTATGAAATTATGGGACACGCTGCAAGCCAAATTGGTTCTGGCCAAAGATGTCACACAAGTACTGACATATGTAGAAAGCGGGAACGTTGATGCTGGTATTGTCTATCAATCTGATGCTCAGGGATCCGATAAAGTAAAAGTCGTTGCAGTTGCGCCGGCTGACAGCCATAGCACCATTGTTTATCCTGCGGCTGTAATTGCCGGTACCAAGAATCTGACTGAAGTGAAGGAGTTCTTAAGTTACTTAAGTAGTGGTGATGCTCAACAAATTTTTGGAAAATACGGTTTCAAAATAAGCAAATAATGATCAATATTCAATCAAACTTGACCGCGTGATTAATATTTAGTTGTTTTATTTCTGGATAATAGGTATGATAATACTTGCCCAAAATAAATATTCCAAATTATTTTGTAATGGCGAGCAGATTTTTAGCAAGACAAGGAGCGGTAAGTCAACGCAGTATTGCTAAAAATCTGCTGTCATATATTTAATATTTTGCTTTAATAGGGTACTGTGAATTGGATATTTGTTCTGCACGGATCAGGAGAGACTCTAATGAGCTTTGACTACACACCAATTATCTTATCCCTAAAAGTTGCAACGGCAGCAGTTATCATTGTTGTCTTGTTGGGGATCCCTTTAGCCGGTCACATGGCCAGACGAAATTTTCCCGGGAAGGATCTGGTAGAGGCTTTTGTCACTTTGCCGCTGGTTCTTCCTCCTTCGGTCGTTGGCTTTATCCTGCTTTGGCTGTTCGGTAAGAATGGGCCTTTAGGTCAATTTCTGACCGGTGTTTTTCATGTCAGTGTCGTGTTCAATCTGGCAGGAGCAGTCATTGCTGCGGCTGTGGTGTCATTTCCTATGATGTATCAATCGGCCAAAGCGGCAATGGAGGGAGTCGACAAAACGCTGGAGAATGCTGCCCGTACTTTGGGTGCAGGTGAACTGCGCATTTTTCTTACCATCACGATCCCACTTTCCTGGCCGGGTATTGTCTCGGGATTCATCCTATCCTTTGCGCGTTCTCTTGGGGAATTCGGAGCCACACTAATGATCGCGGGCAATATTCCCGGGAGAACGCAAACCATGCCGATTGCGATTTACATGGCCAATGAAGGCGGGGATGCTGCAACGGCGATGATCCTGGTTGTGATCATGACGGTATTCAGCTTTTTGGTGATCTTTTGGCTGAACCGTTGGTCAAAAAGGCAGCAAAAAGGATTCATTCAGGAAGAGGGGGGTGAGTAAGTAAGTATGCTAAAGGCTAAATTCAGTTTAACGCTTCGCCATTTTGAGCTTGAGGCCGAATTAGAAGCTGAAAATGAAATTCTGGTCCTTGTTGGACCCTCAGGCTCGGGAAAAACGACGATCTTAAAATGCCTGGCCGGACTGAAAGCTCCTTCCCAGGGGATCATTCAAATCAACGATCGTATCGTCTACTTCTCCGAGAATAAGATCGATTGCCCTCCAAAAGAGAGAAGGGTAGGATACGTATTCCAGGAGTATGCCTTGTTTCCTCATATGTCGGTCAGAAGGAATATCTTGTACGGAGTAAGCAAGGAAAAGCGTCATGCCAAACCGCGGGCTGCTGAGAATATGTTGGAGATGCTTGGTATCCTTCACCTTCAGAACCGTTATCCTCAGCATATTTCGGGAGGAGAAAAGCAACGGGTCGCTTTGGCCAGGGCATTAATGACCGAACCTGAGATCATGCTGCTTGATGAGCCTTTGTCAGCTCTTGACCAGGAAACGAGAAGCGGGCTGCAGCAGGAACTAAAGAAAATCCAAAGGCAGTGGAAAATTCCTTTTGTTCTGGTTACCCATGATCTTACTGAAGCAGAACTGCTGGGGGATCAGATCATCCGCATAGACAGGGGCCAAAGCGTTTCCAATAGAAGACTATGATGCAAAGCTTTGGAGACATTAAAGGCAAAATCCTTCCCGCTAAAAACGGAAAGGATTTTTTAAATGCTGCCAAAATGTTTATAAGTTGTAAACCATCCTATGGGTGTATGCGTTTAGAATTTCCGTTTCGGAAACCTTGAAGGATATTTGCTGTTATCACGGTTTCGGTGGAATCCTTGCTGCTGGTCAAACCTGCGGGGCTGCCTACTACGCAAAGGCGCTTCCTCGGTCAGCACGATCGGAGCAGTACTTGGCTCCTTTGTCAGCAGCTTCAGCGCAGCGGATAACATAGTGATAGAATCGTTGTCCTCCAACAATTCTTCCGCCATTTCCTTGTAGCGTAAAATATCTTCGTCCTCGGCCGCTTTAAGAATTTTATCCATGGTCAGGCGCTGCTGACCGACCAGTACGTCATTAAAGGTTGGCAAGGGCTTGCGCGTAATTCTCCTTCTGGCGACCTGCTCAATCAGTCTTAAATGGCCGATCTCTCTGGGAGTAACAAATGTAATCGCCTGTCCGCCTTTGCCGGCCCTGCCGGTACGTCCGATTCTATGGACATAGCTCTCAGGATCCTGGGGAACGTCAAAATTATAGACGTGCGTCACACCGCTGATATCAAGCCCTCTGGCCGCAACGTCCGTAGCGACAAGAATTTCCGTAAAGCCTTCTTTAAAATGCCGCATAACCATATCGCGTCTGGCCTGGGTCAGGTCGCCGTGGATTCCCTCGGCAGAATAGCCTCTTTTGCTTAAAGCCTCAAACAGCTCATCGACCCGCCGCTTTGTCCGGCCAAAGACAATGGCCAGATCGGGAGACTGAATATCCAGCAGGCGGCAAAGTACGTCGAACTTTTGTTTTTCTTGGACTTCCACGTAACACTGTTCGATTTGAGGAACTATGATCTCTTTGGTTCTCATGCTGATAAATTCCGGAGTCTGCATAAAGCGCTGGGCCAGATCCAGAATCGATTTTGGCATCGTTGCCGAGAAAAGCAGCGTCTGCCTTTGTTCGGGAACTTCTTTCAGAATGCTTTCAATATCTTCCACGAAACCCATACTGAGCATTTCGTCTGCTTCATCAAGCACGACCGTTTCAACCTGTTGCAGACGGATGGTTCTTCTTCTCATATGGTCCATCAGCCGTCCGGGAGTCCCCACAATAATCTGCGGCCGGTTCCGCAGAGACCGGATCTGCCGGTCAATATCCTGTCCGCCGTAAATCGGCAGGGACCGGACACCTTTAAACTGACCAATACGGTTCAGTTCTTCAGCTACCTGGATAGCCAGTTCCCGGGTTGGTGTGACCACAAGGGCTTTGATACTTTCTCTGTCAGGATTCATACGCTCAATCATCGGAATTCCGAAAGCTGCTGTCTTGCCTGTTCCGGTCTGGGCCTGCCCGATAATATCCTTGCCTTCCAGGGCAAGCGGGATCGTTCTCTCCTGAATCGGTGTGGTCTCTTCAAAGCCCATTTCAGAAATAGCTTTGGTCAGTACATTACTGAGGCCTATTTCAAAGAAATTTGACATGTTCAATGATTCTCCTTTTTTATCGCGTTTACTATTTTATTATGACAAAAACTGCTTCATATCATTTATTTATTTTTATAAATGATAATAAATAAATGAAAAAAGCAATCGTTATAATATCTAATCAAACCTATCTAAATATTTTAGCACATAACTGGAAAACAGGGAAGTTAAATACAACTGTTGAAAGAAATAGGAAATTCAGGAATTTGCTTTATTGAAGATCCACGCGTGCAGCGAATACTTTTTGGCCCCCCACAAACTTCAGGATGGCAGCACTTTTCTCAGGATTATGGGTTGCGGGATCCACGGTGATTGTGCCGGTGATTCCTTGGAAATCTGTCAGGTTCTCGAGGGCTTCCCTGATCTTTTCCGTATCCATGCTGTCCGCCTGCTCAATGGCGGTGATAATCATGTTCGCAGCGTCATAACCAAGTGCGGCAAACATATCAGCATCCTGACCGTATTCCTTTTTGTAAGCAGCTGCAAAGTCAGCTAGGGCCGGATCATCCAAAGCGACCTGGTCCACATAATAAGCATTGTTCAGTGCGGTTTTGCCGGCAATATCGGTAATCGGCCCTGTTCCCCAGCCATCACCGCCAAGGAAGACTGTGTCAAGTTCCATTTCACGGGCCTGCTTGATAATCACCCCGGCTTGATTGGCCCATCCGGGGACAAAGATCACATCAGGATTTTGAGTTTTGATTTCTCCAAGCATGACCCGAAAATCTGTATCCTGGCCGGAAGTATATTCTTCGGAAGCAATAACTTGTTTGCCCGCTTTTTCAAAAGCATCCTGAAAACCTGCTGCCAGACTCTTGGCAAAGGTGCCGTTCTGATCGATAATCAGCGCAGCTTTGGACGCATTCAGTGTGTTCAGCGCATAGGAAGCAGCGATTTTTCCCTGGAAAGCGTTAATAAAGCAGCTCCGGAACACCCATTTGTTCAGCCCGGCATCGCCGACGGTAATGCTTTCGTCTGTACTGGTCGGAGTAATCAGCAGCACATTGTTGGCGGACACAACAGGGATTGCTGCAAGCGTATCCGCATTCGTCATCGGACCGATGATCGCAATAACTTTATCCTGCGTAACCAGTTTGGTGGTCGCTGCGGTTGATTCGGCAGCATTGGACTGATTGTCAGCACTGATGTATTCAATTTGGCGTTTAAGTACGCCGCCTTTTTCATTTGCTTCTTTAATGGCAAGCTTAGCTCCGTTTTCGCCGTTGATTCCAAACTCGGCTATTTCTCCGGTTAACTCAAAATTACCGCCAATTTTTATAGTTGCAGTTTGTTGAGCATTGCAGCCGGATACAAGCATCAGACATAGTCCTGTAATCAAGGTGGCAGAACAGATTTGTTTAAATTTCATATCTTCTGATCCTCCTACGTTTCCAACCATTTTAATCGTATAGTTTATCGAAGAAAGTGTCAATAAGAGAATCATTTTAACAATGAAGTTTGCTTTTTGCGATGTTCCTCAGCGCACAAGCAAAATTTTTTAAGCTATTACTTTGCCGAGCAGTTTTTTTGTTTCTTCCATTGTCCACCCAGCAAAACTCCGGCAGTAACCAAAGCAATCAAACTATATTTAAGTAGCGGATCGCTTACAAAGCTTGCAAGCAAAGGCTCACTGGTAATCATTTTCCCTGCAGTAAAAGCAATGATGGCTGCACCCAGACTAATAATAAACGGAAAACGGTCCATCAGCTTAATAATTAACTTGCTGCCGAATACCATAATGGGTATGCTGATCATTAAGCCAAGTACGACCATGATATAGCTTCCATGAGAAGCTCCAGCAATTGCCAAGACATTGTCGATACCCATGACCGCGTCGGCAATGATAATTGTACAAATAGCCGAAAGTAAAGTATCCTGACATTTTACTTTGTCGTGGTCTTTCTGTTTGGACAACAGTTTAAAAGCGATAAATACCAGAAGGATGCCTCCGCCTAGCATCAGCCCTTTGATTTGAAGAAGCCATACAACGGCGATTGTAGCCAGGATTCTGATAATGACAGCCCCCCCGGTTCCCAGAAAGATCGCTTTATTTTGAAGGTTCTTGGGTAAATTGCGACAGGCAAGCCCAATGACAATCGCATTGTCTCCGGCTAGAACAAGGTCAATCATCACAATAGATAATAGGCCTGTTAAGAACTGAGTAATAGATAAACCTAGTATCTCCATTTATCTCACACCTTTCAGTTTAGTTTATTTAATTTCTTTCAAATCACAGGGACCAATTTCGTTAACCTTAAAAGCAAAATAAAAAGAGACCTTAACCAAAGTTAAAGTCTCGCTAACAACCAAGTTGCCTCAGGACCGGGACATCATCTGTCCGTAATGACGGTCTTGAGTATTAAGCTACTCCCTATAACAAAACTATTATAGCAAAGCTACTTGAAATTGGCAAGAATATCTTGATTGTCTCTTAGCCGTTTCAGATAAGCCTGGGCTTCATTTTCTGTCAAGAATACTTCAACCCGGTCGTCCCCGATTTCAGCATCATTCCAGGTAAGAAATCTATCCTGCGAAAGTTTGGTGATATTCCAGCAAGTATCAGTATCGTTGTCCTTAAAGACAGTCGTTGTACTTGCAAGCATATGGCCATAATCCTCGAAGCCAAATGTTCTTGCAAAGGTGTCCTTCGTCATCACAACACTCCTTCAGGTATCGTTTAAATCAGCGACTTCATTCGCTAAATTTTTTTAAAACCTCATAATCTTTTATTTTGACCGTTGTACTGTGAAAATCAATCATCCCTTCGTCTCTCATTTTACAGAGTTCACGGGAAAGGGAAGGGCGGGAGACGTTAATGAAATCGGCCAAATCATTCCGGTTGAGGTTTAATTGAAAGGTATGATTGCCGGTCTTCTCGTACTCGTCGAGTAAATAGGTGCTGACCTTGCCCCGGAGACTCTTGATTGAAAGGTACTCTACCTTTTTATTGAGCATTAATGCCCTGTTCGATAAGACCTTCAACATATTCATGATCAATTTCTTATGGCTGATGCATACTTTCTCACAGCAGCCGACAATTTTGTCCTGAGAAAAAAACATCACCGTACAGCTCGATTGGGCGATGACTGTGACCGGCCAGGACTTTGTACCGGAATAGGCGGCCATTTCTCCGAACATTTCTCCGGGGCCAAGAATACTGATTAGAACCCTGTTCCCGGAAGCCGTTTCTTTGGTGGAGGAAACATTCCCGCTCAAAACTACACCGATTTTGGAGAGCGTTTCACCAGCTAAGGTCAGGCATTCATTCTTTTTATAATCATGAATCTTTATATTCATACAATGAAGAATACCAAGAATTTCGCTGGGTTCAATCTTGTCAAACAGCGCACAGCTGCTCAACGGCTTCAGCCATTTTTCATACATACCCCACACACCTCTGAGTCGATATCCTGTAGCGCATCTTTCATTTTTGTCAGGATTTCTGTGACCATACCGGCCGATTCTTTGCTTTGGGCTGCCAGTTTGCGCATTTTTTTATACAAGGATTATAACCTTTTTGGCGGTGTATTTCCAGTGATTTACCTTACTCCAGATATTCTCCTCGTGGAGTTTGGATAATCCGCTGGATTTTTTCCTCGTACCCACTGACCGCATTGATATAGATCATGAATTCCTCCCCGCCTTTTTTTACCCGGAATTCATAACAGAATGCTTCAGGCCAGCCGGGAAGGGATATGACGACCAGCCTGTACTCCTGGATGGAGACGTCAGAACGGAGACGAGATTTGGCCTGATCCATCGTGATTTCAGGCAGAAGCGTGCGTTTATGGTGAAACAGCCAGTACGATGTTGCATCATAACCTGTTATTCTGCCGTTGTCTTTGGCAACAATCAGCCGGATTTTATCAGGATAGATTCGAATGCCTTGTTCTTCAACGACTGCGTCCAGCTGTATCGTTCCGCCAAAATCATTGACTGAAGTCTGAACAAGATTCTTCCATCCAAGATTTTGTAAAGTTTTCAAGGCCCGAGATGCTGTATTGTCTGCATCAAATCGCTGCAGACCAAGCGCTCTTTCATCCCGGAAGTACGTGATTACACCGCCTTTTTTAGCTACGTCGACCGTGGTGCTGCTAAATTTAAAAACATAAACGCTGAAAGTACCGTTGGAGATGCCGGAAGACTGCGGATCAACGTTCGTATAGCCAAGGGTCTGCAAAAAATCAGTGGCTGCAGTTTTTGCTTCCTCCTCTGTTACGGTCTTTTCAGGAAGGCCAAGCGGTTCCGACACAAAATGCGTATCCGCCTGACCCTCATAAGAATATGGGGGGTATTTCTGCAGGCTGGCATCAAGCTGCTCAAGCCCAGAGCTGACTGAGTCAGGGGCTGTAGCAGCACCTTCTTCTCCAATGGCTGAGGCAGGAGCAGCATTGGAAAAATTAGTTGAAGCACTCCGCTTATTTTTACTGAGCCAGGAAATATTTTCTGTACTAAGACTGACATTGAGTTCTTGAACGGTCCGGTTAACAGAAATAAGCCTTTCCTGCATATTGGTCAGCGTTTTTTCCTGGGAAGCATTCATCTGCTCCCCTTTGGCAATCTGCTGCGTCATCAGATGGGCATATTCGCCGATTTGATTCAGAAACTGATCGACATAATTTAACCCGTATTCATCTGACGGCAGCAGAGAGAGATCCTTCACGGCCGTTTCACTCTGCTGCCAGGATTGGCTTAAATACAATACCTGCTGGGTCGGGGTCCCTGCAGCCCTGCTTTTGGCCAGAGTAGTTTCTAAACCGTCAAGGTGAGTCACCAGGTCGGCAAAAGATCTTTGATATTGGTTCTCGGCGGCGAGGTCCAAACTTTCAGCTCTTTGGAATTGATTCACCCCCCAGATCAGAGAGAGCGCGAGTCCCGCAGCTAAAGCCCACGGCCAAAATCTTTTCTTCATATTTTTCCTCCTAACGACAAAAGATGTGTTTGCCAATTTGAATAATTTGAGGTCGTGACCAGATATAATTGTTGCTTGTTTTGGCAGGGTTAAAAAAGAATAATGCTCCGTAGGCAGGGTCTGTTCCGTGTAACGCTTCATATACCGCGTTATAGGCCGAAGGAACAGGCTCATTCCAAATGGACCCGTCTGCCACTGGAGAAAAAGCACCGGGTTGGTAAATAACATCTGGAATCGTATTTGGAAATGAGGAACTTTGGATACGGTTTAACACAACGGAGGCAACGGCAATTTGCCCGCGATAGGGCTCTCCTTTAGCTTCGGCACTGACCAGACGGGCTAAAAGATTAATATCCGAATTCTTATATCCAATCGCTGTGCCGCCGACTGTCACACTTTCCCCGGTCAAGCGTTTGAGCTCGCGTATGGTTCTGGTTCCGGCTATACCATCTGCGCCTAGTCCGTGTTCTTTTTGAAACAAACGAACCCTGGCCTCGGTTTGACGTCCATAGATTCCGTCAATTGAACCGATCACATATCCCAGCATAGACAGCCTTTTTTGGAGTTCCGCTACCTCCGGCCCGCGGGATCCGCGTGAAAGATTGCGGTCTCCCAAGGCAGCATTGCTCAAGGAGGATGCACACAGCATGAGGGTCATCACTACAACAAGAATTCTTTTATACGTTGGATGGGGAGATAATGACATACAACCACCTCATGATTCTTTTTTTCCATAGTCTGGCTTAAGATACCGAATATTATCCGCTTTCCCATATTTTGAAGTCATATGTTATAATACAATCGTATAACTATATTTTGTCGGATACCTGTGAGGGAGTATGGGCATGGATATCAAGCCGATCAAGAGCAGGAGAACTACAGAGATTATTCTTGAGCAGATCAAAAACTTTATGATTCAGGGTCAGCTGAATCCGGGTGATAAGCTACCGACAGAAAGTATTCTTGCCGAAAAGTTTGAAGTAAGCAGAACTTCAGTCAGGGAGGCATTATCAGCGCTGAGCCTGACAGGGATTCTCGATATCCGGCAGGGAGAGGGAATTTTTGTAAAACGTTCTCCATCCAATGCAGTGATTGAACCTCTAAGTTTTATTTTTTTGCTGGAAAATGATTTTGAAAAAATAATTGATGTCTGTATTGCGCTGGAGACCCAAGCCGTTGACCTCGTTGCCCGAAACAGGGATAACAACGATATTGCCACCTTGCGGGAGCTGTTTGAAAAGATGAAACAGGATCTGCCGGAGGGTAAAAATGTTCAGAAGGATGATGTCTCTTTTCATCTTGCTTTAGCTGGGATGTGCAAAAATCCGCTTCTGGAACGAATGGTTAATACCGCTCTGGATATATCCGGTCAGGTTTTGCGATCGACGTATCAGCAGTGGGTGCGGACCTATTATTTTGAAAATAGACAGATGCTTTATCAGGAACATATAGAGATTTTTCAGGCTGTTGAGAATAAGGATAACGAATCGGCTAACCGACTGATGAATGCCCATCTTTCCAAAACTCAACAGGAACTGAAAAGGTTTGAAAGAATTAGGAATATCCTGGAGTATTAAGTATGCCCCGGTATACAGCTATTTTCTGATTGTAGTGCTGCTTTACAAGATGGATAAAGAGCATTCGCAAATTGTCCAAATTTTTAGGATCGCCGCACAGCTAAAAGAGTGCTGGAATAACCGCGAAAATTCAATAAATATTTTAACTGCAAGCCCCTTGTTTTCAAGGAAACCTCCGGTTATAATGAAAAAAATTGACAAAGGAGGCGCTTTGAATGCAAAAGTACGAATGTACGGTATGCGGTTATGTTTATGATCCGGCTGAAGGAGATCCGGATGCTGGGATTGCTCCCGGTACAGCTTTTGAAGATCTGCCCGATAATTGGGTTTGTCCTTTGTGCGGGGCGGCCAAAGACGAATTCGAAGCTGCTGCTGAATAGAAGAATTGCAATTACTTTTTTTACTTTGATTTTAATAAGATCAGAGAGGATGTTATTTGGCATCCTCTTTTCATTTGAAAAACCATGACAGAGTTGAAAAAAAACTGATATAATAGCATCAGGTATAGTTGTCTGGTCTATTGGCAATTTATTTTTCCTTTCCGAAGTGTGGGGGTGAACGATGGATGACAAGCATACTTGTCGTTGATGATGATCAAAATATCTGCCAGCTGTTGGAACTTTATCTTTTGAATGAGGGATACCAGCTTTATATGGTTCATGATGGAAGCAGTGCGCTCGATGTCCTGCGAACAGAAAAAACAGATTTAGTGATTCTCGATATCATGCTGCCGGTCATTAACGGGTGGGAAGTCTGTAAAATGATCAGGCAGATCAGCTCTGTTCCGATCATTATGCTGACTGCCTGTGATTTGATGGAAGATAAGATCCAGGGGTTTGAACTTGGTGTCGATGATTATATTGTGAAGCCTTTTGAACCGAGAGAACTAGTGGCCAGGGTCAAAGCCAGACTAAAAAACGTTCAAGGAAATGAAACGAAGGATAGAGCAGATCAACAAGCCGAAACCAATGTTCTGAATATCGGAAATATCCAGGTGGATATGAACCGTTACGAGGCCAGACTGGAAGGCGAAAAAATAGAACTGAAGCCGAAAGAGATCCAGCTGCTGTATTTCCTTCTCAAGAACAGAAATATGGTTTTTACCAGAGATCAGCTGCTGGAAAAAGTATGGGGCTACTCATATGAAGGAGATACCCGGACTGTTGATGTTCATATCAACAAACTGAGAGAAAAACTGGAGGGTGTTTGTTCTAACTGCCGGATCAGTACCGTCTGGGGAGTAGGATACAAGCTGGAGATTGATGGTTAAGAAAACAATTTTCTCAAAACTGTTTTTTACCTATCTGATCTTGATCATTGCGGTGATGGCTGTCATTGCCGTTCTTTTCTCCTATGCGTTTAACAACTATGTATTCGGGGAAAAGCAGCAAGAAATGCGTGCCGCGGCAGCCGAAACGGTTCTGCTGCTCGGGAAGTATGAACAGGCCGAAATAACCTATTCGGAACTAAATGATTCGCTGGATATCCTGGGTTCGATGACGGGTTCACGGATTTATGCAATCCGGCTGAATCCGGAGGTTCTTGCGAATAAGAATCTGGTACTGGATAAAGAACTGCTGGATGCGTACCTGTTTGAAGATTTAAAATGCATCCTGCAGGGCAAGGAAGTTTCCCGGAAAAAGCAATACTCGGACAGGTTTGCCGCAGATGTAGCCTTTTTAGGGGTCCCCTACGGCCAGGGTAATATGATTGAAGGAGCTATTTTGTTTTTTGCTCCGCTTGACGAAATCTACGCTTATATTCAAAAGATCAATATGATCATATGGTGTTCTGCGCTGGCGGCAGTTATCTTAAGCGGTATCATGATTTATCTGGCAGCCCTTAAAATTACCGGACCGTTGAAAATCATGGAAGAGGGAGCGATACAGCTGGCCGCCGGAGAGCAGATCAATGATTTGGCAGTTCATTCAGGTGATGAGCTGGAAAAGATGGCAAAAGCCTTCAATAATATGAAAAACCAAATCAGTGCGGCCGAAAATATGCGGCGTGATTTTATGGCAAGTGTATCTCACGATCTGAGAACTCCGCTGACATCGATCAACGGTTTTGTCCAGGGAATGCTGGATGGATTGGTAAACCCTCAGGACTATCCAAAGTATTTGAATATTATTAAAACAGAAACAAACCGTTTAATGGGGCTGACAGGTGAAATCCTGGAATCAGCGAAAATTCAGTCAGGGGAGATTACACTCGCCAGGAAGTATCTCCTGGTCGGGAATACCCTGGAGGAGATTCTGGAAAGCACAGGGATGAGGGAAAATCCTAAAAACATAGAGCTGATGATGGATTGTCCGGACGGACTGGAATTATACGCGGATCAGCATCGTTTTAAACAGATCCTGATCAATATCCTGGATAATGCGCTGAAATATACCGGAAAGAACGGAAAAATCAAACTGACTGTAACGCCGGAAGACGGCGGGATCAAATTGAGTGTTCAGGATAACGGGAAGGGAATCGCACCACAGGATCTGCCATTTATTTTTGAGAAATTCTACCGGGCAGATAAATCCCGGCAGGAGGTGGAAGGCGGAACCGGTCTTGGTCTTAACATCACCAAGATGCTGGTTGAGCAGCACGGCGGCAGAATTAGCGCTTCCAGCACCTATGGGCAGGGAACGGAGATTGTGATTTTTTTCCCTGGCTAATACCTAGAATTTTAAAAAGTACGGTCATAATTTTACGTATTATTTACAACTCATCTGTTTTGCTTTGATATTTTTTCTTTAAAATAAGGCTGTAGACCGATGGTCTGCCTGCCTGAAGTACCAGGAGGGTAGTGATGAAAGGTAGAGTGTTCTTAACGACATTCCTAATTCTTTCCTTCTTTGTCACGCTGAGCGGCTGCTTGGGCCAAACGGATCAATCGAAGAATTCCGAAGTGCCGCGAAACGGTGTTCAGACTGAAGACCAGCAATCCGCGAACAAAGACGATCAGGTGCAAAGTGATGGAGCAGGAATCGATGGAGCCGGAATTAACGGAACGGAAACAGACGGGACAGAAAACAAAGAGTCCGATAATCAAGAAATTACGGTGGTCGCAAAATCAGGCACACGGTCGGCAGATGAAGAAAAAGAAGCTGTATTGGACGAGATTTCCAGAGAGCTTGATGAAATCATCAACACTGTGAATGCGATGGATGATATTGAAGAAAATGACCTGAAATAGCATTGTGGGGAGGAAGCAATATGAAAAGAATAAAAGTTGTGCTGCTGGCTGTTATGAGTGTTTGCTTAATCCTTAACAGTGCGCTGGTTTTGGCCAAGACAGATAAAACAATGGATGGCACATCAAGTAAACAGAATTCCGAAAGCAACAAGCAGATGAATACTGAAGCTAAGAGTATTACTGTCCAGCAATGGCAGAAGGAACTCAAGCCCTTATTTGATGAAATCCGTGCCAATAAAACAGAGATGATTCATTTGCGCAATCAATTGATTCAGCTTCGCAATCATGCAGTTGCCAAGATTAATGATCTTAGACAACAGAATGAGAATCTGACCGATGAACAGATGGAAGCCCTGCTTGTTCCGCTGAAGGACTTTTTGCAGACGCTCAAGGAAGATAAAGCTGAGATAGGAGGCCAGTTGGGCGACGTTCAGCAGCAAGTCGTTGATCTCAGAAAGACAAAAAAAGAACTGGATATTGCTCAGGCCAAAATAACGCTGCATAATATTATTATGGCACAGGAACAAAGGATTACGGCGCTGAAAGCGACGATTGAAGATTTTGAGGATTTTCTGGATTAGACGTTCTCAGTAATGTTTGATGAAGATCAAAAATGAGATTAACGATAAGCCTTTGAGATACTGCTAATAGTAACGCACTATTGGCAGTGTTTTTTTGTAATTTTTTGCAAAGTTGACTGGTTTGCACTTCTGTGCATTTTTCGCTGGAAAGTATCAATAATATAGATTATAAAGCTTAGTACCGAGTTGACGAGGTACTGGATCATCAATTTAATAACAGATCACAAATATGGATCAAGCTTAAGCTAAAAGGAGGTTTTTTGATGCCAATGAAAACGGCCACGATGGATGGCAATGAAGCTGCAGCACTGGCGTCCTATGCCCTGACTGAGGTTGCCACCATCTTTCCGATCACTCCGTCATCTCCGATGGCTGAAGGTGTTGATGAATGGTCGGCGCACGGTAAAAAAAATATTTTCGGTCAGTCTGTAAAAGTGGTGGAAATGGAATCCGAGGCAGGTGCTGCGGGAGCCCTTCACGGATCGCTCGCTTCAGGAGCGCTGACAACGACTTACACCGCTTCTCAGGGTCTGCTGCTGATGATACCGAATATGTACAAGCTTGCCGGGGAACTATTGCCGGCCGTATTTCATGTCAGCGCGAGAGCGTTGGCGACCCATGCACTGTCCATCTTTGGCGATCATCAGGATGTCATGGCCTGTCGGCAGACGGGTTTTGCGCTGTTGGCATCAACCAACGTCCAGGAAGCACATGATTTTGGATATGTTGCTCATCTGAGCGCTATCCAATCCAGAATCCCGTTTCTGCATTTTTTTGACGGATTTCGTACTTCACATGAATATCAAAAAATTAACTTGATCGAACAGGGGGAGATCCGGGAAATTGTAGACGATCAGGCACTCCAGAATTTCAGAGATCATTCCTTAAATCCTGAACATCCTGTGGTAAAAGGATCTACGCAGAATCCGGATGTCTATTTTCAGTTCAGAGAAGTTTCCAATCCGTTTTATGAAAAGGTTCCGGATATCGTGGAAGGCTACCTGCGGGAAATAGAAAGAATTTCGGGACGGGCCTATCACCCGTTTAATTATTACGGAGTACCTGATGCCGAGAACATCATTGTGACGATGGGGTCAGTCTGCGACACCGTTGAAGAGACAATTGATGTTCTTCAGAAGAGAGGCGAAAAGGTCGGGATGGTGATTGTTCATCTTTACAGGCCATTCTCGGCAAAATATTTCTTTGATGTGCTGCCCGCTTCCGTTAAAAAAATTGCAGTTTTGGACCGTACCAAGGAGCCGGGAGCTTTAGGCGAACCACTTTACCTTGATATTCTGGAATTATTCAGGCACACCTCGGATAGGACTTCAGAACAAGCAGCCCATCAGCCGATTATCGTGGGGGGAAGGTACGGACTGGGGTCCAAAGATACAACGCCGTCTCAGATTCTGGCGGTATATCAAAACCTGAAACAGGACAAACCAAAGAATCATTTTACAATTGGGATTGCGGATGATGTCTCCGATACTTCTTTGCCGGAGGGTGAATGGATGGATGCGACTCCGGAAGGGACTATTAGCTGCAAGTTTTGGGGGCTGGGTTCCGACGGGACTGTCGGAGCAAACAAATCAGCCGTAAAGATTATCGGGGACAATACTGACCTTTATGTCCAGGCCTATTTTTCCTATGACAGCAAAAAATCAGGAGGGACAACGGTTTCCCACCTCAGATTCGGCAGAAGTCCAATTAAGTCCCGTTATTTGGTCTTCAGCGCGGATTACATTGCCTGCCATAATCAATCGTTCATTTACCATTATGATCTCCTGAAAGGAATCAAAAAAAATGGCACTTTTGTTTTGAATTGCCCGTGGAAGAGCCTTCATGAACTTGAAGAGCATCTTCCGGCATACCTGAAGAAAACGATCTTTCAAAACAACATCCATTTCTATGTCATAGACGCAATTGATATTGCTTCGCAGATTGGCCTGGGTGGACGGATCAATATGGTGATGCAGGCCGCATTCTTTAAGCTGGCGAATGTCATACCGATTGAAGATGCCGTCCGGTATCTGAAAAATTCGATCGAAAAAACCTACGGCCGGAAAGGGCAGAAGATCGTTGAAATGAACAAAGCCGCCGTAGATCAAGGCATCAGCCGGCTTATCCGTATTGAGGCGCCTGCTTCCTGGGAGAGCGCCCAGGATCAAAAAACGGAGCTCAAAGAAGAACCCGAATTTATCAAAAAAATTCAGCGGCCGATTGCGCGCTCTGAGGGAGATGAGCTTCCTGTCAGTACCTTTTTGGGGATGGAGGACGGGAGCACGCCTCTCGGGACAACAGCCTATGAAAAGCGCGGTATTGCAGTCCAAATTCCAGAATGGCAGATAGATAAATGTATTCAGTGCAATCAGTGCGCCTATATTTGTCCGCATGCGACGGTCAGACCCTTTTTATTGGATGATCAGGAAAAAGCCCAGGCACCGGAGACGTTTATAACGAAGGAAGCTGCCGGAAAAGGACTGGAGGGTCTGCATTACCGTATACAGATTGCCCCTCTGGACTGTACAGGCTGTATGAACTGTGCCGACATTTGTCCTGCTCCGGGAAAAGCATTAATCATGAAACCAGCCGAACACGAAATCGAAATGGAAGCGGAAAACTGGGAATATGCGTTATCCATTCGGACCAAGGAAGACCGTATGGACCGCAATACCTTAAAAGGAAGCCAGTTTATCCGTCCGCTTCTGGAGTTTAACGGTGCCTGCCCGGGCTGCGGGGAAACGTCATATGTCAAACTGCTGACTCAGCTCTTCGGTGAACGTATGATGATTGCGAATGCGACAGGCTGTTCCTCGATCTGGGGAGGAAGTTACCCTTCCATTCCATATACGACCAATGCCGAGGGCAGAGGACCGGCTTGGGCCAATTCACTTTTTGAAAATAACGCGGAGTACGGATACGGCATGTACCTCGGCGCTTTGCAGATCAGAGAAAGAATTTCCACCCTGATGCAGGAAGCCCTGATAATGGAACTGTCCGAAGAAATCAAGACTGCTTTCAGAGAATGGCTCGATGCGTACCATGACGGAGAAAGGTCGCTGGCTGTCTCCGTCAAAGTGCTTCAGGCATTGAACAGCAATGCTACACCGAGTCATCCGGTCATCAGTGAAATATTGAAGAGAAAGGACTATCTCGTCAAACGCTCGGTATGGGCAATCGGCGGGGACGGCTGGGCGTATGATATCGGCTATAACGGTGTTGATCATGTCCTGGCCAGTGGGGACGATGTAAATCTGTTGGTTATGGATACGGAGGTCTATTCCAATACAGGCGGGCAGTCCTCCAAAGCGACCCCGACGGCCGCGATTGCCAAGTTTGCCGCCGCAGGCAAAAAGATCCGGAAAAAGGATCTTGGCATGATGGCGATGTCCTATGGCTATGTTTACGTCGCTCAGATTGCAATGGGCGCGAATATGATTCAGACGATCAAGGCGATTACAGAGGCTGAAAGATATCACGGACCGTCCCTGATCATTGCCTATTCCACCTGCTTCAACCATGGCCTTAGAAACGGGATGGGGATGAGCCTGGCCCAGCAAAAAAAAGCAGTAGAGGCAGGATACTGGCATCTTTACAGGTACAATCCGGATCTTAAGCAGCAGGGTAAAAATCCGTTTATCCTCGATTCCAAAGAACCCAAAGGAAACTTTAAAGAATTCCTGGAAAGCGAGATCCGTTATGCTTCTTTGAAAAACGTTTTCCCCGAGATTGCCGAAGACATGTTTAGCTTGGCGGAACAACATGCTGCTGAACGTTATGAGAGCTACCGCAGGCTGGCCAAGGAATAAAAGAAGAAGGGTGTTGCAAAATTACTTTTTCTAGTTGCAACACCCCTCTTTTTGTTACCTGATGCTAAACATCAGATTCACTGCAAAGATTAATACCGTAATACCTGTCAACACGAACAAATTCTCGTACAGATTATTTTTCGTTGGAATCCACATATTCTTTGGCATTGCGAACTTCAAGTTCTCCGGGAATGCCTACATTCGATACAGGCTTCTTTGTTTCAAAGCGGCTGTCCCAGGCAGCGGTAGTATGTTTCTCAACAGGGTTCGCCATAGGATTTTCTTTCTTTTTATTATTGGCCACTTTTCTATTCCTCCGCTACGCTTTATCCGGGGACCGTTTTCTATCTTCAGCCATCCGGCCAATCGCCTGCGGACTGGCAAAAGCAATCGAACCTGCCGGCATCGGATGAGTGTTGTTCAGGTGACCCCAAGCAAGCGAGTTATTGGTTGTCAATACTTCTTTGACTTTGCGTCTGTCTTTCGCCATGGCGTGATTCACCTCACCAAGAATTATTCGCTGCCTGTAGTTTTTGATATTTATTAGAAAAAAATACGCAGTCATCAATGGAAAATGATGACTGTGTATTTTTTAAAAGTCGTTATTTTACCCGCATTTGGAATAGCCGCAGTGGATGCAGACCATGCAGCCGCCTTCGTGATTCACGGGCATTCCGCATTCAGGGCAGGCATTGTCGATCGCGACGGCGGCCTGAGCTTTTTTAATTACGGCTTTCTCAGTTTTCTTCAAATCATCCGAAAGGACAGGTTCTTCCGTTTTATTGCGATTGATAATCGCAGAATTACCGTTTACGCCGATATCCTTATACTTTTTGATTACCCGCGAGATTGCATCCGGGCACGAGGTGACATTGACACCTTCTCTTCGGATGCAGGCGGGGCAGCGAATTCCACGGATCTGCTCTATGATAGCATCAACAGAGATGCCCGAACGCATCGCGATCGAGATTAGGCGGGAGGTTGCTTCCGATTGGGAAGAACAGCCGCCGGCTCTTCCCGTATTGGTAAACACTTCACAGATACTGGTTTCATCGGCGTTTACGCTAACATAGAGATTACCGCAACCAATTTTAATCTTTTCAGTGACGCCGACAGTCACCGGCGGGCGAGGCCTCGGCTTGATGGTAGGCATCGGTGCAGAAGCGGTTGTTTCAGATACAGCGGTGGTCTTGGGCTTTGCCGTCGTCTCAGGTTCAGCTGTGGCTTTGAAATCAGCCGCCGGATTGGCAGTTTCTTTCGTTCCGGCAGACAGCACCTGCTGTTCACGGCTGCCGTCCCGATAGACCGTAATTCCTTTGCAGCCAAGCTCAAAGGCTAGGCGAAACGCTTCGGCAACATCTTCGCAGGTAGCTGTATTTGCAAAATTAATAGTTTTGGAAACCGCATTATCCGTATATTTTTGAAAAGCAGCCTGAATTCGGATATGCCATTCAGGAGAGATCTCCTGCGCGGTAACAAAGACCTTCTGCACCCATTCCGGGACTTCCGGCAAACCGAAGACGTTACCTCGTTCGGCAATTTTGGCCATAAGCTCCTTTGAGTAAAAGCCATACTTATGCGCATAATCTTCAAAAAGCGGGTTGACCTCAATCAGCGCCGTACCGTCCATGACCGTTTTAGTATAGGCCACGGCAAAGAGCGGCTCCACGCCGCTGGAAGCACCGCAGATCATCGATATCGTCCCTGTCGGGGCAACCGTAGTCAGTGTAGCATTGCGTAATTCGATCTTGCCGTCATAAATGGAACCCTGATAATTAGGAAAGGTACCGCGTTCCTTGGCCAGTCGCTGGGACTCTATACGGGATTCGGCACGGATGAATTCCATAATCTTTTCGGCGAAGGCTGTACTTTCTTCGGAAATATAGGATGTCTGCAGAAGAATCATCAAATCTGCAAAACCCATAACACCCAGGCCAATTTTCCGGTTTCCTTTGACCATTTCTTCGATTACGGGAAGAGGATATTGGTTGACATCAATCACATCATCGAGAAAACGGGTCGCGAGCCTTGTGACATAGCCCAAACGCTCCCAGTCAATTACGGTCTTTCCGTCCTTTTCCGCCGCCATAAGCTTTAAATTAATGGAGCCAAGATTGCATGCTTCATTGGGGAGTAAGGGTTGTTCGCCACAGGGGTTGGTAGCCTCAATCACGCCAATATGCGGCGTCGGATTATCGCGGTTCATCCGGTCAATAAAGATCATGCCCGGTTCGCCGTTCCGCCAAGCGTGGTCAACAATTTTAGCGAAGACTTGTTTGGCGGGGAGCTTGCCTGTCGACTTTCCAGAGTGAGGGTCAATCAGGTCATATTCCGTGTCATTTTCCACAGCTTTCATAAATGATTCCGTTACAGCAACCGAAACATTGAAATTGTTAATATCCCGGTTATCTTCTTTGCAGCTGATAAATTCCAGAATATCCGGGTGGTCGATCCGAAGAATGCCCATGTTGGCGCCGCGTCTTGTTCCTCCTTGCTTGACAGCTTCCGTAGCGGCATTAAAGACTTTCATAAACGAAACCGGACCGGAAGCAACCCCTCCGGTGGAACGCACCATGCTATTCTTCTGGCGCAGCCGGGAAAAGTTAAAGCCTGTTCCGCCGCCTGACTTATGGATGATTGCTGCATGTTTCAGTGCATCAAAGATATCCTCCATACTGTCCCCAACCGGCAAAACAAAGCAGGCGCTTAACTGTCCAAGGTCACGCCCGGCGTTCATCAGGGTCGGCGAATTCGGCATAAACTTCAAATTAGCCATGACGGTGTAAAATTCTTTGGTCAAATCCTGAATTTCCTGCGGATTCTTACCATACTTTTCTTCAGCACCGGCAATGACCGAAGCAACCCGGTAAAACATCGCTTCCGGCGTCTCGCATTTTTGGTCATTTTCCTGCTTCAAATATCTCCGTTCCAGGACAACTCTGGCATTCGGCGAAAGATTGGCTTTGGGCCACTTTTTCCAAACTTCCGTATTGATACGCAACGTTTATACCTCCAAAGTTCATTCGGACTGTAAATCCGGTTAGTAAACTACAAGTAGTACTATATAAAGTTTACAGATACTATATCTGGTAGTCAAGGGGGTAAAATGGAAAAATTAATCATAAAAAATAAATAGGCTCTCAAAACAAAAACCCCCCCGGGTAAGATACCCGGAAGGGTCTGATAACAATTAAATTACCAGTTGTTTCTGGAGCGGGGTTGGTAGCAATCCCGGCAATAAACAGGTTTGTCACCAGTAGGTTGGAAAGGTACTGTGGTTTCTTTGCCACAAGCAGAACAAACAGCAGGGAACATTTCACGTTGAGGGCGCGAATAGCCACCATTTCTGCTCTGTGCTTTTCTTGCTGAACGGCATTCTGGGCAGCGGCCTGGTTCGTTCGTGAATCCTTTTTCAGCGTAGAATTCCTGCTCGGATGCAGAAAAAGTGAATTCACGGCCACAGTCTTTACAACTTAGTGTTTTGTCATTATACATAAATGACCTCCTAGATTTATTACCCGCCTCATTGGAAGTTGATTCGACATCTTCCCTGAGCCTGAGGCAGTCGAGAAGGTCTTCTAATCCCTCAAATATTAACGAGCAATACTTAGTATAACTAAAAAAATACAAATTGTCAAAACAAAGTATAAAGTATTCTGTCTGATTTTTCAAACTTCTCAGTATTTTTTCTATTAATCTTTATGTTTTGTCCTATAATCTTTATATTTTGTCCTATTTAGTCCTAATATCTTTCCAAGCATTTCTCTGCGTATTTTTTTCCTGTCTCATTCATGGTATGATTTTGGTCATAAATGGTTTTTGACTGAGCAAGGGAGGCTGCAGATATGGAATATATCTGGCTCATATGGGGATACATTGTCCTTGTAAATATTTATGGTTTTTCCGTTATGGGGTGGGATAAATATAAGGCCAAACGGGGAGGCCCGCGGGTCCCTGAACGTCGTTTCTTTCTTACAGGACTGATATTTGGTGCTCCCGGGATCTATCTGGCCATGCGTTTCTTCCGGCACAAAACCAAGCATAAGGCCTTTGTATACGGTATCCCTGTTCTGATCATATTGAATATATCTGTTCTTGTCTATTTTCTGCAAAAATTTTAGAGAAAAAATTGTAGAGATTCCAAGGATAAACATTTTTTATCTAGAATTTCCCATAAGAATAAGGTATATTAAGATATAGTGGCTGGCTGACCGGAAATTTCCTCATTAATAAGCAGTTGATTTGTGAAAGATTGGGAGGCGGATGAAGATAAATACTGATAGTATTTCAAGGGCCAGAATACTGATCGTCGACGATAATTCCGTAAATATTTTGTTACTTGAAAAACTGTTAAAAATGTCGGGATACAGCAATATCATGTCCACCACTGATTCCAGGGAAACCCTGTCCTTATATCGGGAGCATAATCCCGATCTGATTTTAATGGATTTAAGGATGCCTTACCTTGATGGATTTGAGGTCATGGAGCAGTTGAATGCAGTCAAAGAGGATGACTTTCTTCCGATCATTGCCATTACAGCCTACAACGATCAGGAGCACAGGCTGAAAGCCTTGACGCTCGGCGCCAAAGATTTTATTGGGAAGCCCTTCGATTATGCTGAAGTTCTGATGCGAATCAAAAATATACTGGAAATACGTTTACTGAACAATGAAATCAAAGAGAACAACCGCAGGCTGGTCAATAAAGTCCAGGAGAGAACAAAAGAACTGGAAGATTTGCAGGTTGAACTGATCCACAGGCTGGCGAGAGCCGCAGAATTTCGGGACAGCGAGACAGGAAATCACATTCTGCGAATGAGCAAATACACGTATGAACTTGGTAAAGCCTTCGGACTGCCGGAAAAAGACTGTGAACTAATGTTTCATGCCAGTACGCTGCATGACATTGGGAAAATTGGCATTCCCGACGAAGTACTGCTGACACCAGGAAAACTCACTCCTGATGATTGGGAAAAAATGAAAACCCATACCGTTAAAGGGGCTCAGATCCTGGCCGGCAGTTCAGCGGAAATGATTAAGCTTGCTGAGCAGATTGCGCTGTATCATCATGAAAAATGGGATGGAAACGGTTATCCGAACGGGCTTCAAGGAGAGGAGATCCCGTTGGTGGGACGAATCACCGCCATTTGTGATGTGTTTGATGCTTTGATTTCGGAGCGCCCTTACAAGAAGGCGTGGGAAATCGACGAAGCCTCAGCTGAGATAGAAAAAGGCAGAGGCACACACTTCGATCCTTCTCTTGTCGATCATTTTCTGAAAATTATGCCGGTAATCAGGGAAATTACGGAAATCTATAAATAACAAGTTCTGCCCATGGTCATCGAATGTAATAAACGGCGGCGGTGTTGGAATGAGGTCAAAAGAGTTAAAGAAAAAGCTACCGCTTTTCCAGTGGACTTGGCGCACCTATGTTTGCGAAGCACTCATTCCATTGATCATCATGGGATTGGTGTTTATTGCTATTTTCATTCTCGTGCACTTCTGGCTGCATAAAGAAGTATCAGGTATGTCAATTGCTGGTCAGGGAGAAAAGCTCTATGCCGCGCTGAACGGTTTAAATGATCAATTGTACCGTATTGGCCGTTTTATCATTGTAGGTCTTCTTATTTTCTATAGTATATTTATCATCATGTTTTACCGGAAAGCTCATCGAATAAACAAGGCGATCTCGGAGCCTCTGGCCAGGGTTAAGCAGATGGTCCTTGATATCGGCACAGGACAGTACCTCCAGGAACAACCGGATTTCTTCATTGAAGAGCTGCAGGATACGGCAGTCTCAGTCGTACAATTAGGCAAACGGCTGCATCATCTCGATGCCAATCTGACAGTTTACCAGTCTGAAATCAGGAAAAAGGAAGAAAATCTGCAGGCTCTGGTAAAATCCATTGATGATGCTATTTTTGAAGTAGATGAATCCGGAATCGTTCGGAATGCTTGGACAAATGATCAGAGTATTTTGATTAGACCGGCTGCTGAAATCATTGGTTCCTCCTTTTATTCCGTTATGGATGAGGAGACCGCAAAAATCAACATGACCTTGATCAGTCGTGCTATTCAAGGCAAGGAACCGGAGGTATTTGAATATTTCCTGAACACTTCAAAAGGCGTCCGTTGGTATCAGGCACGGATAGCCCTTATTGACAATGATAGGCATAGTGTTTCCATCTCCGTAAGGAATATTACCGATAGGAAGGCCCTGGAGAATTCGCTTATTTCAGCCAAGATGGAGGCTGAACGGGCCAGCCTGGCCAAATCGGAATTCCTCTCGAGTATGAGCCACGAATTTAAAACACCCCTGAATGCGATTATGGGCTTTGCCCAACTCCTGGAGATCGATACGGAGGCTCCTTTAAACGAATTTCAGAAGCAGAGTGTCAAAGAAATCTATAAAGCAGGGAACCACTTACTTGACCTGATTAATAAAGTCCTTGATCTCGCGAAGATTGAAACAGGCAAATTTGATGTCGTGATTAAACCGGTAGAAATAAAACCTGTTCTAGAAGCTTCGATCAATTTAGTCAAGCCTCTGGCTGATCTGAAAGGAATTGCGATCACGGCAGCGTATTCCGGGTGTGAGAATTATTGTGTGGCGGCAGATCAGATCCGTTTGAAACAAGTGCTGCTGAATATTTTTTCGAATGCGATTAAATATAGTTATGATAATGGAATCATTGGATTCAGCTGTCACGAGTTTGATGGGTGGCTGCGGTTCAGCATCATCGATAGTGGTTTAGGCATTCCGTTGGAAGAACAGGGTAAGATATTTGATCCTTTTTTCAGGGCATCGAATATCAACCATTTAATCGAAGGTACCGGGATTGGGTTGCCGGTTGCCAGAGAATTGATTGAACTGATGGGCGGAAATCTTGGATTTGACAGTCAAGAGGGAAAGGGAAGCCATTTCTGGTTTGAACTTCCTTTGGTTCATGCCGGCTCGGCAGAAAGGATGACAAAATGGATAACATATTAGAGGAAATGAGTAAGGATATTTTTGCAAAATATGTTGGGATAGAAATACTCAAAGCCGAAGCCGGAACGGCTGAGGCCAGGTTAAAGATAGACGAGCACCATTTGAATGCGCTTGGGATCGTTCAGGGAGGAGCCATTTTCACGCTGGCGGATTCGACACTCGCTGCAGCGTCGAATTCCCGGGAGGGTACGGCAATTGCCGTAAATGTCAGTATTACCTATTGTCAAGCTGCCGGTCTGGGAATACTCACCGCCAGGGCCAAAGAAGTATCCCTGAACCGGAAAATAGCGACCTATCTGGTTGAAGTCACAGATGAGAAAGATAATCTCATCGCCATGTTTCAGGGAACGGTTTACAGGAAACAATAAAATAAAAGCTCATGTTCGTATCATGCCAACGGTGACATGATGCGAACATGGGCTTTGAAATTTCATACGCCTGGTATTGATTACTTCTGAGGTTTGAAGGTATCACACTGTGTCTCTTCCGAGCCTTGGGAATGCTCGGCCCCGCTGTGATTCACCTGAATCATCGGGGCATCGCACATGACATCTTTATTGTAATGACACTCGGTAACTGTACATTTAATTGAACCCATTTATTTCACCTCCTTGGGCGAGTATCTTATTAACGCTAAAGTTTTGGCGTTTAAACTTATTATTATTATGAACAAAAAATAATTTACTATGTGGTCAGCAAAATCAATAAATTTTTAAAGACGCTCCGGCGTCTTTTTTTATAAGGTTTGCATAAATGGAAAATTATTGAAGAAGACTGCATATATTATTATTGTCATAATCATTTTCTGGAATGGGGGTGACTCACATGAATGACTTCAATTACAAATATGCCGTAAACCACAGCAACCCGGTAAATTATTATTATCAACCGCAGCCGGGCAATTCCAGAAAGCTTTGGGGCTGTCCAATGCAGCAAAATAGCTGGAATAACGGCATCCATTCTCTCTTTGAACCTTCGATTCCGTCCAGAGCCAATCTGATTTTGCTTACGCCGGCAATTTTTGGAGCTGCGGCCGCGCTTACGGTCGGATTTAGTTTGTACGGCCGCAGTTTCAGCAGAGGATATTCAAAATTTATTTTTTTTGTTAATATCTATGCGATCATTGCTTCTCTGGGAGCCGGGACTTATATCTTCGAAACGTTAACCCTTGAGGAAAGGAAAGATGCCAAACTAAAGGATATTATTCTTCCGCTGATCACAGTCATTTTGTTTTTTGCGCTGCTCTTTAATCTGGTCTACACGCTTTATCCGTCTTCCTTTTCCGGAACAATCGGAAAAACGCCTGTAACTCAGCTTATTTCGTTTCTTTCTTTAAGCATTGGTAGTATTTCAGTGGGGGAAACTTTTAATGTGACACCGGAAAAAAGCGGGACGCAAATCATGGCTGCTGTGGAATCCTTCTGGAATCTATTTGTTCTGTCACTTCTTATATCTTTGATCACATAGTCCTTAGTGGGATCTTCTCCGTCTCCTGACAGGAAGACAGATCATCTGGCCAATCCGCAGGTTCGTGGGATCAACTCCGGGGTTCAGTGAGATAAGCGAAGCTGTTGAAAGGTGGTATTTACCGGCCAATTTGGAAAAGGTATCACCTGCTTTGATAACATAACGGTTCGCTGGTGGACATGAAACAACGCTCCTCCTGATTGGAATGCAGATCAAGACCCCCGGTTTCAGGTTATTCGGGTTTACTCCTGTGTTCACCGATGCAATTGCCTCTGCAGTTGTATTGAATTTGCGGGCAAGGCTATAAAAAGTATCACCCGGCTTGATCTGATATGAGATTGTTCCTTTCGGACAGATCATGAAAGCTCACTCCCAGCAGATATTTTTTCTCTTCTCATTGTATGAAAGGATTACCTGTCCGCCGGACAGAAGGACAAACCCAACCCCAAATTTTTTTCGCCTTAAAGGTTAGAATAAGAAAATCCATAATTGGATAGTGAAAATCCTTCTAAAAATATTCAGATTAAACCAGGAGATGTACAAGTTGGTTTGAATACTAAAATATTTGACAACCAAATTAAAAATGAGGTAAACTTTGATTATGCGCTGAGAGGAAGTGAAAGGTTGGAAACAAATATTCGTACTGTTTTAAATGAACTTCTGATTGGAACATTTAATCAAATTCTAGATGTAGAGCAGAATGAGATTAAGAAAGGACCATTAAATAATCTGTCTATCTCAGAACTGCATGCGATTGAAGCGATTGGAATGTATCAGGATAGGACAATGTCTCAGGTTGCCGCCGATCTGGGTATCACTGTCGGAGCGCTTACTTCTTTTATCAATAACCTTGTTAAAAAGGAGTATGTTTCCAGACAAAGGGATGAGGCAGACCGGAGAATTGTCAGGATCAGTTTGACCAGAAGGGGAAAGCTTGCCTACAGGATTCATGAAAAATTCCATCTGGATATGGTTAAGCATATGCTTCTCGGATTAGGGGAACAGGAGAATATTTTAATCGAATCATTGCAGAAACTCACCGAATTTTTTGATTCAAAGTATTCCTTTAATCATTAACAAGAGATACACAAAAGGTATATGAAAAAGGTAAACGAACAGAAGATTCGTAATGGATGATAATAAACGAAATAATACGAGAGAAAAGGAAATTTGGAAATATGTATGATGTCGAGATAATTGGCACTGGCAGCTATGTTCCTGAAAACAGGGTGACGAATGATGATCTGTCTAAGATTGTTGACACAAGCGATGAATGGATCCGTACCCGGACAGGGATCAAAGAACGCAGAATTTCACTGACGGAAACCACAGCGGATCTGGCAGTTGCAGCCGCCCGCAGAGCGCTTGATGATGCCGGAGTTGCCGCTGAGGAGCTTGATCTGATTATTGTGGCCACGGTTACACCGGACTATTTTTTCCCGTCAACGGCATGTTTTGTCCAGAATAGTCTCGGAGCCAGCCGGGCAGCTTGTTTTGATATCAGTGCGGCTTGTACCGGTTTTATTTTTGGACTCAGCATTGCCTCCCAGTTTATCAGAACAGGGATGTATCAAAAGGCACTGATCATCGGGGCCGAGGCCCTTTCCAAAATCACGGACTGGGAAGACCGCGGCACTTGTGTCCTGTTTGCAGACGGGGCGGGTGCGGCGGTTATCAAAAGAGGAGATCAGGGCATCATTTCCGAAGTAATCGGTTCTGATGGGAGCAAGGGTGAATGTTTGGAATGTCCTGCCCTTCCGCTCAAGAACGTCTTTATTGAGGCCGGGGAAGCTAAGCCCCCATATGCCAAAATGAACGGACGGGAAGTTTTTAAATTTGCAGTCAATATTTTACCTGAGTGTATTTTAAAGATACTTGAAAAAACACCCTATACGCTGGAAGACATTAACCATATCATACCGCACCAGGCGAACCTGAGGATCATCGATTCAGCGGCCAAAAAGCTGCAGGTGGATCAGGCGAAGTTTTATGTCAACCTTCCCAGTTATGGAAATACTTCGAGTGCGAGTATCCCAATTGCCCTGGATGAAATGGCCAAAGGGAAGTTAATCCATAAAGGGGATCTGCTTGTTCTTGTCGGATTCGGAGGAGGACTTACCTATGGCGCAATGCTGATTAAATGGACCATAGGGGGTAAATGATGTCTTTTGACACGATCTGCAGGATTATCGCTTCCCAGATTGAGATTGAACCGGAGAAAATTCAGTTGTCCACCAAGTTCCAGCAAGACCTCGGGATTGACTCTCTAAGCATTTTTGAAATTGTTATGGAGCTGGAAGATGTATACAGGATTGAAATTCCGACTGAAGATCTTGAAGAATTAATCAGCGTAGCAGATCTAGTTGACTATATGAGTAAGCGAACGAATTGAAGGAGAGAGTGGCATGAATAACTTTGATTTTTTTTATAAGCTGGGCATAAAATACCCGTTGATTCAAGGCGGTATGGCCTGGATTTCGGACAGCTCACTTGCATCGGCTGTATCGAACGCCGGCGGAATCGGTATCATTGCGGCGGCCAATGCACCTGTCGAATATGTCAAAGAAGAGATTAGGAAGGCCAAAGCTCTGACAGACAAGCCTTTTGGCGTAAATATCATGCTGTTAAGTGAAAATGCCGGAGCCATTGCCCATCTTGTCTGTGAAGAAGGGGTAAAAGTAGTGACGACAGGTGCCGGAAGTCCCGGGAAATATATTAAAATGTGGAAAGAAAACGGCATTACGGTCATTCCCGTAGTTCCTTCCGTTGCGCTGGCCCGCCGGATGGAGAAGGAAGGGGCAGATGCCGTTGTGGCGGAAGGCGGAGAGTCCGGCGGACATGTCGGTGAACTGACGACCATGGCCTTGCTTCCTCAGGTGATTGACGCTGTAAATATTCCGGTGATTGCTGCCGGGGGAATCGGTGACGGCAGAGGGATTGCCGCAGCTTTTATGTTGGGTGCAAGCGGTGTCCAGGTTGGCACAAGGTTCCTAACTGCCGAAGAATGTACCGTGCATCAAAACTATAAGGATAGAATCCTGAAAGCTAAAGATATCGATTCAGTCGTTACAGGCAGGCCAACAGGTCACCCGGTCAGAGTCCTCAGAAATAAACTTACCCGGCAGTTTGAAGAGCTGGAAAGGACGGGGGCACCTCTGGAGCAGTATGAGACGATTGGTGCCGGTGCGCTGCGCAAGGCTGTCAAAGAGGGAGATACGGATTACGGATCGGTCATGGCCGGGCAAATCGCAGGTCTGATTAAAAAAGAACAGACCTGTAAAGAGATTATTGAAGAAATGTTTGCCCAGGCAGGGGAACGTCTGAAAGCTATTAAGCCTGACAATATTACCCGCTAAAGGGATACGTGTGGAGGACAAAAGAACCATCCCTTTGTCCCCCACATTCGGATGATTATTGGAGGATACGGAAAGAATGGATAGAAAGACAGCGTTTATTTTTGCGGGCCAGGGTTCACAGTATGTTGGCATGGGCAAAGAACTTTATCAGCATAACGATGTTTCGCGGGCAGTTTTTGACCTGGCGGATCAGGAGCTCGGATATTCGCTGAGTGGCCTGTGTTTTAACGGCCCCAAAGAGGAACTGGATAAAACCGAACATACGCAGCCGGCCATTCTTACAGTCAGTGTGGCAGCCGCAAGGGCACTGATGGATCAGGGGAACAATCCTGATCTGACAGCCGGATTCAGTCTGGGTGAATATTCTGCCTTGGTCTTGAGCGGTGTATTGCCATTTGAGGCGGCTGTGAAACTGGTCCGGAACAGGGGCAGGTATATGCAGGAGGCTGTGTCTCAGGGTGTTGGAGGAATGGCTGCAGTCCTCGGTTTGGAAACATCCGGGGTCGAGGCGGCTTGTCTTGCGGCTGAAAGCCTTGGGATTGTACGGATTGCCAATTATAACTGCCCAGGTCAAGTTGTGATATCCGGGGAAAACAAGGCCTTGGAAGCCGCGTCGGCCAGAGCTGTGGAGCTCGGGGCCAAAAGGGTGATCTCGCTTGAAGTCAGCGGACCGTTTCATACGGGCTTGCTCGAACCGGCGGCCCGGAGATTGGCTGACGAGCTGGCAGGCATTGAATTTTCTGACCCCCGGATTCCGGTGATTTCAAATGTCACTGCAGATTATATGACGGATAAGTCGGCGGTCAAGGAACTATTGCCACAACAAGTCATGCGTTCCGTCCTTTGGGAGATGTCCTTCAGAAGAATGCTCGCCGACGGCGTAGATACCTTTGTGGAACTGGGACCTGGAAGTGTCTTAAAAGGCTTTGCGAGAAAGATTGACAAGAACGTGAAGGTTCTGAATGTCGAAGACCCGACATCTCTCCAAGCTGTGGTGAAATACTTTAATGATTAAGAACGTACTTGAAATCTAGGGTACAGGTCACGGTTTCTATCAATATTGGATTCCAGGAGGAGGTAGGATATGCTAAAGGGGAAAACAGCAGTTGTTACAGGTGCCAGCAGGGGTATTGGCAGAGCCATCGCTTTAAAGCTTGCTGAACAAGGCGCGAATATTGCGGTGAATTATGTAAGCAGCGAGCAGGAAGGGTTAAAGCTTGCTCAGGAAATTGAAAACTTTGGAGGGCGGGCCTTAGTTCTAAAAGCGGACGTCAGTGTATTCAGTGAAGCGGAACAATTGATTGCGATGGCCAAAGCAGAATTTGGAACCATTGATATTCTGGTCAATAACGCAGGGATAACCCGCGACGGTTTACTCATGAGGATGTCGGAAGACGATTTTGATCGAGTCGTAGAAGTAGATCTCAAAGGGGTATTCAATTGCACCCGACATGCCGTTCCTATCATGGTCAAACAAAGAAGCGGCAGGATTGTCAATATCACTTCTGTTGTTGGAATTCTCGGAAATGCAGGGCAGGTTAATTATGCAGCGGCTAAAGCCGGTGTTATTGGACTTACTAAATCCCTGGCCAAGGAAATTGGCAGCAGAAATATCACGGTGAATGCTGTAGCTCCTGGCTTTATTGAGACAGATATGACGTCAGGATTATCGGATAAAGTGAAAGAACTGACCAAAGAGAGCATTGCTTTAAAGAGGTTTGGTAAACCGGAGAATATCGCCGATACGGTTTTATTTCTGGCTTCAGACGCCGGTGGATACATTACCGGCCAGGTTATAAGTGTTGACGGCGGAATGGCATTTTAGGAGGAGACCAACAATATGAGAACACGCGTAGTTATTACTGGAATTGGGGCGGTTACTCCGCTTGGCAACGATGCAGCCACATTCTGGCAGGGCATCAAAGAAGGAAAATGCGGAATAGGTCCGATCACAGCCTTTGATACGACGGACCATAAAGTAAAAATTGGTGCTGAGATCAAAAATTTTGATCCTGAAATGCATTTGGACAAGAAAGAAGCCAAACGGATGGACCGCTACTGCCAGTTGGCAGTGGTGGCGGCAGAGCAGGCTTATGAAGACGCGGGTCTGAAAGCAGCCGAGATCGACCCGGAAAGATTAGGTGTTTTGGTTGGATCGGGGATAGGCGGTCTGCTAACGATCGAAGAACAGCACAGCAGACTGACCGAGAAAGGGCCCGGCAGGGTTTCCCCTTTCTTTATTCCGATGGCGATCAGTAATATGGCTTCAGGGAATATTGCGATCAAGCTTG
>Ga0074193_1001210_pt1 | contig 33645 bp, 23 predicted proteins | sample EPASupsiteHSE605_FD_64523 | JGI IMG/M metagenome (GOLD analysis project Ga0074193, IMG submission 64523) | Bioremediated contaminated groundwater from EPA Superfund site, New Mexico - Sample HSE6-05 | ecosystem: Environmental > Aquatic > Deep subsurface > Groundwater > Contaminated ... | reverse complement strand
ACCATGAATGTTGGTGATATTCAAAAACTTGACTTGAAGATTAATAATCCGACGAAGACAGCGCTTCAAAAGACCGTATCTGGCACAAAGACAAATCTAGTTTCTGGCGACGTTGTCAATCTCAGATTTATTGATATAAATTCAGGCCAGATTTTCCTTGACAAGGATATAGCGTTCTAAAAAAGAATTTAAGCATCTCAAATAGGTGCTTTTTCTTTTTTTATTTAATTTGTTTTTATCTTGAACTCATTTTTCATTTTCGAGTTTTGTCATATATTTTTACCTGTTTAAACTTTATACTACTTAGGAACGTACCGATAGAATGTATCTCAAAAGGTTTTGGCGATGTATCGAATATAGCATGAAAATACTGCCATCTGCAAACATTTTCATTGTTTGTGCTTGTTATTCAAAAAATATCATGTGCGTTTTCTGTAAATTTAAGTCAAATTTTTGTATATATTACAAATTTAGCTCTCTTGTTATTGGATTCTCAAATCACAAACTCACCAAGATTTCAAATTTTACAAAAAATTGACACACTGCCCTAATTCTCATATTCTAAACTTCAAAAAGAGCATCAAACAAAAAGAAAAAAAGAATCGAAAGGGAAAACTCTAACCCTCATCCTGCTAATTACAAGTCAACCTCTATACCGCTAAACTACGACGGCAATTTACAGGGAAAATAAGAAGACTTAAAACACCGACTAAAAGTTCGATTATTTCATTCCTAAAGGCTTTATTTGTAATTTAAAGACTCTAAATATTCTTGTACTGGTTATCAGTTCTTGTTCCCTTCATTACAAGTGTTCCATCTGTTATAGGGGATATATGACTTACATTCAGTGTTACATCCTCCTGTAGCAAGAAGTCCAAAAGTGCACCTGTCAATTTGAATATGTTTAGGTCTACTGTTATCGTTGTTCACAGGCTCATACCAGTACTTGTGATAAATACAATCACTCTTTATGTGACTTTGTATCATTTTTTGGGTTTTTGGTTGATTGAAGCCGTTAAATGCAGAAAATGATGATAACGTTTGAGAATTCAAAAAGATGTTAGAAAGTAGTCCTTTTATAGTCATTATATACCCCCTTTTAATCTAAGAATCTCCACATATAAAAAAATTGCTATATGTTACTTGTAGGAAAAATATACGTCCTACTCCCAAACTAAGAACATTATTTTACGCCATCAATTACTGTAGAAAATGCAAACATTCAAGTCTTAAGTTAAATCTAGAATCTGATTCAAATTGTAGCTAGATCTGCAGTCTCAAAAGCGTATCTCATTCCAAACCCTCAAAGATAGTCCTAAAAAACTATCTTTACTAAAAGCCATGTAATAGCCGCTTATACCTGTTCCCAGAATATTTATCGGTTCTTTATAAAAATTTATAAAAAAGTGGATTTTAACAATATTTAAAATTTTCTTTTTTAAGTTTTTGTCTAAAAATCGAAAACTTAAAGACCTACACTTTCTGTCAATTCCTGAAAAAAAGCTTTGATCATGAAAAATAAAAAAGAGCCGCCGGGGGGACTTGAACCCTCGACCTGCTGATTACGAATCAGCCGCTATACCGCTAAGCCACGACGGCAAATGCACAGAAGAATAAGCAGACTTAATACATAGATCAAGAATTTAATTATTTCGCTCGGGGGGAGCTATTTGCTTTTACAACGACTGAATAAACCTGACATTCTTTAAATAGTCAAGTTGCCTTTATAATACCTTCTTTTCATTAAATAATTATGTAATACGTTTAAGGATCTGTTTATACATTAAATATTCATCTTAGTTATTAAATAATTAATATATAGATAAAATAATTAGAGTACAGACAAAATAATTATATTATACAGTTAATAGTCCCATTTTCCGTTTAACGATTCCTTGATCCCTTTAAACAATCCTGGCCTCTATACAGATATTATACTGATGAGGAGCATACGAACGGACTACCCTTTTATCCAGAACCTCGATATTTCTTCCTGCTTTTTCCGCAGCTTTCCTTATGAGTTCTGTAGAGCTTTCGAAGAGGTCGTCTTCAGGAGTTATTCCATAATAATGGATTATTCCACCGGGTTTTGTCAGGAGAACTGCAGAATCCAGGAATTCAAAGGCGCTATGAGGCAAATTCATAATCACATGATCGGCACTGCCTGCAAACTTTTTTGCTTCTTCCCTGGCATCACCCTCGACTGCTTCAATGTTTTTTACAGAATTGAGAATAATATTTTCTCTGAGATAATGCACAGCATCCGGGTTTTTATCGATTGCCAGGACTTTTGAAGGCTTTTTGCTCTTTGCGATCAGAATACTGTAAGGTCCGACGCCTGCAAACATATCGACAACAGTATCCCCTTCCTTAATCCAGGAAAGAATTCTTGAGCGCTCGGTCGAAAGGCGGGGAGTAAAATAAGCCCGTGCAAGGTCGACTTTGTAGCGGCAGCCGTATTCCCTATGAATGGTTTCGGTTCTCATCTCGCCTGCAATAACCTCAAATTCTCTAACCCGGAATTCCCCGATAACAGGAGTAAGAGGCTTAATTACAGTTTTTAGATTCGGCTGAGTCTGAAGTAGGGCACTGGCAATTCTTGAGGCTTTCTGCTTATCAAGCTCAGGATCTTCCAGCAGGGCGATGTCCCCTATAACTTCATAAGCAGGGCTGAAACCAAGCAGGTTTTCCGGAACAGGTTTCTTTTCCTGGAGCTTGAAATCGAACTCGATAAACTCAATTTCTTCGAGAAAATTTTCAAGCTCATCAGGAACAGGTTCTCTGCTCAGGGGAAGGTAAAGAAATGCTTCATCTGAACCTATTTTTACGGAATTATCCAGAATTTCAAGCTCAAGGAGTATTCTTCGAACAGTTTCTCCTTTCTTTTTAGGAACTTTTATGCACTGCCGTTTCATGGAAAATCGCCTTTCGGAAGCCTAAGGCTATCCTTCTATTAATAAACTACCTCAAACTCTGTCTTCTTCGGCTACTTATCTGGCTATTTGTCCGATTTTACGTTTTAAACAAGCCTGAAAAGGTCTGAGTAAATTTTAGGAAAAGGAAAATGTCTCAGAAACTTTGCTTCCAAGGGGATCTTTAATCCTGAGATTTATTTGAAAATAAGGTAAAAAACTCAACTTGACTTGAGGGGTGCTAAGATTGGTAATGAGAATAAGCATTAACCAGATCAGGAAAATCTCGCTTGGACTGCAGGTTTCGACCCTACTAACCTATATGTTTGGATTTACTGCGCTGAAGCTAAGCGGTTCAAAAAAAGAAGGAATCCAGAGACACGGTAAGATAAACACTTTAGGATACACCCTGGGAGCCTTATCTTTACTGTATATGATGTACTCCGGATTAAGGCTCATAATTGCTAGGGCAGCTCCTGCAATGATGTATATTCACGGCATCTTTGGGCTTATAACTCTGGCTCTTAGCTCCTTATTCGTAGCTAACAGATGGAGCTGGAAAACTATCAAGAACATGAGGACTCTTGTAGTTTTGTTTCTGTCGACTTTCAGCGGAGGAGTATACATGTTTTCACGGCTCTATAAACAAAGAACACCTGCAGAAAAGAGTGAGTAAAAAGAAATTACACCATCAGCGAATTTATACCTAAAAATCGTTTACAGGCAATTACGAGTTTGCTGATAATTACTAAGCTGAAGAAGACCATCTATATTGAATTTTTACAAGATTTCTGAGTAAGTGGCTTCGCAGATAGTAACCAAAAACCCCAGAATAACTGGTTAATCTGAGGAAAAATAATTTGGGACAATTGACCTGAATACAGGTGAACTTTCGGGATAGTTGAACTTAACTTTCAGAATAACCGAAGTTTCAGGGTATCTTAGCTTTCAGGAAAGCTGAAGCTCAGGATAAGTGAATCGAGTTATTGTAGTTAAGCATGAAGTACAACCCAAAAATTATCAAGAATACCCCACAGGTATAAAGAATATATCTATGCATTTTTTGGGAAAGCAAGGTTTTACCATGGCAGAATGATCCGGATACGACAGTAAACCATCCCAGGTCTGCAGTCCAGTGTCCGATCATATAAGCTATTGCAATTATAACTCCTAATTCATACTCCTTAAGTACAAGTGCACCACCAGCAGTCAGCCACCAGATCCAGAAGTATGGGTTAGAAACCGAAGTAACAAGACCAATCAAGCCAGGATTAGAAAAAAGCTTCAAGCCTGGAGATTCCTTAGAGGTTTTCACATATGAAGATGTAGATCTTGCTTCCTTTAAAGTAAGAAGCCCAAATACCAGAAGTGAAAGCCCTCCTAGAAGGAAAATTAAAGAAATCATGTCACTATCGACAAGCGAAGCAGCCCCTAAAAGAATCAACACATAGAGCACAGCTTCCACGAGCATATGCCCGAGTACCACCTGTGGGCCTGCAAGCCAGCCTTTCTTTAACGAAATCTCTATAGTTGCAAAAAGCATCGGGCCAGGAACGAGTGCGCCTGTAAGACCTACAGAGAAACCTAAAAGAAGAGCTTCCAAAACTTCAATTGTTAGCATTATGGATCAAGAACTTAAAAGTGTCTAAAATTCTCTTTTGAAAATAAACCTCCGCAAGCAGGAAGATCCAGATAAATGTCTTGAATAAACAACCAGTAAAAAATAGGGCATCTCTATTTTACAGAGAAAACCTACTGGCAAAAAAAACAGGAAATTTAGAGACAATTTCAGTATCTCTTTCGATTAACTTTTTAAAATTTGCATTGCGCAAATTAATCATGCTGCAACTCGGGTTTTTTCAAGCCTTTTGAAAAAAGGTTTGATTTAGAGAATAATCTCAATATCCAGTTCTTCTGCAAGCTCTTTATACCTGTTTCGGATAGTGACTTCCGTAACCCCGGCTACATCCGCAACTTCCCGCTGAGTTCTCCGCTCACCACAGAGAATGGACGCAATATAAATTGCAGCAGCAGCAACTCCTGTAGGACCCCTCCCGCTTGTGAGTTCCTTTTCGGAAGCCTGCCTCAGAATCTCAACACTCTTGGACTGGACTTCTCCTTTAAGGTTAAGGCCTGAACAGAACCTTGGAACGTAGTCGATCGGAGATGTGGGCATGAGCTTTAGTGCAAGTTCTCTGGAAATAAAGCGGTAAGTTCTTCCGATTTCTTTCCTGCTGACCCTTGAAACTTCTTCAATTTCATCAAGAGTTCTGGGAACGCTGCACTGACGACATGCAGCATAAAGAGCTGCTGCGGCAACGCCTTCAATGCTTCTTCCACGGATAAGGTTTTTGTCCACAGCTTTTCTGTAGACGACAGCTGCGGTTTCCCTCACGGTTCTCGGAAGACCGAGAGCAGAAGCCATTCTGTCCAGTTCAGATAGTGCAAATGCAAGGTTTCTTTCAGTTGCGTTACTTACACGAATTCTACGCTGCCATTTTCTTAAACGATAGAGTTGAGCACGATTTTTTGAAGAGATAGACTTCCCATAGGAGTCGCGATTCCTCCAGTCAATCATTGTGGAAAGCCCTTTGTCGTGGATTGTATATGTCATAGGCGCACCCACACGGGAACGCTTCATACGTTGATCATGATCGAAAGCTCGCCATTCAGGGCCTTCATCCACAAAATCGGCGTCAATGACAAGTCCGCAGTCCCCACACACGAGCTCGGCTCGCTCATAGTCGTGGACGAGGTTTCTGCTGCCGCATTCTGGACACACGGCCTTTTCGTTCTCAAAACTTTGCTCCTTTTGCTTCTCTTTGCGAGCTTTGATCATGGCACGTATTTTTTCTCTTTCAAGAGTGTCCGAATAGCGAACTCTTTCGACTTCTACCATATCATATCACCTTACAAACTAAAACAATCATATGTTTATATTTACGGTATTTTTGACTGCACCACTGAAATTACAGTAGACATCTAAAAGGCAGGATAAGAAAAATCACGGCTGTAACTAGCAAAAAATATATAACCTAGTTAATGTTTAACCATAATATAGAATTCAAATGCGCATTCATGTCAGAGCTTTCACCGAATATAGACTCTTTCATTAATAAGAGCTCGAAATTCTGAATCCGAAGTTCGTTTAAAGCCCTTCACTAAAAAATATGGATGGCCTACAGGTCCGAAAACACTTACAATCGTGCCAATCCGATTCAGGGCCTTATCTACAACGACCGAATTCAATTTAGGAAAACCATCTGAGACATTCTCGGGTTTTACCTCATCCCCTCTAATAATCAGGTTTTTAACACCTGTTCTGTGCAGCACTTTACCGAGTCGTTTCATATCAGCCACGAATAGTTAATAGCTATTCTCTCTAGCTCAGGGTATTTTTTTCCAGCTCAGGGCAAAAATCTCCTGGCTTTGAGCATGTTTTTCTGTCAGCCATAAATAAGATTATATATTATAGACTGAAAAGCATATGTAGTCTACGCTCATTCTATATAAAGATATCGCAAGAACTATATTATATGTTAGTCCTGACTAATTTAATATAGTAGAGTATAAGAACTAGAAGAGGGAAACCACAACCTTATATATTAAATGGACATTGTTGGCAGCAATCAGACCATAATTATGGTCATTACAGTCACTAACTCCGATTAATGATCTCATTCTAAGGAGGAGACTCATTGTCCAAGTTCGTATATTTTTTTGGAAAGGATGTAACTGATGGCAAAGGTAGTATGAGAGACTTACTTGGAGGTAAGGGCGCAGGCCTTGCTGAAATGGCAAACCTTGGAATTCCCGTACCGCCAGGTTTTACGATTACAACCGAAGTTTGTGTACTTTATCTGAAGAACAAGAAGTATTCTGAAGAAGTACTCAAACAGGTTGAAGAAGCGATCGATAAGCTCGAGACTTTAAACAACAAAAAACTGGGAGACCCAGAAGATCCGCTGCTTGTTTCTGTAAGGTCCGGTGCCAGGGTGTCCATGCCGGGGATGATGGATACTGTCCTTAACCTTGGACTCACGGACAAATCTGTTCTCGGACTCGCAAATAAAGTCAACGACGAAAGGTTCGCTTACGATTGTTACCGCAGATTTATCTCTATGTTTGGAGATGTGGTTCTGGGAATTGACTTCGACAAGTTCGAGTCCCTTATTGAGGACAAGAAAAAAGAACTTAAAGTCGAGTCTGACACCGATCTCGATGCAAAAGCACTGAAAAATCTGGCTGAAAGGTTCAAGGGAGTAATTAAACTCGAAAAAGGATTTGATTTCCCCCAGGATCCGAAAGTCCAGCTTCAGATGGCAATTGATGCTGTTTTTGAGTCTTGGAACAACCCAAGGGCCATCACTTACAGAAAGCTTAACGAAATCGATGACAGTTGGGGCACAGCTGTCAATGTACAGACCATGGTTTACGGGAACAGAGGAAATACCTCAGGCACAGGAGTTGCTTTTACAAGAAATCCGTCTACAGGGGAAAGAAAATTCTTTGGAGAGTACCTTATTAATGCACAGGGCGAAGATGTTGTTGCAGGCATCCGAACTCCAGATTTTATTGATACTCTTGGAAACAAGATCCCTGAAGCCTACAACCAGCTTGTTGACATATGTCAGAAGCTCGAAGCCCATTTCAAAGACATGCAGGATATAGAGTTTACTATCCAAGAAGGAAAACTCTACATGCTGCAGACCAGAACTGGGAAGCGTACAGCTGCTTCAGCCGTAAAATTAGCAACTGACATGGTAGCAGAAGGGCTGATTGATAAGGAAACTGCAGTTACAAGGGTTAAAGCCGAACATATAGACCTTCTCCTGCACCCGAGAATTGATCCCAATGCAAGACTGGAAGTAATCGCAAAAGGACTTCCGGCATCACCCGGAGCTGCTGTAGGAAAGGTTGTATTTACTGCCGAAGCAGCCGAGGAAATGGCTGAAAAAGGAGAAAAGACAATTCTCGTCCGAACCGAAACTTCCCCTGAAGATATCGGAGGAATGGCAGCTGCCCAGGGTGTCCTTACAGTGCGCGGTGGAATGACCTCTCATGCCGCAGTCGTTGGAAGAGGCATGGGTAAGCCCTGTGTTGTAGGTTGCGGAGAGATCTCAATCGATATCAAGAGCCGCCTCTTCATGGTAAACGGTCACACTATCAAAGAACATCAATATGTTACCATTGACGGAAGCACAGGCAGCGTAATTATCGGGAAAGTAGAGCTGATTGATGCCGAAATTAGTGATGATCTGAAGAAGATTCTTCTCTGGGCCGACGAGATCAGGACTCTGGGAGTGAGAACAAACGCAGATAACCCTGCAGATGCAGGCCTTGCCCGTGAACTTGGGGCTGAAGGCATAGGACTTTGCAGAACTGAGCATATGTTCTTCGGAGAAGACAGGATCCCTGCAGTAAGGGAAATGATCATGGCCGAAGACGAAAAGTCCAGGAAGAAAGCCCTCAAAAAATTACTTCCTATGCAGAAAGAAGACTTCCTTGGAATCTTCCGCAGCATGGAAGGCCTGCCTGTTACTATCAGACTGCTTGATCCTCCTCTCCACGAGTTCCTTCCTGACAAAGAAGAGCTCGATGCAAAGCTCAGGGAGCTCGAAGCCTCAGGAGACTGCGGAAAGATCGATGAGGTAAAGAATATCATCAAGAGAGTTGTTTCCCTCAAGGAACTCAACCCTATGCTCGGCCACAGGGGATGCAGGCTCGGAATAACTTATCCGGAAATCTATGATATGCAGGTACGCGCAATCATGGAAGCAGCCTGTGAACTTGCAAACGAGGGTATGCAGATCGTTCCTGAAATCATGATTCCACTCGTGGGCCTTGTAAAAGAGCTTTCCATTACAAGGGAAGAGGTCTGCAAGATGGCAGAGACAGTCATGGCTGAGAAAGGCATAAAGATCGACTACAAAGTAGGAACAATGATCGAACTGCCCAGAGCCGCAATTGTCGCAGACCAGATTGCTCAGGAAGCCGATTTCTTCTCCTTCGGGACAAATGACCTGACTCAGACAACCTTCGGGTTCAGCCGCGATGACGTGTCCAAATTCGTGCCCATTTACCAGAAAGCAGGAATTCTTGAGCACGATCCGTTTGCAGTCCTGGACCAGGAAGGCGTTGGCGAGATCATGAAAATCGGCATATCAAAAGGCCGCTCTGTCAAACCCGAACTTAAAATGGGTATCTGCGGAGAACATGGCGGAGAGCCAAAATCCATTCACTTCGCCCATGCAATTGGCCTTAATTATGTAAGCTGTTCTCCTTACAGAGTTCCGATTGCAAGGCTCGTAGCTGCACAGAGCACAATTGAGTCAAGAAAGTAAAGTCCTTGAAGTTAAAGACTTATTTAAAATGAGGCAGGATTTATCCTGCTCATATTACTTTTTTTAGGAAAACCTTTTTTGGAAAACTTTTTTTGGAAACTTTAACTGTGGTTAGCAGTTCTGAAAATTCTAGCAGGCTGAAACTCTGATAGGTCTGAAAAAATTTTGGTCTGGCAATCCTATCCATAAAAATAATTCCGTAAAAATATAATGATGCAACCCTTTTTTAAGGGTTAATGCTGTCATTTTACGTCGAGCTTCATGCGGACTCCTCATCCAAAAATCATTATTGAATCGAGCCTTGCAGTACCTACTTTTGTCCAGTACTTGCAAACACTACAGTACTGGATCTCGCCGTCTGAGCGCAGTTTTAAGTTAGCGTGACATTTTGGACATATTTTTAGATGTTTCATGAATAAAACTCCTTTAATTTTCATTCATTAATTATTATTTCAATTTTGAGCTCATTACAAAACTCAAAAATTGTTCCCTGAGCCTTGAATTTTGAACGATCAATCAAGTTTTGTAACGAGCTCAAACATTTGTTTAAATATTTAGAGATCTTTGGAGGTTGTTTGATATATTGGTTTAAAGTTGTTTGATATGTTGTTTTTGCGTTGTTTGAGATTTTTGGAGGTTTATCTGAAGTCTTTAAATCTGAAGTCTTTAAAGTTGTTTGAAATCTTGGAGGTTATCTAATATGTTGGTCGACTATTGAGAGGTTAGTTTACTCTTTCTGCGTTTATTCTTCTCCCATTTCTTTTCTAAAACTGATATAATCCCTTTCTACTTCTTCAAGTTCGTATTCCATTTTATACCCCATTTTGTGGTTTCTCGATCTTCAAGTTGGCTTTTAATATGCAGATAATTTTCTGGAGGTTGTCTAAAGGCTGATAGTTAATAAATTTTTAGCATGTATCTCTTTTCCAATTTGTTTTTAAGTTTAGATTAATATTGCATGAATGGCCCCAACATCTTGTGTAAATTTCCTCAGAGGTTAAAAGCATCCCATTCCCAAACAAAGATCCTTGTGAAATTTGCTTTGAGAGCTTCTTCTCTGTAATTTTATTCATCTACTGGTTCTCCTTTGTTCTAAGTTTTATCCCTACTTCTTTAGGGGAATACGGATTCCTATTTCCTCTTTATTGTATAAATAATTTATGATCAGGGGGTAGATAAATTGAATAAAAATCCCCATGTCATAAAGATTAATTATCAAGGTTGTAAAAAGTTACGTAAAGATCCTCTAAAGTAAAAATTTTTGGTAAAAAGACTGTTCTCGAATTTGATCAAGAATCTTTTGAGCATATAATGCAAGAAGAAGCCCGGAGGTGCTGTATCTACTGTATCCCCCATACAGTTTCTCCAAATTTATGCTCCCCCAAGCACATTGATTCGAAGAAGGGTCAGCAACCCCCAGGCGGTTCTTTTCTTTTTGATGATACCCCAGCTCTATTTCCCAACTCCACCACATAGTAAGATTATAAATTATATTAAATAAATCATATCAAAAATTAAACTCAAACAAAAAATTGTTTGACGTAAAAGATTTCAAGTCTATCATGATCATTTTTAAGTAAAACTCACATTACTAGAATGGAATCCATTCTCAGCAAGACTTAGTACTGGAACTGAAAAACAGTAACATTAAGTCGTCATATGCCTAAATTGCTTCTTTAAACCCTGTATTCCGAATAGTCAATCAATTTTCAAATTATAAAAAATAGTCCTGGAACTTTATGATTTTAAACGTAAAACTAGCTCTGGAATGAGGTCGGCAATAAAAAATTATGAAAATACAGGTTATTGCGGCCTCAATTAGCCGCAAACTTCCCTGAACTTCTTTTATCCTGGTGATTTCAGTATTTCCTTGAGATCATATAATCGGCAATCTGAAGGAGAAGTTCTTTCTCAGGACAGTCCTGCAGGGCGTCCAGTTTTGCTTTACCTTCGTTGATATATGAAATTGCAAGGTTCTTTACATAATCAATTGATCCGCATTCGGTTAAAGTCCGGACAGCTTCATCGGTTTCTTCCTGAGTAGCTTCCCCTTTTCCGAAAATGTCCAGTTTCACGCCTTTTTCAAAAGCATCGATTATGATAAGGGTGTGTTTTCCTTCCATAAGGTCACTGCCTCTTACCTTACCGAGTACTTCCTGAGGAGTGACCATATCCAGAACGTCGTCATACATCTGGAACCCAATCCCTATAAGGCGTCCGTACTCGGATAAGGCTTCAGCAGTCTCATCAGAAGCTCCTCCAAGAAGAGCCCCGATCTTGGCTGCCGCGGCATAAAGAACTGATGTCTTTTTCTCCACCATCTCAATATATTCAGCTTTACTAACCTTTTCCCTCTTTTCAAAATCCATGTCAAGCCACTGGCCTTCACAGATTTCGGTACAGGTTTTTGAAAGGATATCCATACATTTTAAAATCCTTGAAGGCTCGTTTTGGACTTTTGACAGAATCGAAAAGGCTTTGGAATAAAGTGTATCACCTGCAAGAATTGCTCCGGCTTCACCCCATATCATATGGACTGCAGGTCTCCCTCTGCGGACATCATCCTTGTCCATTATGTCATCATGGATCAGAGTGAAATTATGTACAAGCTCCACGGCCACAGCTGCAGGTAAAACCGATTTAAGGTCAGAGCCCGTTGCTTCGGCTACCAGAATGAGAACGGCAGGACGGAGACGCTTTCCTCCTGCATCTACCAGGTAGCGAGAGGCTTTATATAATTCCTCTGGATGAGCTACCGGAAGCAGTTCATCAATTGCGGCGTCAACATGGACACTTCTTTTTTTGATCTCATCAACTAACGTCATAAATATCACGAGGTAAGGATAGATTTCCTATACGGTTATTCTTCTATATATAACACTTCACCGTTTCTGAGGAGGTGTACTGTGTCTCCAAGTACATACCCGGCATCTTCCGCCATCTCGATGTAGTGTCCGTGCATCTCCATATCTCCATGGGCAGGGATTACGTGCTCAGGATTTACCATACGCAGGAGTTCCCAATGATCTTCCCTGTATGCGTGCCCTGATACGTGCACATTGTCATAAATCCTGGCACCCCGCATTTTGAGCTTGGTCTCAAGGGCATAGCGGTTAGCCTGAGTCATTGGGCTCGGGATCACATTTGCAGAGAAAATAACCTTGTCTCCTGGCTCAATTGTATACGGAGTTTCTCCGTTTGCAACGCGCACAAGTATGGAGCCTGGCTCCCCCTGGTGCCCGGTGACGATTGGGAGGTACTTGTTCTTTCCTTCCTGGATAATGCGTTTGAAGGCCCTATCTACATCCTTCCTCTGGCCGTGCATCTCCACATTGGAAGGCAGTTCCATATAGCCAAGGTCTCTAGCAGCCCCTACGTAGCGTTCCATTGAGCGCCCCAAAAGCACAGGAATCCTGCCCATTTCCCCAGCCGCTTCAATAATTGCTTTTAGTCTGGGAATATGGGATGCAAAAGTAGTGATAACCATCCCTACTTCGGACTCTTCTGTTCCAAGAAGTACATCCCTGACCATATCCTTTGCGATCTGTTCAGACGGAGTTTTTCCCGAACGTCCGGCATTCGTGCTTTCTACAATCATTGCGACAACTCCTTCCTTCCCGAGGGCTTTGAGGCGCTCGAAATCGGGAGCTTCACCCATTGTCGGAGTGCGGTCCAGCTTAAAGTCGCAGGCGTAAAGGACCGCTCCAACTGGAGTGTGAACTGCTGCAAGCACACAGTCAATAATACTATGCTGGACATTGATGAACTCAATGGAAATGTCTTCCGTAACCTGGTAAGTTCCACCTGCATTCAGCGGAATAACCCTGTTGCAAACCTCAAACTTGCGTTCAGCCTCGATCTGCTGTTTGATAAGGGCCGATGTATATGGTGTAGCGATAATTGGGGCGTTATACCTGTGGGCAAGTTTCGGAATCGCACCTATATGGTCAAGGTGCCCGTGAGTGCAGACAATTGCCCGGACAGTTCCATTTATTTCTTTCATAATAGTATCATCAGGAATCGCTCCCATCTCAATAAGTTCGAGAGAATGCATTTTATCGATTTCAACATCCTCATGGATCTGAACTCTATCGAGCCGAAGCCCCATATCCAGAATGATTATATCTTCACCTATAATAACCGCAGTCATGTTGCGGCCCATCTCATTGTAACCGCCGACTGCAACAATTCCTATTTCAGTCATATTTTTACCTCTTATTTATTTTTTATCCTTGTGAACCCCAATCCTCAGAAAATGGATCAGGTGATGACCTTAAAATGATAGCTGCGATGTGAATGGTACAGCATAATATAGAGCCTAGCACAGAATTAGCCTTAGAGCAGCCATACTCAGCCCTGTTAGGAAGAACTCCACCCCCGATGAGACGAACCAGGCTACATCTCTTGCAGAAGAATTCTACTTTAATTTCTCTGTTTCAGTATACAAATTCAAACGGCTGTCAAGTACATTCCAGAATTGCTCCAGTTGCTCAGTTTCCAGAAACTCCAGATTGCTCCAAAATTGCTTCAGAATTACCTTTAGATCTTCTCTTCTTTAGATATGCGTTTCTTCAAAGGTTCTACCGTTCAGATCCTAACGAATTCTGTTATTACTTTAATTAACAGGAAACCTTTACGTACTCTTTACTTACTGGCTAGTATTTCTTAAGAACCTGGTTTCTGATCAATTCTGTAAAGTAAGATTTTATACTTTTAAAATGTTTGAAAACATCCAGTTTTCGATTCTAGCCGATTCTTTTAGAGCTTATTCAGCAACCTGCGTTGTTATACTGGGGTTTTTATTCCTGATTTTATTCCTGATTTTATTCCTGATTTTATTCCTGGTTTTATTCAGGCTTATTCTGGTTTACGTCCGGCTTACTCTAGCTTATTCTGGTTTACGTCCGGCTTATTCTAATTTATTATAATTTACTTTCGTTCTATATTCCTGCTGCTTCTCATTAATCCGTTATATATCTGGCTTATTCAAGCGGCAACTTCACCAGATAACTCTAATATCACAGGCGATTCCTAGTCGACAATTATCATAATAACTTCTATTCCAATAATGAAATCCGTTAATACTAAGTAATTTTAGTTTAAATAATTGTGAAATGAACTATTATATTAAATGATTTTACGTAATTTTATGAAAACTATTCCTTAACTTAATCTGCTTTTATTAATTTTACGAAATTAAATCCTAAATTTCATTGACTTTACCGTAACTGTTTACAGTAACTAATATCTGGTTATGAACCTGAAGCAGATCTCTATGGTGTACTTGTACTAACATTAGAGAACTCAGGTTCAATCCAATGCTTACTCGTATAATTCGGAATCAGTTTTCCAGGATTCGGAATTGCAAGACCACTGTTCATATTAACGATTTATTTCCGAACATTACTTTCATGTTATGTATAAATATTGTTATGGAATGAATCTTCTAATTAACATATCTGCTATTATATCTTACCGGTATAAAACAAATTTTGATACAGATTGAATTTTAGTACAGATTACAGGTAAAGTTAACCGACCTCTATGCCAGATTCAGAAAGAGTCTCGATTCAGAAAGAGTCTCCTGCTATGGCATAGTCTTTTACGTTAAAGCCACGCTGGCCCAGGTATTCAAGGGTCCGACCAGTAACAACTACAGGTGCGTTACGCAGATCCTGTATGTTTGCACAGCCGCAGAGAAACATCGCAATCCTGAGTTCATCAAGCATGCGGGAAAGGACTTTGACAACAGATTCTTTTCCTTCAAGAGCAGGACCTACAAAAGGCAGGGCTGCACTTGCCGCACTGGCTCCAAGAGCAATGGATTTTGCGATATCTATTCCTGTCCTGATCCCTCCGGTTGCGATAATTGGAAGAGAAACCCTGGACTCGATAATGCTGGCGACTGTCGGAATTCCAAAGTCCCAGAGCAGTTCCCCAAGGTATTCGGAAGCAGAATCTCCACTTTTCCTTGCTCGGTATACCTCGACGCCTGCCCAACTTGTGCCTCCCGCACCTCCGACATCAATTGCAGACACACCTGCCTTCTGAAGGAGAAGGGCATCTTCTCTTGAGATCCCGGCTCCTGTTTCTTTAACAATTACTGGCGTGTTCAGTACTGAGCAGATTTCTTTTATCATATCAAGGCAGCCAGTGGCATCCCTATCCCCTTCTGGCTGGATGGCTTCCTGTAAGAAGTTAAGGTGGATGGCAAGAGCATCGGCATCGATCATATCTATAAGTTTCTCAACACCATCAACCCCATACTGACGAATCTGGGCAGCACCCACATTTGAGTATACAAAAGCATTCGGGGCTTTTTCCCTGACAACTCTGAAAGAATCTTCCTGAGAAGGATCATCAAATGCAGCTCTCTGGCTTCCAACTCCGATTCCTAGTCCCAGCTCTTCAGCCGCAGCGGCAAGTGAAGCATTTACAGGAATAGTGTCAGGGTGACCTCCAGTAATTGAAGCGATCAAAAAGGGAGCTTGCAGGCGTTTCCCAAGAAGGTCTATAGACAGGTTCAGTTTATCCATATTGAGTTCCGGAAGCGCCCTATGGATCAAGGTCACGTCCTCAAAGCCAGCACTGACTTTTCGGGACTCAACCGGGCTTTCAGCACATAATTTCAGATGTTCAATCTTTCGCTTTGAGGTAGTGTTAATCATATTTCAGACCCTGTTGTCCGGACTGATTATGGTTCCCATAGGCTCCCCGTTTAAGAACCGATATATAGTATCATCTTTTCCGGCATTGAATATATACGATGTGATACAAGACGTTTTGCTGAGTTCCAGAAGTTCCTGAACCTTCCCTAGCATACCGCCGGTTACATCGGTACTTCCTGACCCCCTTATGTAATGCTTGAAATTTTCAAAAGTTTTTGGGGTAATTTCAGGTACGGTTTTTCCGTCATTATCAAGCACTCCATCCTCCGCCGAGCCTAACCCGAGACGGGTAATTTTGAGTTCTTTTGCAAGATAAGGGACTATCTGGTCTCCTGAGAGCACGCACGCTTGGAGTTCAAGATCCATAACAACATCTCCGTGCAGAACCGGAACAAGACCATTCTCAAGCATGAGCTTTATGTTGTCAAGGTACATACTCTCGATTCTCCCGTTTCTGCAAACCGTACAGCACATCGGATGTACAGCTATAGCCCGGACTCCATGCTCATTTAGAGTGTCTACCACTCTGGATGCAAGTTTCTTGACAGACTCATGTGTTACAATTGCTCCTTCAGGATCAAAAACTTTGCCAAGCTGATATTTTTTAGCGTAGGTGTGCCCAAAAGAACCTGCACCGTGTACAATAATCATTTTTCCCCGGTATTCGGAAACTTCCTTTGCAATTCTCTGGAGGGAATCCTCTCTTACAACCCCTTGATCTGCAGCTTTATCAGTAATGACACTGCCCCCAAGTTTCAGGATAACAGGTTCGGTTGAGACATTCATGCAATATCACTCAATACCTTTTTTAAAATTTCCAGCTTCCTTTATGAATAGCACGAAATTAAGGAATAAAACTCTAAAGAGCTCAGGTTTAAGTTACTCATTCTAACCTTAAACCCTGTTCCGTGGGCTTTGTTATGATTGCTTTACCCCCTGCATCTATAATGGCTTCAGCTACTTGTGTACATTTATCAGGTGCTGTAAGGGCAACCATACATCCCCCGCCTCCACCTCCTGTACTCTTTGCTCCGAATGCTCCAGCTCCCCGAGAGGAGTATATTAATTTAGAGAGCTCAAAAGTATTTACACCAAGTGCATCCAGAAGGCCCTGGTTCACATTCATAAGTTTGCCAATTGAAGAGTAATCCCCTGCAAGGAAAAAGGGCTCTGCGGTCTTGGAAATTCTTCCAATGACAACCATTAAAGGCTCTATAAGATGTGGATAACTTTCACGGAGTTTTCTCACATTTATTACAAGCTCTTTTGTAGAAGCGAAAACTCCTGTATCCCCGATAACTATCCCGCAATCAGGCGTCTTCAGCTTCTTCCTATCGGGAACAGTCACGATTCCTCCGAATGTAGAGACATAAGTGTCAGTAGGACTCGCGGCTCCTTGTACCTGAATTTCGATTTCATGTCCCATTTTAGCAATTTCTTCGAGAGAGAGGCCACAGCCAAACATTTCATTGAGCGCACCTATACTTGCAATCGTAACAGCAGCAGATGAACTAAGTCCCGAGCCCACAGGAATCTCAGAATCAACTTTCAGATGAACGCCGTTTATTGGCACCATTTCCCTCATTTTCTCAATGACTGCGGAGATATAAGGGTGTTTATCAAAATCAATCCCTGTTCGGCCAATTTCCGACTGAATTATTATTGAGTCACAGAATTCCACCCGCACATGGGTCCTTAATTCAATTGCACATCCTATTGCAGGTTCTCCGTAGACAACCGCATGTTCTCCGAAAAGATATATTTTCCCGGGGGCAGAACACGAAATCATATTACTCCTCTGAAAGTTACAAATTTGATTGAAGCAGGTAAGAAATGAATTTACTCTTGAAGATAGAATGTTAACTTATTTGAGTGAATAGTAAATTTTTATAAACACATCATCACTTTGTTTCCAAATGCTAAAAATACTTTGTTTTGATGTTTAATCTGTTTTACAAACCTATAATAAGTAGATAACGGTAAAAACCATAAAAAATTTACTTGGGGGTTCGTAACTCTCCCTGTACCTTTTAATTAAAAACGAGTATACTTCGTTTTCCGCAGAATTTTTTTCTACTACCTGGTGTCCTGGCAGCAATTAAACTGAGCATAATCTTGTAGTTTTTCATCGGAATACAACGATTTTGAGCTTATAAGACTATCAATAACTGAATTTTCATGATACTGGCAATTACGGGATTTCTCTTACTCCACAACAATTGCGGCATATCCTACAACTGCATCCATATCTCCGGAAACCTCTCCGCTATTTGAGTATTTAAGCAGTTCAGCCCGAGTTGCACCAAGCTTCTTTGAGGCTGTTAGCATCGCAGAAATAGGGCCGTATCCGCATACGGATGCATTTCTTCTATACAACCTTTCATAGATCCCTGAAACATCCAGATTAAGGATAGCTTCTATAATTTCTTCATCCGTTTCCCTTGCAAGGTTTGCAGGCTGATAATGAGTAAAATCGCTGGATGCAATGAAGGTTACTTTCTTCCCACTTTTTGAAACAAGGTTAGCAATAAGGGATCCCACTTCAGTTGCAGTCTCTTCATCCTGCATACCCAGGCAAATAGGAAGAATCCTGAAATCGTGATCGAAGCGGTATTGAAGGAAAGGAAGCTGAACTTCGATCGAATGCTCGTATCGGTGTCCAAGCTCATCCATATCAATAATACTTCCGGATAGTCCTTCTGCAAGTTCTCGATCAACCTCGAGAGATCCCAGAGGAGTTTTCCAGGTATCTATGGATACTGATACCGGAGAACCATATCCCGTATGATTGGGACCAAAAAGGACATATGTGTCGGCTTTGGAAAGAGCTGCATAAACATGTGCAGCAACTCTCCCTGAATAGGCATATCCTGCATGCGGGCAAACTGCTCCCAGGATATCCCTTTCCCGGATCTCCAGACCTTCAAAACATTGCTTAAGTTCTTTCTCCAGATTTTCAGGACGCAGGGGGTAGAACTGCCCTGCAACTGCTGGCTGTCTCATTTATGATCACCCATATAAGATACGGGCTATTTTTATAAATCCTTGCAGTCTGCAGGGTCGCCTTTCGGAATCAGAGAGGTGTTTCGAAGTCAGTTAACTCGTAATTGAAAGGAGTACCGTTAAGCCGGGAGACTTCCCTTGCAAGCAGCCAATAGACAAGGGAAAGAGCTTTTCTACCTTTGTTGTTTGTGGGAATTACAAGATCCACATTTGAAATCAGATTGTTAGTATCGCAGAGCGCTATAACAGGCACTCCGATGCTTGACGCTTCCTTCAGTACCTGCGCATCGCCTGCAGGGTCGGTTACGATCACAACATCAGGCTCAAAGAAACCATGGATCTGTGGGTTTGTAAGTAAGCCTGGGATAAACCTTCCAAGCATTGCTCTTGTGCCCAATGATCTGGAGAACATCCTTGCAGGGTGCTGACCGTACTGCCTTGAAGAAACCACAAGGATTCTTGAAGGATCATAGTGAGACAGCAATTTTGCTGCAACTCTTATTCTTTCGTCCGTTGACTGGATGTCAAGTACATATAATCCGTCAGTTCTGACCCTGTATACGAAACGCATCATATCCTGGGTCTTTTGTTGGGTACCTATGTGAACACCTGCTGCCAAGTATTCGTCAATAGAAACAAGAGATGTAGAACCTTCTTTAGCAGAGGGTTCTTCGTCCTCTGTTTCTACAGGTACAGATCCGGCTTTTGCTGCGGCTTCCTTTTCAGGTGCAGGTTGTGCTTCAGCCATGACATCTTCTTCAGGCAAAGGCTGTTCGTTGTTTTCTTCCTGCCCTGTCTGCTCAATTTCCTCCATAAAGTCACCTCATAATATAGAATCAACAATAAAACACATTCAATATCTGATGTATCCCACTGCGTTTTTAACTGGTTTTACGTTTGACCGTTATAGGAATAACTCCGGCCTTCAACTCTTCAATAGCAAGATTAAGAGGGTCCAGCCGCCCGTCATCTTCAACAAGGACAGGGGCTCCCATTGCAATTTGCAATGCTCTTGCACCTATGATCCGTGCACGCTCGAACCGGGTATATTTTTCCTTGACCAACTGATCACCCTGAAATTTAAAAACGCTCCGATGAATTCCGATAATTGAGAATCATGATAATTTTAATATTTTACATTACGTGCCTTAAAACCAGCACCCTGGAAATAGGGAAATGGGACCGCTGAGATTCGAACTCAGGTTCCGGCGTCCCGAACGCCGAAGGATGGACCAAGCTACCCTACGGTCCCTTACTGGTATGGCGAAAGCACATCAACGAGTTCAACATGGCTTAACAGCATTCTGCGACAGCAGTAACGGGTGATCCCAAGATCATCCAGCACTGCAGCAGCGTTTTCGCCATCATTGACACGTCTTTTGTACTCATCCCAATAGTTTGAGATTACTTTTCCACATGAGAAACATCGGACTGGGATCATAGTCTTACCTGTAAGATTTCTGGTATTTAGCCCTTGCTCCGGGACCACCGAAGTTCTTTGATTCTTTCTGCCTGGAATCGCTTACAAGTAAATTGCGGTCATAGCTTGCGAAGTTATCTCTGATAATTGTGTCATTTGTCCATTCCACAATACCTCTGGCAACTGCGGTCCTTACCGCATTAGCCTGTCCGATAATTCCGCCACCCCGGACATCTACATTAATGTCAAGCCCGGAGACCACTTCATCTCCTGCGATCAGCAGAGGTTCTGAGATCTTCATCATTATAAGCTCTGGTTTATATAGCTCGAGCGGAACTTTGTTGATCCTGACCTTTCCGGTTCCTTTTGTGACTGTTGCACGTGCAGTTGCAGTCTTGTGCTTTCCAGATGAATTAACTACTTTGACCATGAGGACTCACCCTTTAGAATTTTGAACCCATTTTCTGGCTCACTTCACCAAGCTCAATATATTTACTGGAGCTTAGAAGCCTCATATCGGCATCTGCAATTGTGATTGTTTCAGCGCCCTTGAGTTCAGAGGGAACGCCTACATAGACTTTGAGCCTGGACATTGCGTCCCTGCCTCTTGCTCTCTTATAGGGCAACATGCCACGGATAGTCCTCTTAAGGATGCGTTCCGGACGTTTCGGGAAGTAAGGTCCGAATTCGGTAGCACCTCTTTCCCGGGTTTCCCGGTATTCTTTGAGGGTGGTCGCCCTTGAGCCAGAAATTACTGCTTTTTCAGCGTTTACAATATATATCTCTTCGTCTCCTGAAAGCAACTGTTTTGCAACTGTACTTGCAAGACGTCCTAGAATTAACCCATTTGCATCGATAACCGTCATCTTCGACACCTCAGCGGAAAATCCGGATACCGGACCCTTTTGGATTTGCTTCCATTATCTCTTCGAGACTCAGGCACTTGCCACCGGCTTCAGTGATCTTTTCAACTGCAGAGTCACTGAAGGTTAGAGCCGCAACAGTTACAGGGTGGTCAAGGAGACCTGCGCCCAGAACTTTTCCCGGAATAAGCAGAACATCGTCCTCTACCGTGTGCCTGTTAATCTTACTCAAATTCACAGCCGCATAGTTTCTGGACGGCATCTCAAGGCGTTTCGCTATATCCTTCCAGATGGGGGCAGTGTTTGTATTTGCCCTATCTTTGAGGGTAAGAATCAGGGAAACGATTCTTGGATTTGTTTTTCTTGTCAGTTTTACTAGTGATTTTTTACCCAATGTATGTTCCTCCGCAAGATTTGTATAAATCTCACTTACGCGGAAAAAAAATTCCCTATCGCGTTCGAACATCGCTATAACTGCCCCTTTGGAATCTGAATCCAAAAGCAGCAAATTTAAAGAACAAGCGATTAGTTGGAATTGGTATGATGTGAATAACATTTCTAGTACATAAAGATTATGTGTATCATTAGTTCCATTTGCAAGGATTCCAAACAATAATCTTTTTTTGTCTCTAATATTTTTCTATCTCTGTTTACTAATAACCTCAATCTTCGTTTTACTTATCAATTATAAAACTTGTTTTCGGAGTTAATCGATATAGATAGGATTATTAGAAAGAGAAAGAAATCCTATTTTTATAATATTAGATGAATTATACTACATGGGGAATGATTAGTGTTAAGGAAAAGGGAAATTTCGCATAGAATTATTATCCGATCTATGAACAGGCTGCAAACGAACTTAAACTTCTTTATAGGTGGCATTAATAATTACTGCGCACGGTACGAAATATGAAATAAGCGAATGGGAGCGGGTGATGCTATTATGCCAACAGTTATTCAATACCTTCTGGACAGATTAAAGCAACTGGGAATAAGGGATATTTTCGGCGTGCCAGGAGACTTTGCATTTCCTATCAACAACGCCATATGTGACGATAAAGAGCTCCGCTGGATAGGCTGCTGCAATGAACTGAATGCTGCTTATGCCGCTGATGGGTATGCTCGTATTAAAGGTATGTCAGCACTATCTACTACTTTTGGCGTAGGTGAACTTTCCACGCTATGCGGTATAGCAGGCTCTTACGCGGAGTACGACCTCATATTCCATATTGTTGGAATGCCTAAAATGCAGGCACAGAAGAGACACGATATAGTACATCACTCGCTTGGCGACGGAGAATCCAGCGTATTTATGGAGATGGCTGCGCCAGTAGTATGTGCGAGTACAATGCTTACTCCGGAAAACTGCGTTCAAGAAGTCGAGCGCGTTATCGAAACAGGCCTGGAGAACCACCGTCCTGTTTATATTGCAATACCTCACGACTATGTGAACGCAAACATCTCATCATTTAATGCGCCTGCAAGAAAACCTGTAAAAAGCGATCCTGCAACTCTTGAAGAAGTAGTCTCGATTATTGAAGGTAAACTATCTAATTCAAAGCAAGCCTGTATTATGCCGGGTTTTCTTGTTGACCGTTTTGGCATCAAGGATCTGGCTATGGCTGTTATTAATGTATCGGGATTGCCTTATGTTACTATGGCGCTGGATAAATCCGTGCTTGACGAGACTAATTCCTCCTACCTGGGATTATATATGGGACAACTTATCAATCCTGAAATCCGGGAATTTGTGGAATCCTGCGACTGTATACTTGCCATAGGTACTATCCCTTCTGATGTTAACATGGGAATGTTCACAGCAAAGCTGGATAAATCCCGAATTATCAATATCATGCCTTCCAGTGTTCATATAGGGCGTACTGATTACATCAATGTGAAAATGCTTGATGTACTGGAGGAACTTACCAGAAGGCTTAACAAGCGTACCGATATCAGGGGACCTGTGGCCAGACGTCCCGCAATTCCACGGGTAAATGCTGAGGATCCAATAACAGCTGACTATTTATACTCTAAATACGCCGAGTTTTTTAAGCCCGATGACATAATCGTGGCTGACTCAACCTCATCCTTTTACGGGTTACTGCCTTTATTTTTGCCGAAAGGAGTTAAGTTCCAAAACCAGATACTCTGGGGAGCAATTGGTTGGGCTACTCCCGCTTCCTTTGGCACTGCACTGGCTGCACCTGACCGGCGAGTAATTCTTATAACTGGCGAAGGGTCACATCAGATGACTGCTCAGGAGATAAGCCAATTTTACCGCTATGGTCTAAAGCCTATTATCTTCGTGCTGAATAATCAAGGCTACCTGATCGAAAAAATGCTATCTAAAAAATTAGATTACTGCTACAATGACCTTGCAGAGTGGCAATATTATAAATTGCCAGAAGTATTAGGTCGCAATGATTGGATTACAAAAAAGGTTACTACCTGTGAGGAACTTGATAAGGTCATGAAAGAGCTGGATAATGCTAAAACGGGTGCATACATAGAAGTAGTTACACCGAAATTATCGGCTCCTCCGCTTATGGAAACAATCCACAAAAATGTATAAAAAATATAATTTAATTTTATTAAAGAGTTGAGAAGTTGCTCTCTCAGGTAACCCTTCTTCGATATTGCAGATATCTATTCTTCTTTATAAGTAGTTGCAGATATCTGTTCTTTTTTATAAGTAGTTGTGGAAATCCATTAGTAAGATATACTAAGTACTGACCTCGAAACTCTGCCATAAATTACCGAAATATCGCATCCGAATTTTTTTGCTACAATAAGTGCCACAACTCTAATGTCCACAAGGTAGGAAAGCCGGTCCTGCATGAAATTAATCTCTGAAACCAACTTTTGCCGGTTTACCCCAATATCTGCAGAGACAAATTCCAGAACCTGCTCGAAGGAAATTTCTTCTTTTATCGGCGCTTTTTCTCCAGAACTGCCCGGATTTTCAAGAAAATTCTCCGACGGCTTGAAAGCATGCGGAAGCCGAATACTTTCCACATCAAAACCAGGCACAAGAACCCCATCTTTAAACACGAGAAGACCTGCTTCAAGGGCTTTTTCCTTTACTTTTGAAGCAATTTTGGGGGAAAACCACTTCAAGTCAAAAGCCAGGGAATACTCAAAATCCTTCTCCGAAAGAGAAGCTGCAAGAGTTTTTTTAAAAGGAACGGAGACTACACGTTTAAGTTCTTCCATTAACTGCACCCATAAAAATTGATCTGGCAAGGAGAGTGTAATAATATTGAGAGTATAATGTTTTAAGTGTATAATATTGTTGAAGGTATACTATCATTGAGGGGATAATGTTGAAAATATAATATTATTGTGAATGTAATGAAAAGTTTAACGTAAAGAAGTATAAAGAATCAAGAAATTCGAAATAAATACTCAAAAATTTAAAATCTCCGGCCCGGGATTTTTTATCCTGAACTTCTGCCGGAGTAAAGTCTTCCTGATAATGAAAGTTTAGAGTGTCACAAGTTTGGCATCAAGGATTCCATCGACTTTCCGGACTTCCTCAAGGATTGGGTTAGAGACTTCAGAATCTACGTTCAGAACCATCATGGTCACGCCCCCAATTTCGGACCTGCCAACCTGCATACCTGAAATATTGATATTGTTTCTGCCAAGCACCAGGCAGCATGGACCTATAACGTTGGGCCTGTTGATATGTTTGGCAAAAATCATACGGCCTGCAGGGAAGATATCTACTCTATCGTCATCGACTGCAACAATCTTTGGTTCGTCTCCGACAACTGTGCCTGCGACCAGCTTTGTCTGGCCGTTGCTGCTAAGCCTAATACTAATAATTGATGAGTATTCCTCAGAAGATTCGGATTTGCTTTCCACGACTGCAATCATTCTGGATTTTGCAAGGATAGGAGCATTGACATAGTTGACTCCGGAACCGAGCGCCATCTCAAGCAGCCCTTTAAGAGCCGAGACTGTAAGAGGCCGTGTGTCCTTTCCTGAAATCTCTCCATTGTATCCGATTTCGACTTTTTCATAGTTTCCGTCTACGAGCTGCCCTGCAATCTTGCCCATAATCTCCGAAAGCCTGATGTAAGGGGCAAGAACTGCCATAGCTTCCGGCTTTACTGAGGGTATATTGATTGCGTTCTTTGCAGGCCCACCTGTTAGGACGGATGTTACTTCCTTTGCAATGTCTACTGCCACATTGACCTGAGCTTCCTGTGTGGAGGCACCAAGATGAGGAGTTGTTACAACGTTGTCATAATTAAGAAGAGGGCTGTTAAAAGGAGGTTCCTCAACGAAAACGTCTATTGCTGCGCCACCCACTTTTCCGCTTTCAAGAGCTTTTGCCAGGGCTTCTTCGCTGATAATGCCGCCGCGGGCGCAGTTAATAATTCTGACGCCGGGTTTCATCAGGGCAAACTGCTCCTCATCAAGAATATTTTTGGTTTCTTTAATAAGAGGCGTATGCACTGTGATATAATCAGCTGCCTTTGCGATTTCGTTAACTGTAGCGAGCTTGACTCCAAGCTCGACAGCCCGCTTTTCGGAAATAAAAGGATCATACCCCATAAGGTTCATCTCAAGCCCTGAAGCCCTTTTTGCGACTTCGGAACCGATTCTTCCGAGACCTATAATTCCCAGGGTCTTGCCTTTGACCTCAACCCCAGTGAACTTATTGCGTTTCCATTCCCTGGCTTTCAGGGAAGCATTTGCCTGGGGGATGTTCCTGGACATTGACATCATCATGGCAATTGTGTGCTCTGCTGCCGAAATCATATTGCCTTCGGGAGAGTTAGCCACAATAATGCCTTTCTTTGTAGCTGCATCCACATCAACATTGTCAATTCCGACCCCGGCTCTCCCGATGATTTTCAGGTTGTCGGCAGCTTCGATAATCTTCTGGGTGACCTGGGTGCCGCTGCGTATTACAAGAGCATCGTAATCCTTAATTTTTTTCACCAGCTCCTCTTCGGAAAGCCCGGTGGAAACATCAACCGTAAAGTGTTCTTTTAGAATCTCCAAACCTTCATTGGAGAGTGAGTCGCTGACCAATACTTTCATGTCAATTTCTCCAAGTAATACAATAAACATGAGATATTAAATTTTAACAGAGAATACCAATTAACCTAATTGCACTTAAGCGTTATCACACACATAAAGAGCTAATTCCTTCTAATTTCATCTATACTACAAGTTTTCTTCCCTGCACAATTCCCCCTATAAGCCTTCTTATCCCTACCTTCAATCCCCTACTAGCTTTTTTATCCCTCTAATTTCCCTATAAGCCTTATTATCCCTACCTTCAATCCCCTAGAAGCCTTCTTATCTCTCTAATTTCCCTATAAGCTTTCTCATTCCGATCTTCAATTCTTCTATAAGCCTTATTATCCCGATTTTCAGTTACCCTACAAGCCTTATTATCCCGATTTTCGGTTCGTAACACTGCCCGCCTGCAAGCAGGAAACGGATAACTTCTTCTACAACCTGCTCAGGAATGCCCCGGGAGGTTGCAGCGTCCATAAAAGCTGCATAATCGACTCCTTTGCTTCCGCCCATTTCCCTGAGCAATTCGAGCACGAATTCCTTCTGGTCAGTTTCGGTGCCTGCATTATTTTCTGAATCTAAATCCATGGTTTTGAGACCCTCCCTGATGGAAGCCCGAAGTAGTCTTGCAAACTCACCATGAGAGTGCTCCCATTCAAGCGCAATGACAATCCCTTCCGTAAGCTCGGAAGAAATGCCTTTCTCCATAAGGTATTCCCGAAGTTTCTCCCCATGATATCCACTGGTCAGAGCATCCGAGAAAGCTTCAAGCCTTTCAACGGTCTGTTCTGCGGTATCCACAACCCATCTGTTGCGGATTTCCTCATCCACTATATTTACCTCTTCAGCCCGAATAGAAATAAAAACCGATCCGGGTTCGGGTTCGTAGGTTCTGGCTTTTCCTGTAAGGGCAATGAAAGCAGGAACCTGTACCGTTGAAAAGAAGATCGAAGCCTCAGACTGGTATTGCCCTGCGTATACCGTAAAAGCCCCTGTAGGATCAACTATTCTCGCCTTCCACATCTCACTCTGGGTTCCGATATTGTCAAGTTCAGTGACTACTCCAACCACAAAAACCCGATTGAGAATAAGCCCCAGAGGGCTAATAAGCAGGTTTGGAGTTTTCGAATCTGCAGCTTCCGAGTCAGACCGTTCGGATTTTTCAAGTTCTCTGCAGGCTTCGAATTCTCTTGCAAAAACTCTTTTTGCAACCTCTCGTTTAAGCAAGCTCGATTCCTCCCCTGGAAACCTGTGAATTTTTATCCGGTCCATCCTCCTCATCCGGCCCGAGCCTGTGAAGGAGCTCAACTACCCTCACCGCAAGATCATCTTCAGGTACCCAGGCATTTTCAGCTACGAAAGAAATCCCAAATTCACTTCTTGAAGAGTTTCCGCGTACTGCAAGATAGCGGCCTGTAAGAAAACGCCTTAAATCTTCATAGACTGCATCTTTAGAGACATCCGAGAACATTAGCTGTTCGGCTTCTTCAAGAGTTTTTCCATAGATAATTTCCGAAAGCTCCCTTGGAAACATAACTGACACGGAACCTGTTCCGTCATCCAGTACGGCTTTGATCCGCATGTCCCATATGCCTTCTACCTTCCCGTGCACCCTGCAGTTTCCTTTCTGAATTACACGGCTGCACTCAGGGCAGCGGGAGATAATGCCTGAACCGGGCCTTATTGAAACCAGATTGCCTGCTACGGACACGTCAAACATGCTGTCTCTCGAATTTATCTCTTCGATTTTGATTGGGACAGGATCTTTTGCTGCGGATTCAAAGGTGAATGCAAGTTTTCCGGCTTCTTCCGACCCTACTGAAGAAATTTTTGTGCCACTCAGGATACTTACCGACGGCATTCCCCTGAACATTCGCACCTGAGCTCCCTCAATTCGAATAATGCTCCCAATATCAATGCCAACCAGCTCAATCCAGGCCGTAAAAGGCAGCCTGCCGGTCTCGTCCGCAAGCACGCCCGAGATCACTCTGGACTGGTGCCCCTTTGCAAGGACTTCCCTGTAGGAAAGCTGAAGCACGCAGGCTACAGTATCTACGGAAAAATCCGCAGTCCCTATGTCAGTTAACTTTTTTTTCTGGCTTGCTGAAAGTTCGGACATGGGAGGAAGCGAAGAGTCCAAAATTTTAGACACAGGAGACTGTTCCCCTATAGAAAGCCTGATCCGGTTCTGCCAGATCCGGACATAGGCGTTTTTGATGTTGATCACATCCCCAATAGAACCTGGTAGCTCTCTCCAGGAAGAAAACAGGACAGAACCGGTTTCGTCTGCAAGAACTCCGGTATAAAGCCTGGAAGGTTTTTCCTGAGTCCCTGCCTGCTGGCGGATTGGTTTTTCCCCAAGGTCCAGAATCCTGCCAGTAAGCTCAAAGTTCTTAATATTAGCAGACAGATCCTTTACTTTCAAAGTTTTTCTTTTTCCTCCGAACTTGCGGAGGATGCTCTCTTTTGCGACATCAGGCGGGACACGAAAAGCAATGAGTTTCTCAAACTCTGCCCTTATGCCAGTTTTTTCAAGGTCTCCAAGCGCCCTGGTTAACTCTTCAAGGAGGGGCGCAATCTTCTCATCCATTTTTGGCCTCCGTTCGAGACAATAATAAAACAATAAAATTTCAGTGTAATATCAGGTTATACAGTGTTTAAGGCTTTAACTGAAGATAAGGCTTTGACTGAAGATTAATTTCCTTTATCGTAAAGGATATTGAACTATTATTTAAGGATAGCTGTTTATAGTTTTTAATTTCCAAAGGTATATTAATTTCAGGATAAAATTACTTCTCTGACAAGTATTTTGAGAAAATTTTTACTAAAAACCAGTAAAAAACCTAAAAAAGGAAGGCTTTCCTTTTTCTAAAGAGTTGAACCCTGACTAAAGAAAACGGAAGCTTCAAAAATGTAAAGGAAGAACCAGTATGAGAAGAATAAACAGACAGAATTTCAGAGCTTTTAAGCTGACAGCGCTTGCGATTACTCTGGCAGTTCTCTGTACCTGCTCTACCTCCTCGGCCTCGACTTTAAGAGTAAGTTCGACAACTGAAGGAGACTATATCTCTATACAAGCCGCAATTGATAAAGCAGAAGTCGGAGACACTATTTATGTAAGCCCTGGAACCTATGTTGAAAATCTCAAAATAAATAAGCAAGTCCAGATCTGGTCGGAGTCAAGAAAGCCAGAAGACACAGTGATAAGGGAAGCTGATCCTACGAAAAACACTATTGAAATCAGCGTAGATAGAGCATCTTTTAGCGGGTTTGCCATTGAGGGTTCGGAAAAAGCAGGGATCTTGCTTACAGGAGTCAAAAGCTGCTATATTAACAACAACAGAGTTCAGGGAGCCAAAGATGGCATTCTTCTCAAAGGTTCTGGCAGCAATACCATAAGCAATAATCTCGTTACCCTTGACGAGAAAGGAATAAGGCTCGAAAGCTCAAACTCAAATGACATTGTCGACAATATAATTGCCTATAATTATGGTCCGGGAATCGCTCTTGAGTTAAGCAGCAAGAACCATATATACAACAATTACTTCAAAAACGACGAAAATGTCGAAGAAAAAGTCGTAAATGCTGAAAATATCTGGCAAAGCCCCCTCAAAATAAGAGAGAATATCATCCGGGGTCCTTACATCGGAGGTAATTTCTGGGCCGACCTTGAAGGTAAAGGTTACAGCGAAACCGGTGTGGACGAAAATAGCAATGGAATTTGCGATACCTCATATAACATCACAGGCGGAGGAACCGATAATTACCCACTATTCCCAAAAGTCCCAAATGCCGTTAAAGCCATTGAAAGCAATCTGAACGCCAGTGCTTATGAGCAGGGCCTGGCCGACAGGGAGAAAGCAACCAGTTCAGAAATTACTGTAAATAAAGCCGAAGAAGCTACAGAAACGTCAGTCGAAAATGCTACCTATGAAAACACTACTGACGAAAATGCTACCTATGAAAATACTACTGACGAAAATGCTACCAATGAAAAGGATTCAGAAGAAAAAGAATCACCTGGTCCTGGACCTGGAGTTTTGGGGCTAGCTATAGGAGCAGCCTATTTCCTGAGGCGAAACAGATGAAGAAGAGAGAAAGCTAAGATATAAAATAGAGAGATAAGAGAAAATAAGAGTAATGAAAAAAACTGAACCTTTAACAGTTTACGCGTGAGATTCAGGGGGTTAAGAAGGTTCTGTTTACAAAACTCTATTTTCACTTAGTTTGTGTTCCTGTACTCTTGTCAATAAAAACGACATTTATTGGTGTTTTTCATGAGGGAGATTTTGCAGAGATTGCAGCAGTCGGTTTTTCTATTATTTTTATATAGTTTGTTTTTGTTACCGTACTACTGCCTGCAGCATTCGTTACTGTTAAGGTTACAGTATATGTTCCTGCCTTTGAATACTTATGGATGGGATTCTGCTGAGTTGAAGTTGCCCCGTCTCCAAAACTCCATTTCCATTTGGTCGGTGTCCCTGTGCTTGTATCAGTGAAGACGATATTTATTGGTGCTTTTCCTGATGTAACACTACTGGTGAAGTCTGCAACCGGTTTTGTTACAACTTTTATATAGTTTGTTTTTGTTACAGTGTTACTTCCTACCGAGTTCGTTACTGTTAATTTAATAGTATATGTTCCTGCTTTTGAATACTTATGAATGGGGTTCTGCATGGTTGAAGTTGTCCCGTCTCCAAAATCCCATTTCCATTTGGTCGGTGTTCCTGTACTTGTGTCAGTGAAGGCGATATTTATTGGTGTTTTTCCTGATGTAACACTACTGGTGAAACTTGCAACAGGGAGTACTGGGACAGAACCTATAAACTGCCCGAACGCAACAGGCTCTTTTCCTACTTTTACTATATTTGTAACCTTATTTGTGGCTGTGTTAATTACGGAAACAGCGCCGCTTGCTTCTTTCGCCACATATACGTTAGTTCCGTCTGGGCTGAAAGCAATTCCTAAAGGATAACTTCCTACATTCACTGTTGCTGTAACCTTGTTTGTGACTGTATCAATCACAGAAAAAGTACCATCTCCATAGTTTGTCACATATGCTTTTGTTCCTGCTGGATTTACTGCAACTCCCCATGGATATTTTCCTACAGTCACCGTGGCAGCAACCTTATTTTTTGCGGTATCAATTACAGAGACATCGTTTTCGTTTGTCACATATACCTTTGTTCCTGCTGGATTAATTGCAACTCCGGTAGGGAGATTTCCTACAGTTATCGTGGCTGTAACCTTGTTTGTTGCTGTGTCAATAACAGAGACAGTGTTATCGAGAGTGTTCGCCACATATACCTTTGTTCCAGCCGGATTTACTGCAACTCCACAAGAATAATTTCCTACTTTTACTGTAGCTGTAACCTTGTTGCTTGCAGTGTCAATTACCGAGACACTTCTGCTACCTTCGTTTGCCACATATACCTTTGTTCCGTCAGGGTTTACTGCAACTCCCCAGGGACGCTTCCCTACCTGTATTGTGGCTGTAACCTTATTTGTTTTGGTGTCAATTACCGAGATAACGCCGCTTACTTCTTTTGACACATACACTTTTGTTCCGGCAGGATTGATTGCAACTCCGTAAGGATATTTCCCTACACTTACCGTAGCTGTAACCTTGTTTATTGCAAGGTCAATTACAGAGACAGTGGTGCTGCCGCTATTTGTAACGTAGGCGTATCCAGCCGTGTTAGAAGTAATTTGTGCAGTAGCTGCCGATGTAGTAGATAATGTTAAAATTAAAAATAAAACAATAGTTGTTGAAGCTAAAGCTACTGAACACAGTTTTTTGTTCATTTTCATTGTCTTACTCCTTGTGTTTTATCCTACATCCAGCAGGTAAATTGTTTTGCAAGTTTTCTCATGGATAGCATTTTTGTGGAAATTTGCATTCAATTTCATCCAAAAGACTGCAAAAGTGGCCTGTCACTCCTTTTTATTGTGATGATTGGGCAATATGTTAACACATGTTAAATACAGGACGAATTAATAGGGGCGTTTGAAAAGCACTATCCTGACATCCTCTTCATTTAAGGGAAAATATTCTAACCAAAAACTTAGAATAATTTTTCGCATATTTTGAAAGTTAAACTGATTTCTTAATGTATTTTTAGTCTTGAATACATTTTTATACTCGAGTAAATTTTTAAACTTTCAATAAATATATGAGATCTACTTTTTCCCTTACAGTTTGAGTAGGATACCTATCCTGAAAAATACCCAAATATTAGTGTCGACCTGCCGAATACAGGTTTTATTGCTCTAAAACTCAGTTCCAAAATCTAGTGCCGAGTCAATCATCAAGAATTCAACGATTCCGAAGAATTTCCATCGGTTTTATATGACATTTTACGGTTGACGCGACACTAGTAGTTTCTTCATTTTTGATTTTGTAGAAGACCTATCTAAATAAGTTTCAATAGGTTCTGAAATAAATATGTAAAAGTATGTCAGCTAGTTCAGTTTAAACAACTGGAGATTCTTAACTTCAGAAGATTTCTACATAACCATATTTTTAATTAACAGATTGAACTGGAGTTCATAAACTCATGAAAATCGGGATGTAGCTATAGGTAATTTGCAGATTTAGTATAAAATTTCTTAAATGACAAATCTCTTTAGTTCAATTTTAATAGCATTCTGTCTTAGTTAGTCGACCGTCGGTACTTATATCGTTTCCACATTCTCTATACAAAAGAAACATTATAGGGATTCTTGTTATATCGATTGTAGGTTAGATCTTGCATAGTAGGAACTTAGTTATTTTGTTCCATAATTATAAATTCATTCTATATTTAGATTTTTTATATTAAAAAGTTTCCAATCCTTGCCCAAAAACTTCTTTTTTGGTTACAATTTTTGTTTGATGTTGAATGACGTAGTTTTATACCATAAAATTAAAAGTCCGGCTTAATTTGCAAGAAAAACCTGATTTTTGGTCCATTCAACTAATTGTAAATCAAATGTAACTTTAAGAGGGTCCTTTTAAGTTCATTAAAGAAGAAAAATGAAATAGAGAAATTTTTAGCTGGATAGAGCCATGTAAGAAAGCCATGTAAGAACTCGACTGTTTAGAGGGTATATTAAAAAATAAAGGAGTTTTGAGAAATATAGCAACACTTCAACTAGTTCGTGAGTTTACTATGTTTCCTCAATTGATTCATGAGTTCATTATATTGTTTACTTACGATAGCATATTCAAAAATCGTTTTAGTATTAACTGCCTTTAGCATTCTTTACTGTAAGTTTGACAGTATATTTTCCTGCTTTACTGTATTTATGTGCAGGACTCTTAGATGTTGAATAGATTCCGTCTCCGAAGCTCCAGTTCCATGAAGTTGGACTATTGCTGCTTTTGTCAGTAAACTACACATTCAGTAGAGCTTTTCC
>Ga0074193_1001209_pt1 | contig 33686 bp, 31 predicted proteins | sample EPASupsiteHSE605_FD_64523 | JGI IMG/M metagenome (GOLD analysis project Ga0074193, IMG submission 64523) | Bioremediated contaminated groundwater from EPA Superfund site, New Mexico - Sample HSE6-05 | ecosystem: Environmental > Aquatic > Deep subsurface > Groundwater > Contaminated ... | reverse complement strand
TAGTGTTGGCATTGGTAATGAGTATACTGTCGATGGGATTGATAGGCTGCTCGACCGAAAAGAGTACCAAGAATGACGTTCCCTTACAGAAAGTTACCGTAATGTTAGATTGGTTTCCTAATACCAATCACAGTGGCTTGTATGTGGCCAAAGACCAGGGGTATTATGCCCAGGAAGGTTTGGATGTGAATATAGTCCAGCCATCGGAAGGCGGCAACCCCCAGCTTGTTGCGGCGGGTAAGAGCGATTTCGCGATAAGCTATCAGGAAGAAGTAACCATAGCCCGTTCTCAGAATATTCCGATTGTTGCGCTGGCAGCAGTTATTCAGCATAATACTTCCGGTTTTGCATCGCCGGTAAGCAAAAACATTAAAACTCCTAAAGATTTTGAAGGTAAAACTTATGGGGGATGGGGTTCGCCTGCGGAAACAGCTGTATTAAAGGTATTGATGGCTAAGTATGGAGCTGATGTAAACAAAGTTAAAATGGTAAATGTAGGCTCAGCCGACTTTTTTGCCAGTATGGAGAAAGGTATTGATTTTTCCTGGATATTTGAAGGGTGGACAGGTATTGAGGCAAAGACCAAAGGTATTGACTTAAACTTCATTAAGTTAAAGGATGAAGATAAGGTCCTCGATTATTATACTCCGGTTATCATAGCCAGTGAGAGCAAAATATCGCAGGATCCGGAACTGGTGAAAAAGTTTATGAAAGCTACTGCCAAAGGCTACAATTATGCTATTGACAACCCGGACAAGACCGCCGCTATTCTTATAAAGAGCGTTCCGGAGCTAAATAAGGATCTAGTTACTGCCAGTCAAGCTTATCTCTCAAAAGAATATAAATCAGATGCTTCCCGCTGGGGAGAAATGAAATCAGAAGTTTGGAAGAACTACGCAGATTTCATGTTTGCTAACAAGTTGATTGATAAGAACATTCAGACAGAGCAGGCCTTTACTAATAAGTTCCTGCCGGAATAGGAGAAAAGACCGTGGCCGGGATAAAAGTTTGTGATGTCAGTAAAAGCTTGGACCAGGTATTTACCCTGTCGAATATTTCACTAAACGTAAACTGCCATGAATTTGCAGTCATTCTTGGCCCCAGTGGATGCGGCAAGAGCACCCTCTTAAATATTATATCAGGTTTAATTGAACCGGATCAGGGGCGCATTGAGATAGGCAGCGAAGATTGGACAGGTCGTACTGGCAGGATCAGTTATATGCAGCAGAAGGACTTACTCTTACCTTCCCTAAATGTCTTGGACAATGTTTGCATTCCTTTGCTGCTTAAGGGTATAGGCAAAAGACAGGCTCATATCACAGCTCGAGCCTGTCTTAAGGATTTTGGCCTGGAAGGCTTTGAAAAGTATTATCCCCGCCAGCTTTCGGGAGGAATGCGGCAGAGGGCAGCTCTTTTACGCACCTATTTATTTACCAGTGACATAATGCTTATGGATGAACCCTTCGCCGGTTTGGATGCTATTACCCGGCGTAAGATGCAGATGTGGCTGAAAGACCTGTGCAAGACTTACCGCCCCTCAGTATTATTTGTAACCCATGATATTAATGAGGCTTTATTTCTGGCTGATAGTATATATGTATTTTCACCACGTCCTGCCCAGGTCAGCCTCTACATCAAAGGGCCGTTTTCATCTGGCGCGCAAAATGAGGAGTTGAAACGGGATATACTAGCAATGCTTGAAGCTGACGAACATAAAACAGGTTTTAATCATTTCTAAAATAGAAAGAGGGAGCAGCTTGATAGTTAATGGTAAGGAAATAGACTTTCCAGATGCTATTTCGATAAGTGAATTGTTGCGGGGACTCAATTTAAACTGCGATAAAATAGTCGTTGAGGTTAACATGGAGTTTATCTCCAGAGAGCAATATTCTTCGGTCCTTCTTAATCAGGAAGATGTGGTGGAAATAATCAGCTTCGTTGGAGGAGGATAAATTGGAGATATTTCTTAATGAAAACAGCCTAACCGTTGATGAAGGTATTACAGCCTACGAGATTAGGAACAAGGTTCATAAAGATGCTGATGTGGTCATACTAAATGGATTTATGATTAAGGAAGATAATATTTTACAGGCCAATGACCGGCTGACTTTAATAAAAAAGGGAGCAGTTCCAGACCGGGAGGAATTAGAGGCCTTGTTAATTGCTCGCCACACTCCCGGAGTTTTTCAAAAAGTAAAGAAGGCCCGGGTAGGTATTGCTGGTCTTGGCGGTTTGGGCTCTAATGTAGCGATTTCCTTGGCCAGAACAGGCGTTGGTAAATTACTTCTGGTCGATTTTGATGTTGTAGAACCCAGTAATCTGAACAGACAGCAGTATTTTATTAGTCATCTAGGCAGATTTAAGACCGATGCATTAAAAGAAATAATATCCCAAATCAATCCTTTCATAGACATTGAGACAAAGCAAATATTCCTTGACCCATCTAATATTGAGGATTGCTTTAAACATATGGATATTATAGTAGAAGCTTTTGACAGCCCGGAATGTAAGGCTAATCTGGTTAATACCATTTTATCGAAGTTTCCGGATAAATATATTGTAGCGGCTTCCGGTATGGCCGGTTATTTTTCCAGTAATACCATAACAACCAAAAGAATGATGGGGAACTTGTATTTGGTGGGTGATGAAGTTTCGGCAGCTCAACCCGGATGCGGACTTATGGCTCCCCGGGTGAGTATTGCCGCCAGCCATCAAGCTAATACAGTTTTAAGGCTCATTCTAGGTGAAAAAGATATTTAAACCAGGAGATGAGTTAAATGGATAAGTTAATTATTGGCGGAGTTGAGTTAAGATCAAGACTGTTTGTGGGAACTGGCAAGTTTGCAAATGATAATGTAATACCTGCAATAATAGAAACAAGCCAGGCTCAGGTAATAACTATGGCTTTAAGAAGAGTTGATATTGGATCCAAACAGGAAAATGTCATGGATTATATACCTAAAGAATGTATTTTGCTTCCTAATACCTCGGGAGCCAGAAACGCTGAAGAAGCAGTTCGGATAGCCCGCCTGGCTAGAAAAATGGGATGCGGAAACTGGGTTAAAATTGAAGTTATCTCGGATAATAAATATTTATTGCCTGATAATCAGGAAACAGTTAAAGCAACAGAAATATTAGCCGGGGAAGGTTATGTTGTTCTACCCTATATCAGCCCCGATTTGATGACCGCTAAGAGACTTGTAGATGCCGGTGCTGCTGCCGTAATGCCTCTAGGTTCTCCAATTGGTACCAACAGGGGGTTAAGAACCAAAGAACTGGTGCAGATAATTATTGATGAGATAGATCTTCCGGTTGTGGTTGATGCAGGAATAGGCAAGCCTTCAGAGGCAGCTGAAGCTATGGAAATGGGAGCACAAGCGGTTCTGGTGAATACTGCCATTGCTACTTCCGCAGATCCCGTTAAGATGGCCCAGGCCTTTGCACTGGCGGTAGAAGCAGGTCGTATTGCTAAAATTGCCAAACCGGGTCCGGAAAGTCGTTATGCTCAGGCTTCTTCCCCTTTAACCGGCTTTTTGAATAGAGGTGCTCTATAAATGAGTTTTTATGATTATTATTCTAAATATAGAGAGCTTGATGTTAATAGGTATTTTGACGGAATTACCGATTATGATATCCAAAGCATAATTGATAAATATAGTATAAATGAATATGAATTCCTAGCCTTATTATCCCCTCAAGCTGAAAAGTTTTTGGAAGAAATCGCCCAAAAGGCTCACCAGTTGTCCCTACAGCATTTTGGTAAGACTATACAATTATTTACCCCTATGTATGTAGCCAATTATTGTGTTAACAAGTGTGCCTATTGCAGTTTTAATGCTGAGAATAAGATAACCAGAAAAGCTATGACATTGGAAGAAGTTGACCAAGAGGCCAGGGCTATCGCTGACACGGGGTTGAAACATATACTTTTCTTGACGGGTGAATCTAGAACTAAAAGTCCGGTGGCATATATTTGTGAAGTAGCTCAAATTCTAAAAAAATATTTTAATTCTATTTCCATTGAAATCTATCCCTTAACAGTAGACGAATATGAACAGGTTTCAGCTGCAGGTGTAGACGGTTTCTGTATGTACCAGGAAGTTTATAATGAAGAGGTTTATGATCGGGTTCATTTAGCAGGCCCAAAGAAAGATTATCGTTTTCGCCTGGAAGCACCAGATAGGGCCTGCCAGGCCAGAATGAGATCGGTAAGTATCGGCGCTCTTTTAGGTCTTTATGACTGGCGGGCAGAAGCCTTTGCCACCGGTCTTCATGCTTATTACCTGCGCAACACTTATTCCGATGTGGAAATATCACTTGGTGTTCCCCGAATAAGGCCTCATGTTGGTGTATTTGATGAAGTTAATGTTGTCAGTGATAAGAATCTGGTACAGATATTACTGGCTTATCGGCTGTTGCTTCCCAGCTCTGGTATTACGATAACCACACGTGAAAGCCAGGAGCTCCGGGACAATTTAATTCCCCTGGGGGTCACTAAAATGTCTGCCGGAGTAACCACTGAAGTAGGTGGACATACTTCCTCCAGCAGCTCCGACAGCCAATTTGAAATTGCTGATCCCAGGAGTGTTAGTGAAATGAAACAGGCTATTATCAGCCTTGGATATCAACCTGTATTCAAAAACTGGATGGCCATTTAAAAGAATGGGGAACGACCAGAAGCTGGTTCTAATAACAAACCGAAAATTAGTCACTGGTAAGAATTACTTTAATGTAATTGAACAGGCCATTGCAGGGGGTATAGATGCCATTATTCTAAGGGAAAAAGACTTATCCGGTGATATTCTGCTTGAAATTGCCATAAAGATAAAAAGAATAATTGCCGGCCGTCCGGTTCTTTTAATAATTAACAATAATCTGGAAGTGGCAAAAACTATCCAGGCTGATGGTTATCATACCGGTTTTAACAACTACATACAGCAGTCATCAAAAATGGAAGGCTTGAATGGAGTCTCTGTACACAGTCTGGGTGAAGCTATTACAGCAGCAAAACATGGTGCAAGCTACCTTCTTGTCAGTCATATATTTGCTACTGATTGTAAACAGGGCTTAAAGCCTAAGGGAATTGAATTGATTAAGGATATAAAAAGCTCTGTAAATATACCAGTGATTGCTCTTGGGGGGATAAACCCCGCCAATTGCGGGCAGGTTTTGGCAGCAGGCGCTGATGGGATTGCTGTCATGTCATATATTATGCAAGCAGATGATCCGTATAGATCATCCAAATTGCTCAAAGAGGGTTTTAAATGAGGTGCCATGATTTTTAATGGGCAAACCTCTTTGGAAATTGAATATTCTTGTTATAGATAAAGGGCAGGCAACCGCTATTGGTTACCTGCCCTCAAAAATTAAGTCAGATTTAAATGTCCGGGTGGGGTTTTATTTTGCCGGAACAAAATGGACCAGCACATTCACAATTTCGGGCCGGTTGCCTATACGGATGGGTGGCCCCCATGTCCCGAAGCCGCAGGATACAATTACTTGAAATTTGTTTTTGCGCAGATAGCCCCAATCTTGTTCGTAGATAGCCCGGGTTATGTAATTATTGGGGAATAATTGTCCCAGGTGGGTGTGACCCGAAAACTGCAGATCAACCCCCTCTTTTTCTGATATTTCCAGGTTAAAGGGCTCGTGATCCATTAATAAGATAGGCAGTTTATTCTTATCCATTTTTGCCGTGAGGGCGGATAAATCTAGTCTTTCATTCCCGTTAAAACGCTTACGCGAGGCATCGTCGCGTCCTACCACATAAAAACTGTTATCTATTTCAATCCACTGGTCACGCAGGACGGTAATACCGGCGCGGTTTAAAAATCCTATAGTTGCATCAGCATTGCCGCTAATATACTCGTGATTGCCCATGACAGCAAAAGTCCCCCAGCGGGGATGCAAACTGCGCAGGGCTTCAGGCAGTTCCTGCTCTGTTTCCAGATCTACGCCCTCATCTACAATATCTCCGGGTAACAGTACCAGGTCAGGTTCCAGAGAATTTATAAGACTGGTCATAGTTTTTACCCGGTCAATTCCGACTATCCAACCCAGGTGTATATCAGACACTGCTACTATGCGCATATCATTCAAAGAGCTGGATTTTTTATCGAGATTTACCTCGTAATTACGGATTATGGGATGATGAGCGTTCCAAGTGCCATAGATAATAATAATGGAGACCAGCCCTAAAACTACTAACGTAATGGTGTTAAAGCTGCCCCGCAGGCTTGAGGGCAGAATACCAGTCCAGCGATTAATAACACGCAGCATATCACAGACGAGAAGAATTAAAAGAAGGTAATACATTATAGCCATCCAGTAGGAACCCAAAAAGATGATAATCTTAGCAAGGTTCCGGGATAGGAAATCATCTATAATACGCCCCAGCGGGAAGGACAGTGATAACAACAGAACTCCGGCTGCCCAGCACCAGGCCAGCCTTATAGAAATGCTGCTAAGAGCTTGCCATCCCCGCAAGCCGATATAATAATTAGCCAACCCATATACGGAAAAAAAGATACCGAAAAATAAAATGAAGGTCCAATTCATAACTGTTATATTCTCTCCTTAAATTTGCCGCAATACAGTAGTAATATCATCTTAACGCATAGTACCAGAAAAAATCATGCACAATATATTTCTAGAGAAGGCGTAGTTTTTATGTTGATTTTTGCAGAAACAAATTGCTTTACTTCTACTCTATACGTATTATAATGATGTTTGACTAACAATAACTAAAAAATACTAAATTTAGGTAAATAAATGGGTTTGAAGGGCAGGGTTTTTTTTGTTTAGACAGGTGGTTCGTTGGATTTTTGGGCAGAGACTGGCTACAGCCAAGCTCAGCGAAGAAAAGTTAACTGTTTTGTGGGGTATGCCCATTTTATCCAGTGATGCAATATCTTCAGTGGCCTATGCGGTAGAGGAAATACTTCTGGTATTAGTACCGGTCATCGGGGCGGCGTCTTTCCTGTGGATGCCAAGGTTAGCTGGGATAATCATATTATTGCTGCTGATTTTGGTTTTTTCTTACCGTCACGTGGTAGATGCCTATCCACATGGAGGAGGAGCATACATAGTTGCTAAAGAGAATCTAAGCCCGCTTGCTGGACTGATTGCGGGTGCTTCGCTTTCGATTGATTATACCTTAACCGTTGCTGTAAGTGTGTGCGCTGCAACAGCAGCGATTACTTCCGCTTCACCCTCGTTATTTCCGCACCGCGTTGCTATCACCATAGGCATCATCGTCCTGCTGGTTATCGGCAATGTTCGCGGTATCCGTGAATCATCCCGTATCTTCAGCATTCCCACGTATGCTTTTATTTTTTCAATTATAGCCTTACTTGTGGCGGGAGTTATTCAGCATTCTACCGGCAACACTGTACATATTCCACCTCCGGTTGCAGCACCAGTAACTTTTGGGACTCAAGCCGTAACCATATTCCTGTTATTGCGAGCTTTTTCCTCTGGGTGTAGTGCCCTGACCGGGGTTGAGGCCGTAAGCAATGCCGTCCCTAACTTTCAGGATCCCGCACCACGTAATGCCAAAATCGTTTATATATTATTGGCTTTGTCAATAGTTATATGCTTCGGAGGCGTAGCTTATCTAGCTAACCTATATAATGCCGTCCCCAATCCTCGGCAGACAGTTATTGCCCAGATAAGCCTGGATGTATTTGGTCAAGGAGTCATGTTCTATTTTATTCAGGCAACAACAGCAATCATCCTGGCCATGGCTGCGAATACAGCCTTTGCCGGTTTTCCTACCCTGCTTTCGGTAATCGCCCAGGATGGGTATGCCCCCAGGCAAATGGCTCTGCGCGGCCATCGCCTCAATTTTACCAATGGGATTATGATCCTGTCTATCCTAGCCATAATCCTGGTAGTTGTTTTCCAGGCAGATACCCATTTACTTATTGGCCTATACGCAGTGGGCGTCTTTACATCTTTCACCCTTTCTCAAACTGGCATGCTGGTTCACTGGTATCGTCAAAAATCAAAGGGATGGCAATACAAAGCCTTAGTGAATGGATTAGGAGCTTTAACCACATTAACTGCTGTTGTTATTATCGGAGTGACCAAGTTTACTGAAGGAGCCTGGATTGTATTCGTGGTTGTTCCTATAATTATTATGCTTATGCTAAAAGTGAAAACTCATTATAAATCAGTTGCTCAGCAATTGGACATTCCCAATGATACTTTGAGTAAGATAGACCTCGTGTCTCCTCATTCACACCATGTGATTGTACCCATCGACAGTCTAAATGCTATGGTAGTAAAGGCCCTGCGCTATGCGCGTACCATGACTGATAATGTTGAGGCATTTCATATTGAAACCTATGAAGGAGAAGCAGACAAGTTAAGGAAAAAGTGGTCGATGTTAAACACTGATATACAACTAATTGTTAAACACTCACCCTATCGAGAAGTCGTAGGTCCGCTTAAGGAATACATTGATTCTGAAGAACATGCATCTCAGCCGGGCGATATTATCACCGTTCTTCTGCCACAGTTCTTCGTACCAAAATCATGGCAGATGGCTCTGCACAACAATACTAGTTTGTTTATAGCCAATGCATTGTTCAGCAAACGAAACGTGGTGGTTTCTATACTGCCGTTCTATTTAGAAGATCTGAATAAATACAAATCCAAAGTTACTGCCAATAGTAAAAACAATAGTCCTCCCTTAAGTTAGGACTGTTCAGACCATCGATAATTGGTGCTTTTCTCGTTAAACTTCATCTCGTCACCAGCCTGGCAGTTTACTGTAAAGCCAACAGTCCGCCCATAAGGGGGACTGTTGTTTTTTATGGGCAGCTTGGGCCATTTTCTAATTTATTAGTCCTTTCAAAGTTCCACCTGAACACTCTTCAATAAGTGGTATTATTTCGTTTGCTTAATAGCCTGCAAAATAGAGGATTTAAGTACTTTTTGTTGTATTAACTACTTTAAAAACTAGCTTGACTGGCGGATTTTAGTCAGTTTAAGAGGATGGATAAACAATGCAGCGAAATATACTAATGAAATTACAGCAGATCACTAAAACCTATAAAATGGGAGAAGTCAAAGTGGAAGCTTTGAAGGAAAGCTCCCTGGATATCTTTGAAGGTGAATTGCTGGTAATTCTGGGGCCCAGCGGCTCCGGGAAAAGTACCTTGCTTAACATTATGGGAGGCATGGATTTGCCTAGTAGTGGAGAAATAACTTTTGCTGATGAGAATTTAAGCAAGGCTACGGAGGAAATACTGACTCGTTATCGACGTAATCAGGTGGGTTTTGTTTTCCAATTCTACAACCTGATTCCGGATTTAACGGCAAAGGAGAACGTTGAACTGGCCGCGCACCTGGTAAAAAAGCCATCGTCGGTAGAAGAAACCCTGCGACAGGTAGGGTTGGAGGATCGTATGGATCACTTTCCTTCGCAGATGAGCGGGGGAGAACAACAGCGGGTATCTATTGCCAGGGCCGTTATTAAAAATCCCCGTCTGCTATTATGTGACGAACCCACCGGTGCTCTCGATTTTGAGACTGGTAAACTAATCCTGGGTCTGCTGCGTAGAATCAACCAGGAGAATGGCTGTACTGTAGTTTTGATTACACATAACACAGCCATCGGGGATATGGGTGACCGGGTGGTGCGCATGCGCAGCGGGGAGATCGCCAGTATTATCGAGAATATGGAACCTAAGCCTCCCGAAAGGATTGAATGGTAATGGGTATTCTGGGTAAAAAGCTCTGGCGCCACATCAGGCATAACAAAGGGCAGTTCCTTGCAGTAGTGGCGGTGGTTACGGTTGGCATTATGGCTTATATAGCTATGAGCGCCAGTTATTACAATCTAAGTCAATCCCAGGCTAAATTTTACCAGGATAATAATTTTGCTGATTATTATTTTCAAGTAGTCAAGGCTCCCCAGGAAATCATTAAGCAAATTGAGGTGATTCCGGGCATAAAAAGGGTAACCGGAAGGATCCAGCGTGATGTGCCCATCATCAAGGAAAATGAGGAAAGGGCTACGGCGCGAATAGTAAGTTATGGTCTGCCGATGGAAAATGAGCTTAACCATCTTAGCCTGGTACAGGGAAGGATGTTTACAGATAATCAGCGGGGCAGCGATATAGAAGCAGTTATGGATCCGAAGTTTGCTTCTGCCAACAATCTTGTCTGGGGTGACCGGGTTAGCGTTGTTGTAGAAGGCAGGAAAGTATTTTTAACCGCCGTAGGGTCGGCAATCAGCCCGGAATTTATTTACACTATGAAAGACAGCGCTGATATCCTGCCTGATCCAAAAATATTTGGGATATTTATGCTGGAGGATCGCCAGGCTCAACAGGCATTAAATATGCCTGACCAAATCAACCAGGTGCTGATCGAAATGTCTCCTGGAGCTGACCAGACCCAGGTGGCAGAGGCGGTTAAAGACATTCTTAAACCTTATGGCCTCCTCGGTTCTTATCCACGCAAAGATCAATTGAGTCATGCTATATTGCAGTCTGAACTGGATGGCCTGCGCTCAGTTACATTATTCCTTCCCCTGATATTCTTAAGCATTGCCGCAGCTATACAATTTGTCATCCTGCGGCGTATGGTCAGAACCCAGCGCTCCCAAATCGGAGTGATGAAAGCAATAGGTTATAACAATACTCAAATTATGCTGCATTATACTTCGTATGCTTTAGCGGTAAGCATCGTGGGGGCCGCATTAGGTACTATACTGGGGTTGATTCTTTCGGGGAGCATTTCTAGTCTTTATGCTCAATATTTTAACCTTCCAGGCGGTGTACAGGGCTATAATTCAAGATCCATAATCTATGGATTTGTCTTGAGCATGAGTGTAGGGATTATCGCCGGTTTAAGCGCTTCCCGCAGTGTTTTGCGAATATCTCCAGCCGAAGCGATGCGTCCGGAGCCCCCCCAGGGCAGTAAGAAAAGTCTTCTGGAAAGCTGGCCCTTCCTCTGGCAGCGATTAAACCCCAGCTGGAAGATGAGCTTGAGAAATATCAGTCGGAACCGAGGCCGCTTTATTCTTACTTTGATGGGAGTAATCTGTGCGGTAGGGCTGCTCGTGATTTCTTTTTTTACCAATGATGCTGTTGATTATATGATGCAAAAATACTTCAATGAGGAAAAGGTTTATGACCTGTCCATCCGTTTCAATTCTATGTTGAAGGTTAACGAACTTATGTCTATAGAACGCATAGATGGAGTTAAAAAGATAGAAGGATATCTGGAAGTTCCGGTAAAAATACATTACCGGGACAAGTCCGAGGATGAGGTGCTCTTAGCTTATCCACCAGACCTGACTATGAGAAAATTGGAAGGTGACAACGGGCAAATCATAGCGGTACCGGAAGACGGCATTATTATCAATCAGAGGACAGCATCTAAATTAGGAGTCGAAAGCGGTGACGAGGTTGAAGTGGAAACCCTTTTGCCTATCGGGCCGATTCACCGTGATAAATTGATAATTATGGGTGAAACCCAGCATTTGGTGGGCGGAGGGTCCTACATAGGGCTGGAGAGGGCCAACCGCATTCTACAGGAAAGCAATGTGGTCTCCGGCGCCATGATTAGAGTGGACCCAGGCAAATTAGGTTTCGTAGAAAGTGAAATAAATAAGATGATGGGAGTATCTTCAGTTTTAAGCAGACAAAAGGAGCTTCAAAATTTCCAAAAAAACTTGGCTAGTATGATTTATTCGGTCTCCATAATGATCCTTTTTGCAGTAATACTAGGTTTTGCGATTGTTTACAATGCTTCCGTGATTAGTTTTGCCGAAAGACAGAGAGAGATTGCTGCCTTAAGAGTAATGGGTTTTAGCGCTCAGGAGGTGTCTACCCTGCTTCTCAAGGAAAACTTGCTGCAATCCTTATTAGGAGTTCTCCTGGGGCTGCCTTTTGGACGCTACCTGGTCTCGGCCTATGTTCAATCGGTAAGTACAGAGTTATATACTCTGCCGGTAATTATTTATCCCATGACCTATCTATTTTCAGCGCTGGGCGGTATTATTTTTATAATGGTGGCCCATCGCTTTGCTGTAAAAGGTATAAAAGATTTGGATTTGGTCGCATCCATGAAGAACAGTGATTAGGTAAGGAGGTTGGCAATTATGCCTAAGAAGTATTACTGGATACTAGCTGCGGTGGTCAGCGTGTTGGCCTCATTATTTTATTTAAGTCCTTCCACAGAAGCAGAAATGGTCACCGTTGGTAAAGGGACAATCCAGCACGCCATCGTAGATACCGGATATGTACAGGCAGCAGACAATTACGATTTATATGCCCAACAAGGGGGCAGGGTTAATAACATTCCGGTAAAAGTTGGTGACAATATAAAAAAAGGACAGGTCATCATGGTTTTAGAGAACCTTGACCTATCAATGAGTTCTGAACAGCTGAGAATTTCTTTGAATCAAGCCAGGAGCGCGGCAGCATCCGCTGAGGCTGCGATAAATGGCTTGAAAATTGACCTGCGGGATGCGGAAACAAAATATGCCCGAGTTAAAGAACTATATGCCGCTGGTGCGGTCAGCAAAGCTGAACTTGATGAAGCTGGCTCCCTGGTGGAAAAATATCAGACGAACTCTCAAGATCAATCTAACAATTTGAAAATAGCCCAATCTCAGGTAGATACATATATAAAATTAATTGCCCAATCAGAACAAAAGGAAGCACAGCTTGAAGTAAAAAGCCCTATAAACGGAACTGTAATGGAGCTGCCGGTTAAACAGGAGCAAGCTGTTGCATATGGTTCACTCCTAGTCCGGGTAGCTCAGGCAGCTGATTTGGAAATTAAGGCCGATCTTCTCAGTGATGATCTGGGTGAAGTCAAGTTAGGTCAAAAAGTACAGGTTACGGCACCGGTTATGGGCGAGAAGGTGCTGAATGGAGAGATAATAAAAATTTACCCTCAGGCCGAGGAAAAACAGTCGGCTTTAGGGGTTATACAGAGGCGCGTACCAGTGATAATTGCATTGGAGAGTACTGACATCCTTAAACCTGGTTATGAAACCAGGGTAAACATTATTACTGCCAAAGAAGAGGATGTTGTGCTTATACCCAGGGAAGCGGTCCGCAGTACCGCAGATGGAAAGAAAGAGGTTATGCTTGTTGATAAGGGCCGGGTAGTCTTCCGGTCGGTAAAAACTGGTCTGCTAGACAGCAAAAACATCGAAATTACTGAAGGCTTGAAGGCAGGAGACCAGATTATAAAGGATGCCAGTGTAACTTTGAAAGAGGATACCCGGGTTAAGGCAAAGAAATAACCTGGGTTAGACCCAGGCTATCAGACCGTCAAAAAAGCCCAATAGCTGCGTTATTAACGCAAGCCAGTTCAATCAATGTACTTCATACGGGGACATTCCCCCTAATGGGGTGTGTCGCCATACCTTATACCGCCTTAATCACTGGCTTTCATTAATGCCTTGCTCTTGAACTTCTTTGCTCGGTCTGACTTTATCGACACTCTGATAACCTGGGTTAGACCCAGGTTATTTCTATCTGTTATTCTTCTGGCCTTTCACCAGTCCTAAAAGTTATGGTTACAGTTTTTCCGAGTTTAACTCCATCTTTGGCAGTTAAATTAGGAGATATAATGACTTTATATGTTGTAAATTAACGGAGAAGTCTGATTGGTTTTACATATATATTTCTGCGTTTACTGAAGTCTACAGTGTTTTTTATCCGGACAACTCTGATGCCGACATTTACGCTTCCTCTCATTAGTTTGATTTGTTTAAGGTTATTTGCCCAAACTCCTCATTAACAACATTCTTGTCAAAAACGAGTAGAATGGTCCTCAAGTCTGGGGATGCACCAGTTGCCCCATTCCGTGGAGAAGACCTTACGAAATTTAGGGGTTTTTGACCTGGCTGATCTGGCGTTTATTCTCATCCTTCTTTTGCCTTCCATATCTAATGCCTGATTTATAATGTGTATAAAGATTGTCAGGGTCCACATATCTCCATAGCCAGAGACTTATGAGGCAGCCCTATTTAGGTATATAACTGAGAAAACAGGACAATATATCTCTTATCTAAGATTAAGGGAGGTATCACCATGGCCAACGGAAAAATCTTTATAAGAGAACGGCGTAAGGTAATAGAAGGCGAAAAAAAGCCGCGCTTTGTGGTGGTAGGAGCAGCTGAAACAGATCTGAAGATATTTACCAAACATATCAGGAAAATGGAGATCGAACAAATAGCTGAACTGATCGGGGCAGAACTGATTATACTCGAAGCAGGAAAAGACGATGAAGATATCGATGATGAATAGAAAGGCAGGTTATCGCTATGCCGCTAATTCGTGATAGGGACAGCAAGAGGATGCATATTAAAAGCAAGCTAATGGGGGAGTCCCTGGTGAGCAAGACCTTTATAAACAGCCTGAATTACAAAGTTGAACAGTTTCGGTCTTTTCCCAATGTCAGTGTGCTGAAGGTCGGCGGCCAAAGTATTACTGATTTAGGAGCCAGGGGAGTTCTGCCCGTAATAAAGGAGATTGCAGGCAATTCGCCCCGGCATAAGATGATAGTATCCACCGGGGGAGGGACCCGTTCCCGGCATATTTATGCTATTGCCATGGAGCTGGGTATGCCTACCGGAATTATATCTAAACTGGGACAGAGCGTATCTGAACAAAATGCCTTAATGCTGTCCACCTTGTTAAGTCCCCATGGCGGGATCAAGGTAGGACATGATGATATTCCCAAATTAGGGGGTTACTTCGCTCAAGACTGTATTCCGGTTATTCATGGTATGCCTCCATACGGCTACTGGGAGCATCCTCCCAAAGAAGGCAGCATTCCTCCTAACCGTACTGATGTAGGGGCCTACCTGCTGTCAGAGGTAATCGGTGCCCGGCAATGTATATTTGTTAAGGATGAAGATGGCTTATATACGGACAACCCCAAGAAAAATCCAGAGGTTGAATTCATCCCCCGTATTGGTGCCGGTGAACTTTTAGATCTGGATCTGGACGACATTATTGTTGAGCGGGCAGTACTGGAATTTTTGCTATGTGCCCGTAGTGTAACCGAGATACAGATTATCAATGGGTTAAAGCCAGGCAACATTTCCAAGGCACTGGATGGGGAACATGTAGGAACCATAATATACAAAGATAGATAATAAACATCGTATATTTAATAAGTATATAATGTACAAAAATGGGCTGTCCATAATACAGCCCATTCCCCCTGGAATACGATATCAAATAATATTTTAAATTTTAGAGCGAAGATGTCTAAACTAATTATTTACGGTACTTGGAAAGAAAGATCATGGCTATTTTGGCAATCAAATAAATATATTGAGTTATTTTGCAGGAATTTTGATTTTTATAACGAAGGATATAGACAAATACAACTATATACTCCGAGTCTATTAACCTAAAGTGAGAATCATGGTTTTTAGGCCGTTTGGGTGTATCTGGAAACGGGTATGCCTCCCATTGTGGAAAGGAGAAGCTGAATTCGGCCAGATAACGGGCGGACTGCTTTTCGCAGTTCGCCTTTCTTATTTGTTTGGTTGTTGATGACTATTTGTGTAGTTATCTTTGCCCGGCACTTCTTTTGCCGGGCTTTTGGTTTTTCTGAGATTGTGAGCGGAAAAAATGAAGGGAGGAAAGCAGAGAAAACAGGCAATTCAGGCCTATTAAAAAAGGTCGTAAGGCTGTTTTAATAGCTATGAATTTAGACAAGAAACACTGGACGTATTTAGAGAAGAGTTGGGAGGGAAAAAATTAAGTGATAAATCAAAAAAACAACTTTCAAAAAATTTATTTATGGGCTTTGATGGCATGTCTGGCCTTAATGTTGAGCCTAATATCGGTACCGAACGCAGAAGCGTTGAACGGTGGATCAGGTAATAAGGAATCCAGCTTTACAGGGTATAGATATTTAACTGACCATACAATACAAATCTGGGTAGATAAGAATTTACCAATTGCAAATTTAGATAAAGCACAGTTTAAGATTTTCGAGGGAACCGACGTAACTGGACAGGAGTTAGGGATTTCCGGCGTCGCTTTGGGATCGGGAGCAAATATTACCGGAGTCACTGGCTTGAGTGGGGGTGGAAGTGCTGTAATCACTACCGCTGAAGCCCTGGTACCAGGGCAGACATATACAATGGTTCTAAACAATACGATAAAACCAAATAATGGAATTACTCTAGGGCAATATAATTTCCGCAAGGATGTTGTATTCTCCTTTGCAGTACCGGATACTAACGGAAGCCCCAATAATTCAACGGGTACCTATTCTGCGTCTGTTACTCCAACATTCAACTCTCGGCCAGAAAATGGGGCTATAAATGTTTCGCATGAGGGGAAGATATGTTTTTCCCTCAATATTCCAGCCGCTGACGTGATTGCAGTAAAGAACGGACTGGTACTTAAAAAGAATGGTGTTCCGTTAATCTACGATCCTACTATAAATACCACTAAGGATGGAGATATCTATTCCCCCTTGGTGACTGATGATCACACATTTTTCTACTTCCCAATGGTTGGCGGAGGGACAGGTTATTCATACAATCTGGATACAAGCTGTGAGTATACCCTGGAAATCCCTGAAATCGTATTAGTTAATGGGCAAATATTGCCTGCAAGAACAATTACCTTTAATACCTCAGCTGATATCCTGCCTGCACGGATAGGAAGTGCACCCACAACTGCCCCATCGGGTAATAATCTGCAAATTTCATGGAGCGCCCCCGCAGCAGTAGTTATGTCTACAACAGCAGAATACCCAGCTGGGACCACCTTAGCGCCAGCACCGACCGGATATAATATTTATGCGAGTACTGATAAGTATTGGAACTTTACAAAACTAAATAATACTCCTATCGCTGGAACCACTTATTTGGCATCTGGGTTAATTCCCAAGGCAACATATTATTTCCGCATTACACCGGTTAACGGCACCGTTGAAGGAGGATTTTCTGATCCTTCAATGTTGAGTACGTATCCTGCGGAGACACCAAGCTTTGTAAGCGGCACAGCTAACGCAGATGGGACAACGGCTATCATAACTTTCAGTAAAGCAATGGCTGACCCCGTAGGTAAGCATGCCCAGTTTAGCGTTTCAGTAGACGGGATTATGAACCCGGTAACTACGGCTGCCCTGAATGCCGATGCTACTAAAATAGACCTTACATTGACCAACCAGGTTACAAGTGGCACCACGGTAATAGTGGGTTATACCAAGGGAACTATGGAGGCAGCAGATGGCGGAATACTCCAAACCTTCACGGGACAGGCAATAACAGTCAATGGAACTGTAGCAATAAAAGATCCTGCTACAGCCCCCACCAATATTTACATTCCAGCTGATGTTCAGAATGCGACCCTAAAAGTAGGTGATCTCTTAAACCCAGCTGATGCAGATGGTAAGGTAATCAGTGATCCACTTCCCCAGCTTAATGTGTCAGCCGTTACCTCAATCAGTGCTATTCCAGTTCAGGTATCCATACCTGCTGGGGCAACAGTTACGTCTGTTGCTGCTGATAACTGGGATGGAACCATTAACGTTCCCACAGTCAAAGATAACAATACCGTAAATGTAATCCCTGATTCTGGTAAGACAGCTGCTGTGCAGAAGGTAATAGAAGTAGGATATGGTAATGTACCGCTTACCTTTAGCAAAGCGGTAAAAATTGTTATTCCCGGTCAGGCAGGCAAGTATGCCGGGTACTACCAGGGCAGCACCTTTACTCCAATAAGCACAGTTTTAACTTCAACAAACCAGAATGATGTTGATACTGAACTTACAACTAAAGGGATACAGGAAGGCAAACAGGACAGCGGCAGTGACCTGGTTATTTGGACCAAGCATTTCACCAGTTTTGTCACGTATACACAGGCTCTCATACCCGATGATGGTGGTGGAAATGGTAGTGGCAATGGTAGTGGAGCTAATAAAGACCAGCCATTTACAGCCAGCTTTTCAACTCAAAGTTTGAATCCGGCTGAAACTGTTTTACAGTTTGATTTTACTAACGGAATTATGACAGACAGTATGAGTGGAGAGACACTTCCTGGTAATATAGACAGTCAGATTCACGTTTATGTCAAAAACACCATAACAGATGTATATTATACCAGTTTTGTATATACAAAGACCGGGAGCCAGATGGAACCAGATGTACCTAAAATACGCCGCCTGGAGTTAACATTTGAAAACCTCCAGCCGAGTACTGTTTATGTAATTGAGATTAGCTCTGAATTTTCCGCCAACAATGGTAATAAATTATCGGGAACGAAGAAGTGGGAGTTTACGACTTCTGCGGCAGTAGTAGTACCACCAGCCGTTAAATCCATTTCCACAACCGGAGGAACGGTAAGTGATTTTGGTACAACCATCACCATACCTGCCACTGCTTTTAACAGCAATATTGAAGTAAAAATAGAAAAGTTAAGCCAAATTTCCGACCTGCCGATGGCGGTTCAGAGTAAATTAATTGGCGATGTAATAGAAATCACGAAAGACAAATCAGGTGATTTCAGTAAACCTATAGCTATTACCCTGAGCTTTGATAAAACCAAAGTAGACCAGGACAAATATGACCTGAGTATTTACTGGTTGGATGAAGCTGCTGGTAAATGGGTTGAACTGAGTAACGTTAAGGTAGATATGATAACCGGTAAGGTGAGCGGAGAAGTACAGCATTTCACCAAATTTGCTGTAATAGCAACTGAAAAGGCAGCAATCCCAGTGATGGTGGTTCCAAGCTTAAATGATATTGCTGACCACTGGGCTACAGCCAATATTGATAAACTGATTGCCATCGGAGCTGTGAGCGGCTACCCGGACGGCAGCTTCAAGCCAGATGCTAACATTAGCAGAGCCGAATTTGTTACCGTACTGGTTAAAGCGTTTAAACTGGAGGCCAGGAGTGGTAAGTTCTTTAATGACACGTTAAATTGCTGGGCCAAAGACTATATTGCTACTGCAACTGCTTATGGCATCATTAATGGCTATAGCGATCAATTATTTGGACCAAATGACCTGATTACCCGTGAACAGATGGTAGTGATGGTTATAAAAGCTGCCAAGCTGATTCCGGAAGCCGGAGCTATAACCTTTGCAGACAGCGCCAGTATATCTCCATGGGCTCGGGAGGCAATCGCTACGTCCGTTAATAAAGGGATTATAAAAGGATTTACAGATAATACTGTTAGACCCGGAAACAATGCCTCCAGGGGCGAAGCGATAACTGTTATCGCCAATGCTCTTAACTAAGGGCAGCAAATACAACCAGAGGCCTCACACGGTTCAAATTACAGGGTGAGGCTTCTGGATCTTACTTAATAAGGATGTTTTAACCATGGAACTATTCGGTCACAAACTATGATAGATATGTGAGTAATGGGAGGATGTATTTGTGAATAGCAGGGTCAGAAAAAATTCAAGACTATTTATAATTTTAATTATGACTATGATTGGCTGCCTGTTGATGGCGCTGCCAGTGCTGGCTGGTCAGGGCAACGGGTCTGGTGGAGGTAAGAATGATCCACTCAGCCTGGTTTCCTCCAGCCCGGTTAACGGACAGAAGGATTTTCCGATTAATGGAGAGATTAAGCTTAAGTTTAACAAAAATGTAGTTAATCTAGCCGTAAAGGATAATAATAAGACTTGTTTTGTACTTGCTGCCTCAGATGGTAATAAGATACCCATTGAAGTTATTATGCCTGATGATCAGATGAATCCGGAACAAAATGAGAATGTAAGTCTCAAGCCTTTGCAGGAACTTAAAAATGGAACTGCCTATGTGGTAAAAATATCACCACAATTGCAGGCCAAAGCCGGTGCCAGTCTTGATAAAGAAGTTACTATCAACTTTGTTACTGAAGGTATAGCATCGAATACGATTCCAACTAAACCTGAAGAAAAAGAAAAAACGGTTTGGGACACCATCTTCATAGCAGCTGGTGTGGTGGTTATCGCAGTTCTAGTATCCTTTGTTTATAGGCGCAGAAAAAGTTAGTCCGAATATGAAACGAAATAAACTCTGAGGAGGCTGTATTTTGAACAGTAGGGACAGGGTAAAATCAAGGCTATTGTCCATTATAGTTCTGGCATTGCTTACCTGCATATTGATGGTTCTGCCGGTTCTGGCTGAAGGAACTGGCGACGGAAGCGGTGGGGGCAAGAATATACCTTTAGATCTGGTTGCTTCCAGCCCGGCTGATGGGCAGAAGGATGTTCCCCTGACGGGAACCATTAAGCTTTCCTTCAATAAGAACGTAATCTATTTACTGATCAGAGATGCTAATAAAAGCTGCATTTCGCTTATAGCTCCAGATGGCAGCAAGGTACCTATTGAAGTTATTATGGCTGATGACCAGACTCCTGAAGGATTTGAACAAAGGAGAGATATATCAGTTAGACCGCTGCAGGGGCTTCAGCCGGGTACTGCTTATGCTGTGGAAATATCGCCTCAATTACAAGCCAAAAATGGCACCAGTTTGGGGCATGAGGACACGGTTCGCTTTGTGACTGCCGGCGTTGCTTCCAAACCTGTGGCAAATATGCCTGCAAGTAATACGGAAAAGGAACCAACCACAACCAGTCCATCAGCATCAACCACAATAGAGAAAAACGCTGCTGTATCCAGTGAGACAAATAGTCCGACAGCGGAAAAAGCTCAAACACTAGAAGAGGCTCAAACAGCAGAAGATAAGGCTCAGCCCGTTGAAGAAAAGACTCCTGAATCAGGACCTGTGCAGAATAAAATTACTTATGCAATTGTTGCCGGACTAATTTTATTAGCAGCTTTGGGATATGTTTATTTTAGAAAAAGAAATAAGAAATAAAAACCAGCGTCTATTTAGGAGTGAATAAAATTAGGAAAAAAATATTGTATGCCTCGCTGGTTCTAGGACCGCTGGCTTTTATATTCATTACGCTTTTTATAGGTAGATATCCGGTTTCAATACCGGTAGTAGCAAAAGTATTGTGGTGTAAGTTCACGTTTAGGTCCTGTAATTTACCTGAGATTTACCAGACTATAGTTTGGGATATTCGGATGCCCAGAGCTATCTTGGGAGCAATGGTAGGTGGCAGCCTTGCGATTAGCGGTGCTGCTTTTCAGGGATTGTTTCGTAATCCGCTGGTAAGCTCTGGTATACTCGGGGTTACATCTGGGGCAGGTTTTGGAGCTGCTCTGGCTATAATACTTTTTCACGCCACAGCTCCCATATATTTTTTCGCATTCCTTTTTGGAGGATTGGCGGTACTGCTTAGTTTTATAATTGCCAGAGTTTACAATACTACCCCGACCATTATGTTGGTACTGGGTGGAACGATCGTTTCCTCGGTATTTTCAGCATTAATTTCTTTTACCAAGTATGTGGCTGATCCTACTAATGAATTGCCAAGTATTGTCTTCTGGTTGATGGGCAGTTTAGCTTCGGCTCGTTACCAGGATATTATGATTGCCGGCATCCCCATGCTGATAGGAATTATCGGCATGGTAGCTGTTCGGTGGAGGATAAATGTTCTGTCAATGGGAGACAAGGAAGCTCAAACACTGGGTGTTAATGCCAAAGTAAATAAGGGGATCGTAATTGTTTGCGCAACACTTGCTACTGCTGGGGCGGTGTGTGTGAGCGGTATTATTGGCTGGGTGGGCCTGGTCATACCTCATATTGGGCGGATGCTAGTCGGAAATGACAACCGAGTGTTGATACCAACCAGTCTTTCACTGGGAGCGTGTTTCCTCATTCTGGTTGATAATTTGGGCAGAATAATAACAGGTTCGGAAATACCGCTGGGTATTTTGACAGCTCTAGTAGGAGGGCCATTCTTTGTTTATCTTTTAAAGACAACCAAAGGAGGCGGGTGGTAAGCTATGCCATTACTTGATGTGAAAAATATTAATTTTGGTTATGACCAGCGGGATGTCTTAAAGGATATATCTTTTAAGGTTAACAGGGGCGAGATATTTTTTCTATTAGGACCTAATGGCTGTGGTAAAACCACTCTGCTGGACTGTGTACTGGGCCTGTTAAAAACCCGGAAAGGTGATATACAAGTTAATGGTACCGATATAAAAAGCATTCGGCCTGAGGCGATTGCCAGACAGGTAGCTTATGTGCCTCAAAGCCATGAAAGAACTTTTCCCTATACCGTAAAGGATATTGTGCTGATGGGACGAGCTGCTTATATCGGTTTTTTTGGTTCGCCTTCTGCAGAAGATATGGACATTGTTGATGAGGCCCTTACCCTGGTAGGTATTCTGCATCTTCGTGAGAGACGCTACACCCAACTAAGCGGAGGGGAAGGACAACTGGTTATGATAGCCAGAGCACTGGCCCAGAAAACTCCTCTAATTGTAATGGATGAACCTACTGCCCATTTAGATTTTAAACATGAACTGGTTATTATGGAGACGATTGTGGAATTGGTCAGGGAAACCGGGCTTTCTATATTAATGGCTACCCATTTCCCTAATCACGCGTTTTATTTTCAAAATAATGAAATTGCTGCTCGAGTAGCATTAATGAATAATAGCAAATTTCTTGCGGCAGGGAGTCCTTCAGATGTTCTATCGGAGGAAAACCTGAAATTAATTTATAACATTAATGCCCGAGTGGTATCTTATGATATCGATACAGATCATGAAATTAGACAGGTTATACCGATAAGTACAAGATAATCTAGAGTCAAACCCCGGATATTTTAAGTGTTTACATGTATAAAGCAGGGAGAAGGGAAGATACATAATGAGATGTTATCAGAGTTCTATAATACGTAGATTTCTGGTCTTAAGTCTAGTATTCAGCCTCTTATTCTCAGGTGGCTGCAGCAAGCCAAAATCCGAAGGACCCCAGTCTAATGCCGATACTATAACAATTACTGATTGTGTAGGCAGGCAGGTAAAAATCCCTGCCCAAATCAACAGAATCGCCTGCTTGTGTCCGGAATCAGGTTATGCCCTGGCGATGTTTGGTAAAGGGGATAAAATTGTTGCCGTTGTGGGCGGCATTCAGAGAGATCTTATTCTTACCGATATGTATCCTCAGATAAAAGATTTGCCGGTGCCTAAAAGCAGCGGGGCAATAAATATAGAAGAGTTGGTCAAAACCAAGCCGGATGTGGTTTTTGTTAAGAGCGACACATCCAGCAATGAAGCCGAAGTAGAAAAACTTAATAAAAGTAAAATTCCTTTTCTGGTAGTAGATTTTTACAGCATGAAGGAGCAGCAAAATGCCATTGCGATGATAGGGAAGGCTATAGGGGCTGCTGACAAAGCTGCAGAATATAATCAATATTATCAGAGGTGTATTGATAGGGTGCAGAAGAAGGTAGCAAGCATTCCTCAGCAGGAAAAGGTTAAGGTATATCATTCGATAAACGAAGCTACAAGAACCGATATCCAAAAAAGCCTTTCAGGTGATTGGACCAAGGCTGCAGGAGCTTATAATGTAGCGGCAAATGAAAACTTGAAGAGCATGGAGGGCAAGTATTTTGCCAGCCTGGAACAGATTCTGTTATGGGATCCCGATGTAATATTGGCCAATGAACTAGGAGTGGCAAATTACATCATAAACAATAAACAATGGGCACCCCTTAAGGCAGTAAAAAATCATAAGGTACTGCAGATGCCTAATGGCTTATCCCGCTGGGGCCATCCTTCATCACCGGAGACGCCGCTGGCTGTTCTATGGCTTGCTAAGACAATATATCCGGATAAGTTTGCTGACCTTGATATGGTGGCAGAGACTAAGGCATTTTATAAGGAATTCTTCGGATTCGAGTTATCTGATGAGGTAGTTAACAAAGTTTTATTTGGTGAAGGTATGCGAACAGCCAGGAAATAGCGTTAAACGTAAACCTGTAAACTGGCTGCTTTACGATGAGGTTCACTTTAAAGTTAAGGAGGGTTTTCTGTGAAGATATTTATCGGCATAGATGATACCGACAGTCTGGAAGTTGGGGCAACCGGGCAATCAGCTAATGAACTCAGGAAAATTATAAAAGATAAGGGCTGGGGGGAACCTACACCAGTAACCAGGCATCAGTTATTATTACATCCTGATGTACCTTATACTTCTCACAACAGTTCTATGTGTTTTACTGTAGATATGGGCCTGGACAACCTTGACGAATTCATTAACTGCGCAGCCGAATTTTTAAAAACAACCAGTGCTCCGGGTTCAGACCCAGGACTATGTGTGGCTGTAAATGACCGAATTAAGGATATCGACCGTCTTATGACCTTTGGATATAAGGCTAAAAAGGAGATATTAAACAAGGAAGACGCATATAAGACAGCTGAAGATTGCGGCATGCATCTTTCTGAACACGGCGGGACCGGACAGGGCGTAATCGGGGCTTTAGCGGGGATTGCACTCAGGATGAGCGGAAACGACGGGAGATTTCAGGGCAGAACGAAGCTGAAAGATATTGGAGAAACAATGGATGTAGGCTCAATCATAGCTGGCACTGAAATAGAAGAAGTACAATCGATAGACGGGCATGTACTTACTGACGATGATACACTTATAATAGGGGAAAAAATAAAAACAGTTTTACTTGACGGCAAAAGAAAACTCCTGGTTTATCGTGAAAACGATGCATGGCATACAGCTAATAATAAACATCTGGAAAATTATTAGATATTAACCGGAGGTGCATGGTAATGAAAATATTTGTTGCTCTTGATGATTCCAGACAGCTTGACGGTGCTAAAGCAGGAGAAACTGCTTCTATATTAACCAGATTCATAGAAGAAAATGGCTGGGGTAAATGTGCCATTCCCAGTCGCCATAGGCTGTATTCTCATCCGGATACCGGTTGTAAAAAGCACAATACTGCCCGTAGTTTTTCGGCAGATATTGCAGAAGAATACCTGGCTGATTTTATTGACTATGCTTGTAACCTGATAAAAAGTACAGGAGCTCTTGATTGCAATACCGGGCTGGCTGTTGCTGTCCCAGAGTTAATGGAAAATACGGATGATCTGATTGATTATGCATATCGGGTTAAAGAAGAAATAGTAAATAAGGCTGAAGCTCTTGGATTTGCTAAGAAACCGGGTATATATTTATTTGAATTGAGCGGTAACGGGCAGGGCATAATCGGTGCACTTGCTGGAGCTGGACTCCGTATTACAGGAAATGATGGACAATTCAGGGGCAAGTTACATATTGGTACGGGGGAAGACTATATAGCTACAGTAAAGGAAATAGTCAATGAATCTTATGTTCAGCAGGTAAAGAATATGGATTTTGAAAATCTAGGCGATGACGAATGCGTACGCATGGGGGAGAAGGTCAAGATAGTACTGCTTGATAATAAATACACCTTGATGGTTTTCCCTACCGATATTGAAAACCCTAAATGGCAGACCAGCACAACCCATATGCTTAGGGTATTCTAAGTATATGGGAATGCGATATATGGATGGTTCTCCTGTCCGGAGAAGCTTCGTTGAAATGTCGAGTAGTGAATGAACCATCTCCTTTTGCAATATAATTACATGAATAGTATAAAGATACAGGAGGCTTACTAGTGAGAATTCTTGTTTCAATTGATGATACCGATACTATGAAGATGGATGGGATTGAGGTCAGGGGTACCGGAGAACTGGCTGGTTTAATAAAGAAGGCTATTGAAGAACAGGGCTGGGGCAGGTGTGCCCCCATTACTCGCCACCAATTACTCATTCATCCGGATATACCATATACCTCCCACAATAGTTCTATGTGTTTCGAAGCTGATATAGAAAACTCCTTTTTAAAGCCCCTGATAGATTTTGCGTCTGACTTTTTGACTAATGAAAGCGCACCTGATTCAGACCCGGGACTATGTGTGGCGGTTACCGACCGAATAAGCCGACCGGGATGGCTAATCTCCTTTGGTTATATGGCCAAGAATTACGTATTAACTAAGCAGGAAGCCTATGATTTGGCTGAAATGTTAGGTGTTCACCTTTCCGAACATGGCGGCACCGGGCAGGGAGTTATCGGTGCGCTGGCCGGTGCCGGATTGCGTTTCAGCGGTAATGACGGACGTTTTAAAGGTAAATTGAAGATCAAAGCAGAAAATGACATAATATCAGTAGGGGATATTCGTTCCCTGGGGAAGGTTGATATGGTAAAGTGCCTGGAGGAAGGAATCATTTTACAGGATAATGATATGATTATTCTGGGAGATCATATTAAGCCGGTATGGTTGTATGGAAAATCGGTTTTGCTTGTTTCCGCAATAGATGAAGAAGTAAACGGCCGGCCGCGTTGGCAGACCTATTCCAAAAATCAAATGAAGGATTTCTAATAACTAGGGGTCAGACCCCGAGTTATTGAGGGAGATGAAATTGATGTGGACGATTAGCGATAAAGGAGAACGTGAGTTTACTGGAGGCAAGGAAGACTGGGCTGCTGCCGCCCATATTGCTGAGGAATGTCCGGGGTTTAAAGATGACGATGAAGATGAAATGGTGGCCGACGAAGCTGTCTCCTGTTACAACTGCCGGTATAGACGGTGGACGGTAAAATCTTTTGTATGCTGCAAATGAGAACAACAATCGTAAATAATAGTTGTGGTTTAAATCAAAAATTAACGTCTTTTATGAAAAACCAGGGAGTTCTGTATCTTCCTGGTTTTTATTATGAATATAGACGCAGAATGGTAAAGAATGTATTATTTTCATATACTATCAATGATTAATAAGGGTTCAAATAAATACGAAAATTAGGAGGAGGATCCTTAATGTCAGGAGACACCGGCAAAACGGATAAAAAGTCTAAATGCGAATCGAGCCAAGAGGAAGTGAATGTTAGCAAGCTTGCAGCAGTACTGGACTCGATAAACGGTTTATTTTGCGCATATGACATAGAAGGTCAGATAGTTTATATGAATAAGAAGTTTAAAGACTTGATCGGGTATCCGGATGAAATCTTAAAAACTATGAATATCAGCGATTTGGCGGTTGACCGCCATAAGAAGCGAATTCGGGAAAGGATGCGTTCCCGCCTTGATGAAGGTCAGGAGCGAAGTTGGGAGCTGCCGATACGTGCCCAGAATGGCAGGGAGTTCATAGTGACTGCCAAGACTTCGCCCTTGTATCAACAGAATCGGATTGTAGGCGGCATTTTGCTGGTGGAGGATATTACTGAACGCAAACAAGCGGAGGCAGAACTAAGAGAATCACAGCGGCGCCTGGCAGATACTATTGAATCTCTTCCTGATGCTACCGTGGTAATCGACCGCGAGGGCAGGGTGTTGTATTGGAACCGGGAAATGGTGGAAATGACTGGATTCTTGGCAGAAGATATGATAGACAAAGGAAAATACGAATACGCGCTGCCTTTCTATGGTATACGGCGGCCGATATTAATTGATATGATTGTTGATCCCACAGTGCATTTCGACAAGCAATATAGTTATGTTCATAGAGAAGGCAAAGTTCTGTTTACCGAGACAAAGACCGGTAAGTTGAAGGGTAAGGAAAGGATCTTATGGGGCCGGGCTACACCTCTGTTTGATACCAAAGGCCAGGTAGTGGGTGCCATTGAATCTGTACGGGACATAACTGATCGTAAGCAAGCTGAAGAGGACTTGAAGAAAAGTAATGAGAGGCTGGAAGCTATATTTAGCGGAACCGTAAGTGCTCTGGCGGTTACTACCGAAAAACGGGATCAATATACAGCGGGGCACCAGCATCGGGTAGCTTCATTGGCCTGTGCAATTGCCAGAGAGATGGGATTATCAGAGCAGATGATTCATAATATAAATATTGCTGGAACATTGCATGATATTGGTAAATTATATGTACCTCTCGATATTCTAAGCCAAACCGGGAAGCTTACTGAAATAGAGAAGCTTTTCGTTAAAACTCACCCTGCAGCAGGCTACGATATTGTTAAAAGTATTCCATTCGATGGTCCAATTGCCGAAATTATTCTGCAGCACCACGAAAGAATGGACGGAAGCGGATATCCACGGGGCCTGGCAGGGGAGGATATATTGTTGGAGGCCAGGATTTTGTCGGTAGCGGATGTGGTTGAAGCTATGGCTTCTCACCGTCCCTATCGGGCAGCTCTGGGCGTTGATAAAGCTTTGGAAGAAATACAAAAGAATGCCGGTCAACTTTATGATAAATCGGTTGTTGAGGCCTGCGCACATTTGATCAAGTACAACGCATTCCAGTTTAATGCAACACATTGATTTTTCAGTGGGTTAAAAAACTGCGCACATAAACATGTAATACTATGGGGCAAAAGAATAGAATCCTTATGGTTATAGTCGAGATTTGACAAAACAAAAAATAGTAGGGTATGGTAATAAAGGAAATTGAAAGCAGTAATAGTTTTTGGTAATCTTAGGAAGAGGCAGGGGTTTAAATGTATACTGTACCATACGGAATAATATTATTGCATAGTTTTATTGCTGGGTTTGTAATGAGTTGGCTGGGCTTGTTATTAATAAATATAAGGCCTAAAATGAGTAAGTTAACTTTAGCTGCAATATGTTATGCAGTATATGTTCTGTTAATAAGGAATCTACATATCAGCCTGCCTATGACTTTTGCCATTCAGATCATTCTGCTAATCATGATAATTATGTTTGTCTGGAATTTAAGCCCCCTGAAATCCCTCATAGCTGCTATTTTTGGTACACTCGTGCTGGCTTCTGGAGAAGCGGTATCTTTGCCAGTAATTATGCAAATAACCGGATTTACTATTGAAGAAATTATGAATAATAGAATAGTTATGTTGTTAATCCCGCTTCCTCAAGTTACAGGTACCTTAACGCTTATTTTTTTATGTTTAAAATTTAATATGCATTTATTTGATTTTCAAGAAGTAGAAAAAGAGCACTTTGAAACCGTAAAAATTAGGCGAATACAGACAATCATTGGAGTTATTCTTACACTTCTATGTGTTATTACTATACAATTGATTTTTAATATGTCTGTCATTGATCAAAATTTTACTATGTTCAAAAGTATACCTCTAACAACGCTCGGGATAATTTCCAGCAGCATGCTGTTCGTGGGACTAATAACTATGGCGTTTTTAATTAAACAGTTAATTGATTTGACCAAAAAAGAAAACCAATATCATAAACAATCAGAATATATGGAAACTGTAGATGAATTATACACCGCCATACGCAGCGAACGGCATGATATTATTAATCATCTCCAAACTATTTATGGTTTTTCTCAGCTAGGTTATTTACATGAAGTGCGAAATTATTTAAGTGAATTACTGGGAGGAGATGTTTTGTCCAGTGAGTTAATAATTACTGGAACTCCTGGATTAACAGCGTTATTTTATATCAAATCGGGAATGGCCAGAACTAACGGGATTCGATTTACTGTAAAAGTGGATGAGGATATTAAAGGGTTAAGAATTACACCTTATGAGCTTAATACTATTCTAGGCAATTTAATTAATAATGCTTTTGATGCAGTAATGCAGCTTGATAGCAGTCAAAAGGTAGTTAACGTATATGTTGGCAATGATGGCTCTAACTATGTCCTGAAGGTAGCTAATTATGGAAGTATCAATGAATCTGCGAAAAAGAAGATATTTGAAAAAGGCTATAGCACCAAAAAGGACGGGCACTCCGGATTGGGATTGTATATTATAAATAGTTTAATTAAGAAATATGGTGGACGTATGGAATTGGAGAATGAAGACTACATGGTAGAGTTTTCGGTGTTCTTTCCTATAAATATAGCAAAGGGGGAATTGCATGAATTTGCTGGCCAAAAAGCTAGCTCATTTACTGGTTGAAAATACTAATAATTATTATGCCGAAGACGAGATACGGTATGGGCTTGAAATAGCATTGGGAGCATTATTTCAGATTATATTAATTATAATGGCAGCCGTTCCGCTGGGAGTTGGACAAGAAGCTATGGCTATCATTGCCGCAGCAGGCCTATATAGGAGATATACCGGCGGGCCTCACTGTCAGGCCTATTATAGATGCACCATTACCAGTCTGGTCACTTATATTCTGATGAGCTATATATCGAAATACATTTCTGATTTATTCTTACCGATCTACACTATTTTCACTACTGTCTTGTCATTATTAGTAATCCACCACCTTGTTCCAGTTGACAATCCCACCAATACGATTATAGACGAATCGCTGAAGAAAAAAATGAAAGTACAATCCTATTTAGTTTTGTTACTATTGGTAACAGCATCAATATGGACAGGCTATTTTCTGAAACAAAAACCGATTGCTCTAGCATTGCTGCTGGGAATCTTATGGCAAAACTTTACCTTGCTTCCCTGGGGACATGTTTATATTCAACTATGGGATCAGTTCTTTGAAAGAATTGAAAAAATATTCACTAGAGAGGAGGTGTTTAAATGTTAACAAAATTCAGAACGATGGTATGTACTTCCCTAGCAGCAGTATTCGTATTTGTTGCAGGTAGTACTATAGTCCCATCCTGCCCAATATTCTTTTATCAGCCCGAACTGCCTAAGAAAGATTAAATACATAATGTGAATTAATAGATCAGTTATACTAACAGCAGGCTTTTCAGCCTGCTGTTAGACCGTCAAAAAAGCCCAATAGCTGCGTTATTAACGAAAGCCAGTTCAATCAACGTACCTTATGTACGCCTCAATCACTGGCTTTCATTAATGCCTTGCTCTTGAACTTTTTTGCTCGGTCTGGCTTTACGACACTCTGACAGCAGGCTTTTCAGCCTGCTGTTTTTTGGGTCCTTTAAAGTTTGTGTGTTAGCTCTAAGCATTAACTTGAGTTGGCTTAAGCAGCCTTTATAAGTTTCTCCAATATTTACGATCAAGGCTGCGATATTGAATTGCTTCGGCCAGATGATGCACTTTAATGTGCTCAGAGGCTTCCAGGTCGGCGATGGTACGAGCTACCTTCAGAATGCGGTCATGGGCGCGGGCACTCATGTTGAATTTATTAAAGGCGTGCTTCAGCATTTGTTCCGATTCCTTATCCAAACAGCAGTAAGTCTTAACATTGGAAGGGGTCATCTGAGAATTGAGGCTAATCTTCTTTTGGGCAAACCGGCTCTGCTGAATTTCACGGGCCTGAGTTACCCTAGCCCGAATGACTTTCGATGTTTCTACCCTTGTATTATCCTTTAATTCTTCATATCGAATTCGTGGTACTTCTACGTGTAAATCCATCCTATCCAGAAGGGGGCCTGATATTCTACCCATGTATTTATGTATCTGCAGGGGAGTACATCGGCACTCTATATCTGAACCGAAGTTGCCGCAGAGGCAGGGATTCATGCTAGCTATCAAAGCGAAATCTGCCGGGTAGGTATAGGTTGAGTGGGCCCGGGCAATGGTTACCAATTTATCTTCCAGGGGTTGACGCAGGCCTTCTAATAAATCCCGGTTAAATTCAGGCAGCTCGTCCAGAAATAGGACTCCGTTTTGAGCAAGGCTAATTTCACCGGGCCTGGGGATACGTCCCCCGCCGATAATGCTGGCAGTCGAAGCATTTTTATGGGGGGTTCTGAATGGACGCTGGGTTATTAAGGGGTTGCCGCTATTGAGCAGGTTCGCTACCGAATAGATACGGGTGGTTTCTAGTACTTCCTGCCGAGTCATTTCCGGTAAAATACCCGGCATTCTGCGTGCCAACATGGTTTTCCCAAATAGAAAGTTAAGAACATGTCCAATTACAAGAAAAATAATACCAATATTTCTACTAGCTATTATCCAGAAATTATCGTTTTGTTATATACAGCACGTGTAAGACCCAAATTAAATATGGATGCCTTTTTGTTGGTAAAGCGATTTAATGGTTCTATCTTTAACTGTGATCTTCTCTCGAAGTTCTTTTATCTGTATTTTGAGTTCTTCAATTTCACAATCTCTTGTATGCATTGCAGCAAGTTCTTTTTTGAGAATTTTAATCTCTTCTTCGTTATTGTTGTTGCTGACTGAGATGTCTATCGGTTTGAAGTCTTGATTTCTAACATTTATGTACTCAATCAAAATAGGGTTATTGTAAAGAGTCTGTCTGGCTATCCCGGTTTTTTCGGAAATATTCTTTATACTAACATTATTTTTAGTTAATAGATCTTTAGCTTTTAATTCCCTATCAAATATGTTCTGGATCACAGTCTCAACCTGAAGCAAATATGCTTTGTCTTTTTCTAACTGTTTCTCATAATCATAATTAAGTTTTTTTAGGCTCTTTCTTATGGTTGTTTCAAGCGATTTCGGTTTCATGACATCCTCCTTCCTATTTCTCTTTTCATGTCATCTATTCTTCTTTGCCATCGCTGAATTGATTCGATTACATTATCGTAAGCTTTTATGATTGGTTCTATAGATGGATGACGCCCAATGAGTGTTTCTGGGTTATTTCTTGAAAGTTCTTGTTTCAACTCAGCCATTTCTGGCAGTAGCTCCAGCTTAATTACCGATTCGAGCTTGTACATTTCTTTTTCAGCTTGTCTTGCAAACCCGTTTGCTTTGTTTACTATAATGACCTTTATAATTTCCAAATATTTTTGATATGTAATTGAAACTGTGAAATATGTATGGCAATGGTTAGGACAACAACCATAGGCACATAAGAATTCGTCTGTATCCGAATCGTAACGGCACTTCCTGTTCTTATTTGAATGGATGCAAAAACCACCATTTTTTAATCTTATTTCAATCTTTTTATCAAGATTACTAATGATAGCATCAAGATCCTTTTCAACGTTATACTTACCTTGCGTTACTATCTTTTCGATTTTTTGTTTAATAGCTATACCTTTAGAGCCGAGTAGCGCTATATTGTTTATGACAACTTCCTCAATTAGATTCTTTGTGATTTCAGCTTCTTCATGTAATTCATTTTTAGGTCTGACATAATAACCCCACATAAGGTCCGTTTGGTGATTTAACAATAATGATATTGTTCTATCATCAACCCCACGTTCTCTCATTTCGCTTGCAAAATATACTCTAAACTGTTGTATATTAGGTAGCGATAAGATATCACCTTTCTTCAGTTCGTTTATTTCCAAATAATTCTTTACATTAAATCTTGAACTATTTATAGCTCCATCATATGTAATGTTGTTGCCGAATTTACTACTGTCAGGTGAGTTAATCAAGCCTAATTCTCTGGAATGTTTTATACAGAACTTCTGACATTCCAAATTTAATCGGGGTTCTTTAATAATTTGGCCATCAATTGTAATTAAATACTCTGTTTGGGGCTCTCCCTTGTCTCGTGTTTTAAGTTCTTGAAGATGTTCGATTATCTCAATCATTCTAGATGTAGCAAATGTTTCGCCATCGATATAAATTTTTCTGCCCTTAGAATTCTTAGTAGAACGATAACTCAGTATCCCAATGTGCTTATCTTCGAAGGACAATTTTTTTAAACAGTTATCAAGCAGAATGGTTAACTCCCCACCTCTTAATCCAGTTTGTGTACCAATAAAGAGTAAGCCCAATACACGCTGATGGAATATATCTGTATCTAAAGACTTCACTTCTTGGTAAAGCAAATTAGTAAATCTGTTATAAAATTCCGATGGCAGTAATTGTATTTTATTATTCTCAATTGTTGCATTGTAAGCGTCAAACAGGCCAGTACCTATTAACCTTCGATATCACCAGAAACCATCTTTGGCAATACTCTTTACCTTTTTATATTGTTTTCGGATCAGCTGTTTAAATTCCTGATCCGATAAATCATCG
>Ga0074193_1001208_pt1 | contig 33752 bp, 31 predicted proteins | sample EPASupsiteHSE605_FD_64523 | JGI IMG/M metagenome (GOLD analysis project Ga0074193, IMG submission 64523) | Bioremediated contaminated groundwater from EPA Superfund site, New Mexico - Sample HSE6-05 | ecosystem: Environmental > Aquatic > Deep subsurface > Groundwater > Contaminated ... | reverse complement strand
AGATGTGCCGCCTTTCCGGCGGCCGCAATGATTGCGCCGAAGCCCCGTCCCCGAGCTTTTTTGGAAAAGTCTGCAGCTTCGGCAGGTGTGCGGTGCGCTGAGAAGACATGCACCTCGCAGGGAACCCCGAATTCCGCAAGTTTTGAGACCGCCTTTTCGACAACGGGCAAATCGCTGTCGCTGCCCATAATGACAGCTACTTTCTTCATTCGTCACCATTCCTTCAAAATCAAATTTCGAACTGTTGTGGCTGATTCGTTTTTGCGGGGGCTTTGTGCCTATGATTTCATTCTAAACTAACGGTTTTTCGCGGTCAATAAGAAGCGGCTATTTAGTGCATAGGTAAATCGATGATTTTTACAAGAATTATAGAAGAATTTTAGTGCAATTAACGAAAGCAGGGAGCGGACGGACCGGATAAATAAAAATCACGGAATAATTGAAATGTTTTTGTTATTTTTGACGGTTGCTTAGTATATAATGCGGATTGCAGAATGTAAAAGGATGTTTTATTATATAATTGTCCGGTGTCGGACATGGAGGAACATATGAAGACAGAAATAGTCATCGTCGGTGCGGGACCCGCGGGAATTTTTACCGCGCTTGAGCTTATACGCAGGGGCTGCAAAAAGAAAATAACGATGGTCGAAAAGGGCGTGGCAGTCGAAAAACGCCGCTGCCCTAAGGCTCAGACGAAAGAATGCGTCAACTGCAAACCGTACTGCCATATAACCACGGGCTTTTCCGGAGCGGGCGCTTTTTCCGACGGCAAGCTGTCGCTGAGCTATGAGGTCGGCGGAGATTTGCCAACACTTATCGGCGAAAATCTGGCGCAGGATCTTATCGGTTATGCTGACAGGATATATCTTGAATTCGGCGCTGACGAGAAGGTCGAAGGCGTCAGCAATTACCAGGAAGTTAAAGAAATCAGAAAGCGTGCCATCCAGGCGGGACTCAAGCTCGTTGACTGCCCGATAAGACACATGGGCACGGAGAAGGCGCAGGATATATACTACAGCATAGAGCAGTACCTCCTCAATAACGGAGTTGAGCTCATGTTCGGCTATGAGTGCGACAACGTAATTCTGGACGGCGACAAATGCCTCGGAGTCGTCGTACACAAGGGCGGTGAGAGCCTTGAGATTTTCGCTGAAAAGACTGTTATCGCAACGGGCAGACGCGGAGCGGAATGGCTCGAAAAGATATGCGCCGAGAACGCTATCGCGCATCAGCCGGGAACCGTCGACATCGGCGTGCGGGTTGAGGTGCGCAACGAGGTCATGGAGCAGGTAAACTCCGTTTTATACGAATCAAAGCTAATAGGCTACCCGCGTCCCTTCAAAAACAAGGTGCGTACCTTTTGCCAGAACCCGGGCGGCTTTGTAAGTCAGGAAAACTATGATGACGATCTCGCCGTTGTAAACGGGCATTCCTATAAGGACAGAAAGTCCGACAACACGAACCTTGCGATACTCTGCTCGCACAACTTCAGCTATCCTTTCAATCAGCCGATAGCCTATGCGCAGAAGGTCGGAGAGCTTACGAATATGCTCGGGGCAGGACACATCATGGTTCAGCGCTTCGGGGATATACTCGACGGCAAGCGTACCTGGGAAAAGGAGCTCGCGCAGTCCAACGTCCGCCCGACGCTTACGGACGCCGTTGCGGGAGACATCACGGCGGCAATGCCCTACAGGTCGATGATTAACATCATAAACTTCATTCAGGCCGTCGACCATGTTGTACCCGGTTTTGCTTCCACCGAAACTCTGCTCTATTCGCCGGAGCTCAAGTTCTATTCAAACAGGGTCAAAATGGACAAGGACCTCAACACCAACATCAAGGGACTGCACTGCCTCGGCGATTCGAGCGGCTGGACACGCGGACTGATGATGGCTTCCATCATGGGCGTGCTGATGGGCAGAAAGATAAGCGAGCAGGAAAGCGAATAAGCATAAAAAATAAGGCTGCCGCACATTCTGCGGCAGCCTTATTTAAATAACGATAACATCAGCTTTTGTTGTGCCTGAAAGCGGAAACAAGCAGCCCCCAGAGAAGCCACATAAGAGGCGACACGAGAAAAAGCCCCAGTCCGAAAAATGCCTGTACCCAGTAGCACAAAAGAGCGCAGGCGAGGCACAGAGCCGTGGGTGTTGCCGTTTTAACGGTCTTAATAAGGCTCAGCCCTTGCGCGAGAACGTACGCAATGAGAGACAGAAGACCGGTATTCACAAGTATGCCCAGATAGTCGTTATGCGCGTTGTCGACGGTGGTGGAAAGCGTGTTGCCCGTTTCTTCGACAAAACGCGTAAAATCAAGGTCGAGCCTCAGCGCCAGAGTGCCGGAACCGCTGCCGAGAAGCAGGTGACCGGGCACAAGCTCGAGCGACTTTCGCCAGATAAGTATGCGCGAGGAGCCGAAGCTGTCCTTAAGATTACCGTGCAGAATCTGAGAGAGCTCATAAACGGTGCCTTCTGTACCTTTCCAGAAATTGGCCGCGGCAAACCCCGAAACGATTAAAACGGCGGATAGCGCCGAAAAGAATACACGAAGCGTCTTTTTCTCAAAATCGCTTTTTCGGAGAACAAGCCGCAGAACGGCGGCAACGGCAATTATAACGATTGCCAAGTATGAAAGCCGCGAAAGGCTGAAATTGCAGATAACGCCGGTATCGGTCATTTCCGCCTTGAATGAAATCGCGAGGAGCGCCGACGCCGACAGAAGCAAAATGAGTTCCAGAGACCTTCTGAACCTTTCTCCGCCGCTTATAACAAATGGGGCGGCAAAAAGCACGGTTACGGCAAACGCAAGTATCCCGCCGGAAACGCCGCAGGAGAAAAGGCAGAAGGCAAGCGCCAAAACAGCCGGCAGAAGCAGTAGCGGTCTTTTTTCGGAAGTGATATAATGTACGCAGACAAACGGCAGAATAAGGCAGATATACGCGGAAAAAAGGTCGGCGTTGCCGATTGTTCCGAAAAAGGTACTGCTGAATTTTATTCCGGCGTCATAAAAACCGAAGTCCCCGGGGAAAAGCCAAAGCGGATTATGCCCGATGACCTGCAGCACGGCAACGACGCAGTTTATCGCCGCAGCGGCGGCCGCGGCATATAAATAGCTTCGTTTCGGTCGGGCAAAGACAGACACGCCGAGCGTTATGCTGACGCAAAGAAAAGTGGTTAAAAGTCCGTCAAAGCGTCCGCCGCCGATAAGCACCGACGTCTTATAGGACGAAAATACTGACGATATACAGCAGATGATAAGGTAGAGAAATATCAGAAAAGCAATGAAGCTCCGTCTTTTTGTAAAGACGGTTCTTCCGCCGGCGAGGGCGCACACCGTTACGGAAATAAGCCACAAAGCGGTAGCGGATACGAAAAAGATATACTTTGAAAACGTGATGTTTTCATATCCCTCAAAACCCGTGAAAAGCGGGAAGAGAAAGAGCATCAGGTATATGTAGCCGTCGGTAATGCGAAAAGACACGGCTTTATAATCCGGTTTTTGTTTCAGTTCCGACATCTTTTACCTCAAACTGTTGAAATTTAATCATTCGGAGGCAGATAAAATTGTATTTTGACACTCATGCTCACTATACGGACAAGAATTTCGATACCGACAGGGACGAAACGATAAGGGCGGTTTACGAGAGCGGCGTTGAGCTTGTTATGAACGCTTCAAGCGACTATGAGAGCAGCTTGAGGTCGCTTGAGCTTGCCGAAAAATACCCATACATTTATGCCGCGGTAGGCTGGCATCCGCACGACGCCAAAACTTTTTTGGACGATTCCGAGAAGTATCTTGAAAAGTGGTGCGCACTTCCGAAGGTCCGTGCGATAGGCGAGATAGGGCTGGATTATTATTACGACCTCTCGGAGCGTGAAATTCAGCGAGAAGTGTTCATACGTCAGATGGAGCTGGCAAGAAAGCTCAAAATGCCGGTTGTAGTGCACGACAGGGACGCTCATGCGGACTGCATGGAGATAATAAGAAAATTTCCCGAAGTTAAAGGCGAATTCCATTGCTATTCCGGCAGCGCGGAAATGGCGAGGGAAATTATCGGAATGGGCTGGTATCTGGGCTTTACGGGCGCGATAACCTTCAAAAACGCGCGAAAAGCGCTCGAGGTGATTGAAATGTGTCCGCTTGACCGCATACTCCTTGAAACGGACTGCCCATATCTTGCTCCCGTGCCGTTTCGCGGCAAGCGAAACGACTCAAGATATCTTCCCTATATGGCGCAGAAGGTGGCGGAAATCAAAGGCATCAGCGTTGAAGAAACTGCAGAGCGAACAAATCGTAACGGAAGACGTTTTTTCGGGATATGATATTCAGAAGGCTGTTTCAAAAGAAAGACATTCGTTTTGAAACAGCCTTTATTTAATCTTCGTATTTCGGCCCGTATTTGCTGCTTGGAAGAACATCCGCAAGCCCCGAGAGAACGGAAGACGAGCCGGTGAAGTGATAAGGCGTTACCGGACTGCTGAATTTCGGAGCGGGTTCCGAGTCCGCCGGGAGCATAAAGCGTACGCGTGTTCCGTGCTCCTTGCGGCTCTCGACCAGAATTACGCCGTTGTGGAGCTGCGCGATGCCGAAGGCGATATAGAGACCGAGACCGTTTCCGCCCTGCATAAGAGCCGAACTGTCGCCATCCTCTGAAACTTTGAAAATATTGGACATTACTTCCTGAGGGATACCATCGCCGTCGTCGTCCAGAGAAATCACGATTCTGTTGCCCGTGCGCATAAGCGAAAGAGTAATGCTGTTCCCCGCGGAGCTGTGTTTCAGACTGTTTGAAAAGAGGTTCAGGAGCAGCTGTTCGATTCTCTGAGCGTCGACTACCGCCACAATTGTTTCCTCGCTGGTCGTGAAATTGATGCTGACGCCGGTTTCAGAGCACAGCAGCGAAACGGTATCCGTCAATTCCGAGCAGAGCGTAACCAGGTTTGTTGCAACCGGAGAAAAGAGCAGCTCTCCGCGGCCGAGCTGGTCTGCGCTGTCTATTTGGATGAGAGTGCGCAGAAGAGAGTAGTAATAGTGATAAAAAATGGAAATATTCTTTTCGACGAGAAATTTCCCTTCTCCGAAAGATGAAAAACAGAGGTCTGAAGACATTTTTAAGCCCATGACGCTGGATCGCAGACTGCTTATCATTTGCCGCGTGATATTGAGGGCGGGTTTTTCGTTGTTGAAAAAATCTATAAAAAGCAAAGTGGCTGTGCTTTGTTTTATAACCGAAACGCTTGCTTTGCGTCCCAGAACAGTCGTTCCGCATAAATATTCAGCCGCATCTTCCTCGAGAATATCGCCGGACAGAATCTCCTGAACTGCTTTGCCTGTCGGATTAAAACCAAATGCGGACTCTGCTGCCGGGTTCGCGAATAATATTGAATAGCTTTTATTGTCGATGCCGATTACTGACTGACGGACAGATGAGAACATTCTCGAAAGCTCCGTGGCTCTATGCATCCTGCCCAACCTCCTGATAAAAAAGAATATTAGTTGGCGATGTATTTATATTTACTCGCACATACATTTTATTTTTCTGTTTATTATTATGTGTATAACGCATGAATAACAAAGTATATTGTCAAGCAGAATGTCATTTTTGTCAATCCTTTTTAATTAGATTTTGCATTTTAATGGTACAAATAACGGCATAAATAGTTATAATTACGCAGTAGTTAAGTTTTACTCAAGTTTGAAGATATTGACGGAGTTTTCCGTTAAAGGTTCCAAAAATCAAGTTAGAGGGGAGAGCGCAGGCGTTAAACCTTGATTTTTCATAAATATTGGTGTACATTTATACGGATTGAGCGGCAGAATGAGCTTTCCGGCTTCAGCAAAAGGTAAAAACCGGAGGTTTTGCGCATATATAATACAGTGCATAGGGCAGAATACATAAATCGGAGGTGCAGCCTTGTCAGCTTCCAAAAACCAGAATTATCTGCACGGAGCGGTCATTTTGACTGTTGCCGTTATTATAACGAAATTACTCGGGGCGTTATACAAAATCCCGCTGGGCAACATTCTGGACAATGAGGGCTTCGCCCACTTCAATGTTGCCTACAACCTCTACAGCGTGCTTCTGGCGCTGTCGACCGCGGGACTGCCGATAGCTCTGTCAAAGCTCATTTCGGAAGCAAACAGCCTTGAAAGACCCGTGCAGATTCGCAGGACCTTCAGGGTCGCAATAAGCTCGTTTGTCGTTTTGGGTTCGGTGGGAACGGCTGTTATGCTGATAATTCCGACTGAGCTTGCTATATTCATGGAAGACGCAAAAGCCAGCCAGAGCGTTTTTGCAATGGCACCCTCCGTGGTGCTGGTGTGCGTCATGTCAGCGTTTCGAGGCTATACGCAGGGACTTTCGGATATGCGTCCTACGTCCGTTTCGCAGGTTATCGAGGTAGCAGTCAAGGTCTTCTTCGGACTGGGCGTTGTGATAATTCTTAACAGACAGGGCGAGAGCATGCCGTTTCTCTCTGCCGGAGCAATTTCCGGAGTTACGGTAGGTTCCCTTGTTGCCTGCGTATATATGGCGATAGTCGCGTCAAAGCGCATGAAGAGCGAGAGACAAAGAGTTTACGAATCGCCTCAGCTTAACAATACGGCAACCGACAGCGACAGGGCAATTCTGAAAAGGCTACTGAAAATCGGCATTCCCATCGCACTGGGCTCCTGCGTTCTCAGCGTGATTACGCTTGTCAATACAAAACTGATACTCGGACGGCTTCAAAACTCCGTCGGCTTTGACGCCCATAAGGCGCTGGACCTGTTCGGCGTATATTCCAAGGCGCTCACGCTGTATAATCTCCCTGCAGCTCTTATTACGCCGCTTACAATCAGTATTGTCCCCGCAATTGCCGGGTTTATTGCGAGAAAGCAATTCGGGGAGGCAAAGGACGTAATCGGGTCTTCGCTGCGTATAGCAACGATAATTGCACTTCCTATGGCGGTCGGGCTGAGCGTTTTATCTTCGCCGATAATGGACGGACTATATTTCGGGAGCGGGCAGCACGGGGCCGGCCTGCTTGCAATTCTGGGCATTGCTTCCTTCTTTGTTTGCCTCTCTCTGATGACCACCGCGATTTTACAGGCGGGCGGACGCGAGAGACTGCCGATGTACACAATGCTTGTCGGCGGAACTCTTAATATCGTGATTAACTGGTTCCTCGTCGGAAATCCCGACATTAACATATACGGCGCGCCGATAGGAACTCTGATCTGCTACGTCGTTATGGGCGGACTCAATCTTTGGTTTGTGATGCATAAACTGCCGGAGAAACCCGGTCTGGGCAAAGTATTTATAAAGCCCCTTATTAACTGCCTTGCAATGGGGGCCGTCGCGTGGGTCATGTACCCGGCGGCACTCAAACTGTTCGACGCCGGGGCAGAGCCCGGAAGAAAAATCATAATTATGGCGCTTTTTGTCACCATCGTCGCTGCCGTTGCCGTTTACGGAATTACGACAATTGTCACAAAGGCGATAACCGTTGAGGATATGAAGCTGATACCCAAGGGCGAAAAGCTCGCAAAGCTGCTCCATATCAAGTGAAAAAGATGCAACAATTCTTAATAAATATACTGCTTTTCTTACGAAAAGAGCGAATCTGAAGATATATCCGCCAGTTTGTTTGCCGAGATTTGCTACATGTGTACAGATATGGTAAAGTGTTTTTAGAAATATACACATAAGTGAAATTTCAACTTGCGGAAGGGTAAAAAGTGTGGTAAATTTTGAATATAAATCTGAATACGATATGAGCGATTTCCGCAAAATAATCGAAGTTTTGCGCTCTCCCGGCGGCTGTCCGTGGGATATTGAGCAGACGCATGAAAGTCTTCGCCGCAACCTTCTTGAGGAGGCCTACGAGGTCTGCGAGGCAATTGACCAGAAGGACCCCACGCATCTGCGCGAGGAACTGGGCGACCTTCTTTTGCAGATTATCTTCCATTCAAGGATTGAAGAGGAAAAGGGTTCATTTGATTTGGACGATGTGGCCGATTCCTCCTGCAAAAAGCTCATTTTCCGTCATCCGCATGTCTTTGGAAATGTTGATGTTTCGGGAAGCGACGAGGTTCTCAAAAACTGGGACGAGCTTAAACGCAGGGAAAAAGCTCAGACCACTGTGGTCAAAACCATGACGGACGTTGCGGAGAGCCTTCCTGCTCTGTGGCGTGCCGAAAAAATTCAGAAGAAGGCTAAAAAGGTCGGCTTCGACTGGCCGGAAGTCAGCGGCGCCATAGAAAAGCTGAAAGAAGAGTATGAAGAGCTTATCGAGGCTCAGGCAGAAGCGGACAAGTCCCATATCGAGGAAGAATTGGGCGACATTCTGTTTGCGGCGGTGAATGTCGCGAGGTTCTCGGACATCGACCCCGAAACTGCTCTGCATAAGAGCTGCGAAAAATTCATCAGGCGCTTTGAATATGTCGAGAAGGAAGCAGAAAAGAACGGCAGGGAGCTCAAGGACATGAGTCTTGAGGAAATGGATGCTCTTTACAACGCCGGCAAACAAAAGGAATAGATTTTTTACGTATGCAGATTCGTAAAACTCTATATATTTAAAACTTACTCAATGAAGAATATTTTAGGAGGAAAATCATGAACAAAGCAGAGCTAATTGCCGCGGTGGCAGCAAAAACAGGTCTTTCCAAGAAGGACAGCGAGCGCGCTGTCAACGCAACATTTCAGGCCGTTGAAGAGACTATAGAAACAGGCGAGAAAGTACAGCTTGTCGGCTTCGGCGTTTTCGATGTTAAGACCAGAGAGGCTCGTGTCGGGCGCAACCCCAAAACTAAGCAGGAGATCAAGATTCCTGCGTCCCGCGTACCGGTATTCAAAGCCGGAAAAGCCTTCAAGGACGCAGTTGACAAATAACACACAAACAAGGCGCGGGGGAGCAATTCTCCGCGCCTTTGCGCTTTAATTCCAAGAGAGGTAAAAACGATGCGCCTTGATAAATATCTGAAGGTTTCAAGACTGATTAAGCGCCGTACCGTCGCAAACGAAGCCTGCGACGGGGAGCGCGTTTCTGTAAACGGCAAAAAGGCCAGAGCGTCCTATGAGGTGAAGCTGGGCGATGTGATAGAGATACGCTTTGGACAGAGGACCTTAAAAATCGAAGTACTTGCGATTTCCGAGAATGCACAGAAGGCCGACGCACCCGCGATGTACCGTGAGATTCCATGAAAGGCTCCTCAAAACAGCGCTCAGCAAAAAGACGCAGACGGTTTTTCCGCTGCGTCTTTTTGCTGTCATATGATAATTGAGAACAGGTAAATGAGAGTTTGTCAAGTATTATTATTGTCCGAAAACCGATAGTTACTTAAACTGAAAAAATAGTTATGTAAACCATATTTGAATATTTTGTCGAATGATGCGATAGGGCCTATGTGGAAAAACCTGTGGAGAATGTGGAAAACCGTTGATATTTCAATATGGTCAGTTTTACCGCTCGGGAATAAAAAACGGCAATGCAATGAATATGCATAATTTTAGTAAACCGGCATAATTCTGGCGTTGCAAATAAAGGAACAGTAAAAAAATAACTTGACTGACTCCGGCGTCGGAATATTGCCCGCCGACCTTCAATATAGTGTTATTGAACTGAGCTTGGACATTGCTAATTATGGAGGCGGACAATGAAAAGAATATTGATTGCGGTCATTATTGCGGCTTTGATTTCGGCCAAAGCCATGGCTCTTGAACCGGTCGGAGAGGATGCGCTTACTTTATCCGTTCCGTCAGCCGTACTGATGGAAAAAACGACCGGCGAAGTAATATACGAGAAGGATGCTCATACTAAGAGGGCTCCTGCAAGCGTTACAAAGATAATGACGCTGCTGCTTGTTATGGAGGAAATCGAGGCGGGGCGCCTTTCAGAGGATGACATAGTCGTGTGTTCCTCGCACGCGGCGTCCATGGGCGGCAGCCAGATATGGCTTGAGGAGGGCGAGCAGATGACTGTCCGCGACATGCTCAAGGCCGTTGCGGTCGTCTCCGCAAACGACTGCGCAACTGCCCTCGCCGAGCACATTTCGGGTTCGGAAGAGAGCTTTGTGAAAAAAATGAACGCACGGGCTCTGGAGCTCGGGATGAACGACACGAACTTCGTAGACTGCTCCGGGCTTACGGACAATCCGGAGCATCTGACAACGGCGTATGATATAGCCCTTATGTCGAGAGAGCTTCTTAAGCACGATAAAATCAAGAGCTATACGACGATATGGATGGATACGCTGCGAAACGGCGAGGCGGAGCTTGTCAATACCAACCGGTTGATTCGCTTCTACAAGGGGGCTACGGGGCTGAAAACGGGCTTTACTCCGGAGGCGATGTACTGCCTTTCCGCAACAGCCGAAAAGGACGGAACGGAATATATCGCCGTCGTAATGCACGGGGCAACGTCCGATGACCGCTTCGAGAGCGCAAAGACTCTCCTCAATTTTGCCTTCGCAAATTACGCGCTGTGTCCGCTGCGAAGCCCAAAGCCTCTCCCGCCGGTGCTTGTGTCACTGGGAGAAGCCGACAGCGTACAGCCTGTATACGGCGGCGAGGCAGGGCTTTTGACTGAAAAAAGCAAGCTGGGCGAGATGAATTACGAGTTTGACCTGCCGGACAGCCTTGAAGCGCCAATCGCCGAGGGCGAAACACTGGGCGAGATGGTCGTATATTCCGGCGGGAAGGAGATTGCCCGCGTTCCGCTGCTAGCGGGCAGCGAGGTTAAGAAGCTGACTGTGTTCAAACTCTACGGAAAAGTGCTTTCAAGGCTGTTTGGAGGGTAATCATTTCCACTTATTATCCAAAAACTGATTGAATTTGCCATTCCAATCCCACAAACATGTAAAATTCATTAAAACTGCTTGTATTAAGCGGCGGAATGTATTAGAATACAAAAACATAAAACCTGAGGGAAAATATTCCTTCGGGAAAGAGAGGATCTGTTCGATGGTCAAAGTTGATTTATCCGGCGCAAAGGATTTTTTCGGGACGGTAGGTCCAGATTACTCCAAAATCTCCGACGCGCACAGAAAGCTCTTTGAGCACAGTGGCGAAGGCTCGGAGTATACGGGCTGGATGGATTTGCCTTCACGGGTGATTTCGGGCGAACTCAAAGCCATTCAGAGCTGCGCCGCAAGGATACGCTCAAATTCGAAAGTCCTTGTCGTCATTGGAATCGGCGGCTCATATCTGGGCGCGAGGGCGGCAATCGAGCTTTTGCGTTCACCTAATTATAATCTTATGCAAAAGGAAACGCCGGACATTTTCTTTATGGGCAACGGGCTTTCAGGAGCCGCAATCAATGAAGTAATAGAGCTTATAGGCGAGAGAGACTTTTCCGTCAACGTAATCTCCAAATCAGGAGGAACTCTTGAGCCTGCGCTTTCCTTCCGTCTGTTTAAGAGCCTTCTCGAGAAAAAATACGGCGCCGCAGCGAAAAAGCGCATTATAGCTACGACCGACGAGAGAAAAGGCATACTGCACGATATGGCGCTCAGCGAGGGCTGGGAGCGGTTCATCGTCCCCGAGGATGTGGGAGGACGTTTTTCCGTGCTTTCCGCAGTCGGACTTCTGCCGATGGCGGTCGCCGGCATCGATATCGAAAAGGTGTTGTCAAGCGCTGTTTCCGAGATGCACGACCTCGACCTCCGCTCCGTCGAGAACCCTGCTTGGCTCTATGCGGGAGCAAGACAGCATCTGTATATGAACGGTAGATCGGTTGAGATACTTGCCTGCTATGAACCTTATTTCCGCCAGATGGCGGAGTGGTGGAAGCAGCTTTTCGGAGAAAGCGAAGGTAAAAACGGCATCGGCATTTTCCCGGCCTCTGTGGAATACACCGCCGATCTGCACTCAATGGGTCAGTATATTCAGGACGGACCGAGAAGGCTGATGGAAACTGTCGTCAGCTTTGAAAATCCGTCACAGAATCTCAAGGTTCCCTTTGAGCTGGGCGACAGAGATAAACTCAATTATCTCGCGGGGCGTGAATTCGGAGATATTTCAAAGACCGTCGCGAAAGCCGTTGCGTCAGCACACATAAAAGGCGATGTTCCGAACATTTCTGTCAGCGTTCCGAAAAGAAATGAAGAGGGCTTCGCGGCACTTGTCTGTTTCTTTGAAATGAGCTGCGCGCTGTCCGCTTATGTTTCGGGTGTAAACCCCTTCAACCAGCCGGGTGTAGAGGCTTATAAGAGCAATATGTTCAAGCTCCTTGGACGGGAGTAAGTAAAATATTTAAAGGAGCCGAACCGCTTAAGGTTCGACTCCCTTTTATATTTATAAACTGACTGTAAACTCTTGAAAACAGGCATTGAAGTTCTGTGTCGGGTATGATAATATATCAGAAAGTAATTGCCACGCATTTCAGAAAATAACAAAGGAGTGTGTTTATCATGGTTCAGCTTATCGTCGGCTCCAAAGGAACCGGCAAAACCAAAAAACTCGTAGAGCTCGTAAAGCACGCCGTTGAGGAAGAAAACGGCAGCGTCGTATGCATTGAAAAGGATAAAAACCTTACTTACGACATACCATATACGGTTCGTCTAATTCACGCCAGTGACTACAGTTTTAAGTCGATAGAGTTTTTTAAGGGCTTTATCAGCGGACTTCACGCTGCAAATTACGATATTTCTCATGTGTTCATCGCCAATATCCTCAAAATGTGCGAGGATGTTGATATGGACAAGGTGGCACAGCTCCTTGACGAGCTGAATGCCTTCGGTGAAAAGGAAAACATCATATTTACCGTTACTGCAACGGTCGATCCCGAAACACTCGGCGATAATATAAAAAAATACTGCTAGGATTTTTATGCTGGTATTAAAGCGGCTGCCGTGAAATTTCACGGCAGCCGCAGTATATTCAGTCCTGTAAATCAGCGGAGCGTGGTATAAAGCCGCTCTTTTGCGCTTTTTATACCGTCGCAGAGAGCGTTTACCTCGTCTTCCGTGGTAAATCTCGAAAAGCTCAGGCGCAGAGCGCCGTCGATAACTTCGCTCGGCAGACCAATCGCATCCAGAACGTAGCTTCTGCCGCCTTTTTTACAGGCCGAGCTTTTTGAAACGTATATGCCCAGAGCTTCGAGATAGTTCATCAGAACCTCGCTTTTGTAACCGGGAAGCGAGATGCTCAGAAGGTGCGGAGCTTCTCCCGAAAGGACTTTAAGACCCTCGTTTTCACTTGTCAGACGTTTAACGGCAAGCTCTTTGAACGCCGCCATTTTGTTTCGCGATTCTTCAAAAAGGCCGCTGCCGAGTTCGGCCGCTTTCGCGAAAGCGGCAATCAGCGGCAGGGACTCGGTTCCGGCACGCTTTCCGAATTCCTGACCTCCGCCGACAATGACGGGAGCAAGGTTAAGAGACTTGACCCCGCCCTTTAGGTACAGCGCGCCTATGCCCTTCGGCGCGTGGATTTTATGACCGCTTACGGAAATCATATCCGCGCCGAGGTTTTTCGTGGAGAAAGGCACTTTGAGAAAACCCTGAACCGCGTCCGTGTGCAAAAGTGCGGCGCTGCCGCTCTCTTTAAGAGCCTTTGAAATCGCGTTTATATCGGTGATGCCACCCGTTTCATTGTTAACAAGCATCAGGGAAACCAGAATTGTGTCCTCGCGAAGAGCCTTCTTAACGGCGCTTTCCGATATGCTCCCGTCCTTTTCGGGCTTCAGCCTCGTCACCTCGAAGCCGCGTTTTTCAAGAACGTCCAGCGACCGCAGAACGGCTGAGTGTTCGGCTTGGGAGCTTATAATATGCTTCCCGCGGCGCTTCATGTATTCCGCGCCGGAGAGTATTGCCCAGTTGTCGCTTTCCGAGCCGCAGGACGTGAAAAAAACTTCCTCGGGCCCTGCTCCGAGAGCTTTGGCGAGCGCTGCACGAGAGGCGTCAAGGACGGCTTTGGCGTCCCTGCCCATTTTGTGGGTGGAGCTGGGGTTTCCATAGCCCTCCGTCATGGCTTTATATGCGGCGTCCGCCGCCTCGGCGCAGACCCTTGTGGTTGCGGCGTTATCGAAATAAGCTGTCATCGGCATAGTCATTCCTTTTGTTTACTTGCAGGAGAAACGGTATTATAATTATCAAAAAGTTACTTTATTATATTCTCAATTAACCCATAAAACAAGGTGAAGCTATGAAATACAAAATTGCCACCCTCGGGTGCAAGGTCAACCAATTTGAAACGCAGGCGCTTGAAACGATGCTTGTAAGCCGCGGCTTTTCGGAAGCGGAAAGCGGAGAGACGGCGGATGTCGTAATCGTCAACACCTGCGCCGTGACCGCGGAAAGCGGAAGAAAATCCAGACAGATTATTAGAAAGCTCGAGGGTGAGAACCCCGAAGCCCTGATTGCCGTCTGCGGCTGCTTTTCACAGCTTTCACCGACTGACGTCGCGTCGCTGGGCGCGGACGTGGTCCACGGCAGCGGCGACAAGGAGCGCTTTGCGGACGATATAGAGAAGGCACTTGCCGAGAAAAACCAAATCACATGGACGGACGACCCCTTTGCGCGCCGTATCATGGAGGAGCTGCCCTCAGGCGCGGTGGATGAACGCACAAGAGCCATGCTGAAGATACAGGACGGCTGCGCGAACTTCTGCACCTACTGCATCATACCCTATACAAGGGGAAGAGTACGCAGTCTTCCGCCGGAGCGCTGCGCCGCACAGACACAGGAGCTTGCTTCAAGGGGTTTCCGCGAGCTCGTCATAACCGGAATCGAAATTGCCTCCTTTGGGCGCGATCTTGAGCCGAAGCAAAGCCTTGCGGACGCTGTCGAGGCGATTGCGTCGAAGGCGGGAGAAATGCGCCTTCGCCTCGGCTCCCTTGAGCCGACGGTCATAACCGAGGACTTTGTAAAAAGGCTGAGTGCCACGGGCAAGGTTTGCGACCACTTTCACCTTTCTCTCCAGAGCGGAAGCGACGAAGTACTGAAGCTGATGAACCGAAAATACGATACTGCGCGTTTTTTTGAAGCCACGGAGCTTCTGCGCGAATACTTCCCGAACTGTGCGCTGACAGCCGACCTCATAGTCGGCTTTCCGGGCGAAACGGAAGATAACCATGCGCAGACCCTTGCGTTCATAAAAAAGTGCGGGTTTTCGGCAATGCATGTTTTTCCCTATTCAAAAAGGCCCGGCACCAAAGCTGCCGAAATGAGTAGTCAGCTCACCAACGCTGTTAAGACGAAACGGGCGGCGGAGGCTCAGAAAGCGGCGCTGGAGATGGAAGCCGCGTATCTTGACAGCTGCATCGGTAAAGTACTGACGGTTCTGTTCGAAACCGAAAAAGAAGGCATGTCCATAGGTCACGCAGCGAACTACACCAAAGTGTGCGTTCCAAACGGACAACTGCGCGGAATTGTAAAAAACGTCGAAATTATCGGCGTTTTAGACAAAATGCTTGTAGGGAAAATTGTTTGACTTTAGGGTACTAAAGGCTATATAATTTTATTGACATTATTCTAACAAATAGAATCAATGTAAAATTGCATGGAGGTTTTTCGATGAAAAGGGAAGAAGTATTCAATTTCTCCGCAGGCCCGTCCGTACTGCCCACCGAAGTCCTTGAGATCGCAGGAAAAGAGATTCTCAACTATAACGGCAGCGGAATGTCAGTCATGGAGATGAGTCACCGCAGCAAAGTCTATCTCGAGATTTTTGAGAGCGTCAAGTCAAAAATGAAGTCAGCGCTTTCAGTTCCCGAATCACACGAGGTTTTGTTTTTGCAGGGCGGAGCTTCATTGCAGTTTTCAATGGTTCCGATGAACCTTATGAGCGAGCTTGGAAAGGGCACGGCAGATTACGCCGTAACCGGCAATTTTGCGACTATAGCTTACAAGGAAGCAAAGAAATACGGCACGATTAACGTTGCCGCCTCCTCGGAGGACAAAAACCATACTTACATTCCGAAGCAGCCCGATTTGAAGCTCAATCCTGACGCGGACTATTTCTACTATTGCGCAAACAACACGATTTTCGGCACAGAGTGGCAGTACGTTCCCGAAACGGGCAGCGTTCCCATCTGCTGCGATATGTCCTCAAATATACTTTCAAAGCCTGTTGACGTTTCGAAATACGGTATCATCTTTGCAGGAGCGCAGAAGAATATGGCACCCGCGGGGCTGACGGTCGTTATCATCGACAAGAGCCTTGCAGGAAAAGAAATGGCCTGCACGCCTCTTGTGATGAGCTATAAGACAATGATAGACAACGACTCAATGTACAATACCCCGCCTTGCTGGAATATCTACATCCTCGGACTCGTTCTCGACTGGCTAGAAAAACAGGGCGGCGTCGTAGGCATGGAGAAAATCAAAAAGGAAAAAGCCGCACTGCTCTATGATTTCCTTGACGACAGCAAGACTTTCAAGGGCTGTGCCGAGCCTGGCTCGCGCAGCGACATGAACGTCACCTTCCGCACGGGAGACGACGCAAAGGATGAGGCGTTCTGCAAGGGCGCGACCGCAAAGGGATTTACAAACATCAAGGGTCACCGCAAGGTCGGCGGCATGAGGGCTTCCATCTATAACGCCATGCCCGTCGAAGGCGTCGAGAAGCTCGTCGAATACATGAAGGAATTCGAGGTAGCTAACCGTGTATAAGGTCAAATCTCTAAATAAAATTTCGCCCTTGGGACTTGATATAATCAGGGAAAGCGGCTGCTGCATCGATGACGGCACCGAAACACCGGATGCAATCATGGTTCGAAGCGCCAACATGAACGAAATGCAGTTCAATGAAAATCTCCTGTGCATAGCAAGAGCCGGTGCCGGCACCAACAACATCCCCGTCAAGCGCTGCGCCGAGCAGGGTATCGTAGTTTTCAACACCCCGGGAGCAAACGCGGAGGCGGTCAAGGAGCTTGTCATCTGTGCTCTGCTCATGGCTTCGCGCGATGTTATCGGCGGCGTTGAGTGGGTGCACGGCATTGCGGACAAGGGCGATGAAGTCCCCGCTATGGTCGAAAAGGGCAAGGCCAGCTTTACGGGTCCCGAGATTATGGGCAAAACCCTCGGCGTCGTAGGTCTCGGAGCAATCGGTGCGAAGATTGCCAACGCCGCTCTTGAACTAGGCATGAACGTCTACGGATATGACCCCTACCTGTCCGTTGACGCAGCATGGAGATTATCAAGCCAGGTAAGGCACGCAACCGATATCGACACTATCTACCGCAACTGCGACTATATAACGCTGCACGTTCCATATATCAAAGATCAGACCCATCACATGCTGAATAAGGAAGCCTTTGCCAAGATGAAAGACGGAGTGCGCATAATAAATCTTGCGCGAGGCGAGCTTGTCTGCGACGAGGATCTGCTGGAAGCAATCGACTCGACGAAAGTCGCCCGTTACGTGACGGACTTTCCGAATGCCATCACCTCAAAGGCTCCGAACACCATTCCAATGCCGCACCTTGGCGCGTCCACTCCCGAAAGCGAGGAAAAGTGCGCAATCATGGCGGCGCAGCAGGCGGTCGATTATCTTCTCAATGGAAATATCAGAAATTCGGTCAACCTTCCGACTGTCAGCCTTGACCGCATGGGCGCGAACAGGGTGTGCATAATCCACCGCAATGTCCCGCGTATGCTGAACCAATTTCTGGACCTTATCGGCGGAGCGAACATCAATGTCGCGCATATGATAAATGCGCCCAAAGGGGAGTTTGCTTACACGATTATCGACACCGACCAGCCTGTCGGAGACGCTATCCCCGTAACAATCGGGAAGCTCGATGATGTTTTCAGAGTCCGCGTTCTCTAAAAAAACCTAACAAAACGTCGGTTTCCGTAAGGAGACCGGCGTTTTTCTCTGTCCGAATGTTTACAAAAAGAAACAGGAAATTACAGGTAATATGCGTAAACTATTGAAAAAAAGGTCGAATAATGCTATAATGCCAATTATTATGTAAACAAAATGAAAAAGGAGCTGTTTTATGCTGAAAAAGGTGCTGAGCATACTGATGGCGGCGGTCATGTGCATCTGCATACTGCCGGCGTCCGTTTTCGCGCGCGCCGACGTTTGGATAACGGGAAACAGCGACCTCAACATATTGAACGGCGGAGTAATGCTTAAGTCGGGAGACGACTTCTATTTCGTTCAGAACGGTATTTTCGTGCAGACGGGGGAAGAAGTCCGGGCTCTGTCTGCTGACGACGCGAGGAATCTGAACCTCTTTAACGATTACTTATACTATACTGTGGGCTCACAGGTTCGCTGCATACCCTCAAAGGGCGGAAAAGCCGAGACGGTTTTTGTGACGGAAGACGGCATCGACCAGCTTTATGTCATAAACGGCTCGTTTACATACCTCTCCGGAGGCTCTGTCTATGTAAAGCCCGCGGGGGACGCGGTAAGCTCAAAAATCAGCTCGCCTGATGGGGTTTCGGGTCTGATACCCACGCGTTACGGTTACATATTCCTCACGGGCGAAGCTCTTAACAATAACGTCTGGGCGGGAGGTACCCAGCTTCTTTCGGGTGTTTCGTCCTGTTATACCGACAGCGGCTGTCTGGCTCTGCAAATTGACAATGAAAACTACATGATAAGGCTTGAAAGGCTGTTCAACGGCTTTGACAGGGCTTACGACCTTCTTGATTTTGATATCCACGGGACGGTTTCGCTTTCCGCGCTTTTAAGCCCCGACGACGAGAACGCAATCAGCGATGATAACGACAACGACGAGCTGCAGTGTGATTTCGAGGCGCTGCTTCGCGAAGCGGGACTGACCGGCAGCGTTTCGCTGATGGAAACAGACTCCTCCGGCACAGAAATAAGTGCGACGGTCGTTCCTGGGCTGTCCGAGGGACAGAAAAACATAGTAAAACGAGCCCGGCAGCTTACGGAAATCGAGTGGACGCCGCTTGAGGATATTTCACAGTGGGGTTACTACGGCGTATTCAGGGCTGAAACGACCTACACGGGCGTTCCTTACGGTCAGCCGGTGAACTGCAACGGCTACATAGGCTACGGAGTATCAATAGAAGGCTTTGCGTCGGCGGTTCTGGACAATACGAGCAAGCTGTACACTTCCTATTCGTCCTATAACAAAATCGCTCCGAGCTATTCGACGGACTGCAGCGGCTATGTTTCCTACTCGTGGGGACTCACGAAAAGGAAAACCACCTATTCGCTGACCGACGTAGCGCAGCTCGTTGGAGATCAGAGCCTCTACAGTCTTCAGGTGGGAGACTGCCTCGACAAAACCAGCAGTCACGTCGTGCTTGTTTCAAGCCTTACATATGACGGCTCCGGCAGTATCATTGGGGTGCGGACTATGGAGCAGACGCCTGTTATAACCCGTGTCACGGATTACGGGGAAGGGCAGACAAGGTCGCTTGCCAGCTTCCAGTCGTATTATCTTAATAACGGCTATGAAATTTACAGAAATCCGCAACGGGACAGCGTTACATATACTCCGAACCCTGCCGTTCCGCTTGACGGCGAGACAGTTGCCGGACAGAAGGAAGAGGCTCCGAAAAGCCACACGACTTCGTTTGCCGGAGGAAAGAGCGTAACGCTCACCTCAGACATTCAGGGCGCCGCAATCTATTACACACTCGACGGTTCAGTGCCGACTTCCTCCAGCACGCCATACAGCGGCGCGATTACGGTCAAAAATACGACAAAGCTGCGCGCTGTTGCGGTTTCGGGAGCGTACCCCGAAAGCACGATACTTGAATATACGGTCAAGGTTCCGCAGTTGACGATGCCTTTGGCGGCTGTCATAAGCGGTTTGAGCTCCGGAAATCTCGTTTCCCCCGGCACGCAAATCAAGCTTAGCTCAATAACGAGCGCAACGGTTTATTATACGACGGACGGTTCAGAGCCGACAGCCTCGAGCAAAGCTTACACGTCGCCTGTTACGCTTACGCAGGACACGACGATTAAGGCGATAGCACAGGCTCCCGGTATGCGCCAGAGCGAAACTGCGGTCATCACGTACCGCGTCGGCGCGATATACAACATTACGGCTTCGGCAGGTGCAGGCGGAAGCATAAGTCCCTCCGGTACAAGCGGCGTCCTTGAAACCAGCTCAAAGACCTTCGGCATAACTGCCGCGGACGGCTATGCCGTCAGCGATGTGCTTGTGGACGGAGTTTCAGTCGGGGCAGTTACGAGCTATACCTTCCCGAATGTAAGTGCAAATCACACCATTTCCGTGAGCTTCAAATATTCGGCGCAGATACCCTTTACGGATGTAAGCTCGGCTCAATGGTTCTATGATGCGGTCGGCTTCGTCTACGCTAAGAGTCTGTTCAACGGCACCTCAGAAACGACCTTTGCTCCCGATTCCACAATGACGCGCGGCATGTTCGTCACGGTCCTGGGCCGATTCGCGGGGCTGCCCTCAGGTCTTGTATCTGGCGTCGGGCTTGTCACCGCGACAGGAGTCAATATCCGCACGGGTCCTTCTACGGATTCCGAGATTGCGGGCTTTATCTCAAATAAAAACACGATTGTGCAGATTACCTCCGCCAGCGAAGACTGGTACGGCGTTAGCTACGCGGCCGTCACGGGCTATATAAGAAAAGACCTTATTGTTGCCTACAGCGGGAATTATTCGGATTTAGCGGCAGGAAGGTACTACAGCCCCTACGCAGAGTGGGCGGCGCTTACCGGTATTGCGGCAGGAGTTGCAGGCAGTACTTTTGCGGCGGATGAGAGCATTACCCGCGAGCATATGTGCATGCTGCTTTATAACTATGCGGTCACATACGGGAAAACACTTCCCGTAAAAAGCGAAAAAGCGCCGTTCACGGATGATTCTTCAATAAGCGCGGCGGCAAAAACCGCGGTTTACGCTCTTTCGCAGGCAGGCGTTATAAACGGTATGGGAAACGGCACGTTTGCGCCGCAGGGAACGGCGACCCGTGCACAGGTCGCTCAGATCTTTATGAATTTTGCCAATACGGTGGGCTGAAGTACAGTACCGAGCCAGGAAAAACCGCTGCAGGAACGACGGGGAACGCCCGCCTGTCCTGTAGCGTTTTTTTACTGCAGTTTCGCCGCGATTTGCGGGAAAATTCACAAATTGTTCGACACAACGGAAAAATATGTGCTATTATGTTTTAATATAAGCATTTTCACTTTGAGGGGATAGAGCTGATGGCTTTTCGCATACCGGCAAAGAAAAAAACCGAAATAGTACCAGCAAGACGGGCAGTACCCGAGCTGTGCGCGTCGCCGGAAACGGGGCTTACGGCGCGTCAGGCTGATGAGCGGATGCAGAACGGCTACGGGAACACCGCCATCGAACCGCCGACAAAAACGGTGGGACAGATTGTCCGTTCAAATTTACTGACCTATTTCAACATTGTGTTTTTTGCGCTGGCAATCTGCGTAATCGCGGTAGGCTCTTTTTATAACCTCACCTTTATGCCGGTCGTTATCGCAAATATTCTCATCGGAATAATACAGGAGCTTAGGGCTAAAAAAACGCTGGACAACCTGAGCATAATAAACGCTCCCAAAGGCGTGGTAGTACGCGACGGGGGCTATAAAACCGTCAATGTTGAAGACACGGTACGCGACGATATAGTGGTCTTTGCCCAGGGCAATCAGGTTTTCGCGGACGCCGTCGTTGTTTCGGGCGAATGTCAGGTCAATGAAGCGCTGATGACCGGCGAGGCGGACGAAATTAAGAAGACCGTCGGAGACGAGCTTATGAGCGGTAGTTTTGTCGTTTCGGGTTCTGTAAGGGCAAGGCTCATCCGCGTAGGCAAGGATTCATATGTTTCACGGCTCACGCTGGAATCCAAGAAAAGCAACGGACAGAAGCAGTCCGAAATGATGCGCTCGCTGTCAAGCCTCGTAAAATGGATAGGTATAATGCTTATCCCAATCGGCGCCATAATGGCCATAAAGGAAATCGTCTGGCTCGACAGGACGGTGGAGGCCGGCGTAGTTTCAACGGTCGGCGCTCTGGTCGGAATGATACCGGAGGGCCTATACCTTCTGACAAGCATTGCGCTGGTCGCGGCGGTCGTCAGGCTCGCCAAGCGTAAAACGCTGGTTCACGACATGAACTGCATAGAAACGCTTGCCCGTGTCGACACCCTCTGTGTGGACAAGACCGGAACCATCACCGAGAACAAAATGATAGTCGAAGACGTCTTTCTGCTCTGCAAGGACAGGTTCATAGAGGATGACATCCGCATGATAATGTCCGACTATGTTTTTGCCATGCAGGACGACAACGACACCATGGCGGCTCTGCGAAGATACTTCAAAGGCGAACCGAGCCAAACTGCGCTCGAGACTCTGCCATTCACCTCCGTAAAAAAATACGGAGGAGTCTCCTTCCATGAGGACGAGAACTATATTCTCGGCGCGCCCGATGTGATTCTGGGGGAGCATTACGACAAATACAGGGAAAAAATCGAATACTATTCACGAAAGGGCTGCCGCGTCCTGCTTCTCGCAATTTACGACGGAAAACTTTCTGACGAGGCGCTGATAGGGGAGGTATTCCCGCTTGCGCTCATACTTCTTGCCAACAAAATCAGAAAGAACGCACCCGAGACCTTTGCTTATTTTGAAAAACAGGGCGTTACGATCAAGGTGATTTCAGGCGACAATGCAATGACGGTTTCGGAGGTCGCAAGGCGCGCGGGTATTGCAAACGCCGAGAAATATGTCGACGCGCGGACGCTGGACGACGAGCGGAAGCTTCGTCAGGCTGCTGAGGAATATACTGTTTTCGGCAGGGTAACACCTGAGCAGAAGCGAAAGCTCATTAGAGCGCTCAAAGCGGCAGGGCACACCGTTGCCATGACGGGGGACGGCGTCAACGATGTGCTGGCGCTTAAGGAAGCTGATTGCAGCATTGCAATGGCCTCGGGAAGCGAGGTCGCGTGTCAGGTGTCAAACGTCGTGCTGCTCAATTCAAACTTTGCGTCTATGCCGTCGGTGGTCATGGAAGGCCGCCGTGTTATAAACAATATAGAGCGAAGCGCAGTGCTGTTTTTGGTCAAGAATATATTTTCATTCGTCACGGCGATAATTTCTCTCTTATTTGTGCTTCCTTATATGCTCACACCGGCGCAGCTCAGTCTGGTCAGCGCGCTTTCGATAGGTATTCCTTCCTTTGTACTGGCTATGGAGCCAAACGATAATCTCGTCCGCGGAAAGTTTTTGCGCAACGTGATATTTAAGGCTCTCCCGGGAGGCTTTACCGACATTATTCTCATAGTCGGCGTAAACATGTTCTACTTTGCCTTTGATTTTCCCGATGAACAGGTATCGACGATTTGCGCGATACTGATCGGCATCGTCGGTATGCTGGTGCTTCACAGTATGTGCGTTCCGTATAACAGTATCCGCAGGTTCCTCGTTGTATCAGTGAGTGTAACTTTTGCCGTTATGCTTATATTCTTTAAAGAACTGTTTACGCTAACGGATCTTTCCTATCAGTCGATACTTGTGCTCGGAGTGTTTGCTCTTCTTGCGTTTCCGCTGATAAGAACGCTCACTCTGGGTTTTGCCAGGCTGGAAAGGCGTTTTTCGTCAACTTCGCTCAAGCCGGGTTCACGTGGCGGAAAGCACGCGGCTCCTCCCAAAAGGAAATAGAAAACTATATATATGCCGGGGCATAATCCGCCCCGGCATATGTTGTTATTGACAAAATGTTGACGAACTTTACAAATAATTCACAAAATATTTGTGCAATATTTATTGACTTTTGTTCAAACAGGGTTTATCATTAAATCAACACTAGGAAAGGAGTTTTTTATAATGAATAGGAATTTCAGAAACAGCGATGTAGACGACATGATTTACGGAAGCGCTGTCACAGTACCCAGCGACAGGTAGCTGTCACATAGAATTATTACGCGATATGCGGTTTACATACAGCAGATAATTCGGATTAAGGCGTTCAGGCGGCAATGAGGCCGTCGGAGCGCGTTTATTTTTTTATACGGAGACTTTTAATTGCATTTCCGAAAACAATAAACGGGTATTGAGAACATAAAAGCCCCCTCGGAAACCGAGGGGGCTGAATATTAAACATTACGGGTTTTCGGAGTCGTTTGTTTTGGCGGGCTTACCGGGGTGCTGGGAGTCGGGATAAAGCGAAATATTGTCGATTATATACTCGCTCGCTATTTTACATAGATAACTCTGCACGGCCAGACGCATTGCGATTTCAGGAAGTTTGCTGTCCGAGCTGAGCGCATTTTCGCTTAATTCTTTAGCGCAGCTTTCGACCATGCTGCGAAAACCCTCATAAAATTCCTCGTCGGACTTATTGAGCTTGTCCGCTTTGATGAGGTATCCCGTGTCCTTCACCGAAAGAACCTGCTTTAGACGCAGGATAACGGAAAGGTAGACAAGATGTTCCCTGGAATACTTTTTTCCCCTTGCGCGGGGCAGAACATCCGCTTTGATGTAGTTATTGACCATAGCGGAGCTAAGTCTGTCATCATCGCGCAGGCTCGTTTTGCAGCGGGAGAGAAAGTCGAGCACCTGATCCATATAAAGTTCAATATCGGGAAATCCGTTATAGTCGGGAAACTTGAGCTGATCTGACAGCTCCCGCAATTTTTCGACTTTACCCATTCGTCAGACACCTCAGTTAGAGAATAAATGTATTATAACGCGTTTAGAATAATAATGCAAGTGCGATATATACCCGTTGACATATCGCATACAATGAAATATAATAATGATAACCATATAACGCGATTATCAGGAGGCGCATTTCGATGAGCAAAATTTGTCTTTTCGGCGATTCCATTTCAAAGGGCGTTGTCATAGATGAAATCAGAAACAGATACACAATGACAAAGAACTGCTTTGCCAACATTTTGAAAATGGGTAATTTCGCACTTGACGTCACAAATTACTCGATGCTCGGCTGTACTGTCTCAAAGGGCAAAAGCATGATTGACAGACATATAAACGACGTGCGGGATTGCGAGGTCATGGCTCTCGAGTACGGCGGCAACGACAGCGATTACAGCTGGGACGAAATTGCCGGAGACCCGCTTGGCGAGCACCTGCCCAAAACGCCGATTGCCAGCTTCGAGTCGACATACCGCGCAATAATCGACCAGTTAAAAGAGATGGGTAAGAAGATTGTCATGATAAATCTTCCGCCGATTGACGAGCACAAGTATTTTAACTGGGTCAGCAGGGGACTGGACAAGGAAAAAATACTTCAGTGGCTTGGCGGCAGCGATGAATACATCTACAGGTGGCATGAGATATATAATGTACAGATTTGCAATATCGCGTCCGAGTATAATATTCCTCTCATAGATATCAGATCCGCCTTTCTGGAGCGGCGCAATTACAGCGACTTTTTATGCAGCGACGGGATTCATCCGAATGAAAAGGGTCACGAGATTATTGCCGAGGCGATTTCTCAGGCAATACCCAATCTGCAGCATAAGGTAATGGGTAGCGAAATGCTGGAAAAGGGCGCTTGACTGAGCATATACCGGTTGACATATCAAGAAAAATGTAGTAAATTATAGTGCGGCTCGTTTGCGTAGCCGTGTTAACTGTTCAGCACGGAAGAGTATCGAAGTGGTCATAACGGCCCTGACTCGAAATCAGGTAGACGGCAACGTCTCGTGGGTTCGAATCCCACCTCTTCCGCCAAAAAAAGCCCTGTGTTTTCAACGAACACAGGGCTTTTTTCAAAAATATCGGATAGCGCTTGTGAAAACAGCGTCATGTCTTTTATTTACGGAAGGGACGGCTGCTTGCCATGGCGTCACAACAATAAACGCAATAGTTTATTGGGCAAAATCATAAGTCTTTAATGAAAAACCATCAGATTAGAGGGCAATCCTATTTTTGTCCGACACGACATTTGTCTTCAATTTTGGAAGCAAATATGATACCATGTATAAATGAATATACAAGAATATTAAATCAGATTGTTGAGGTTAAAGCTTTGGAACAGCACATGATAGCACCAATATTTTGTAAAAATTCAAAGGTTCTTATCCTCGGCTCGTTTCCGTCTGTCAAGTCGCGCGAAGTAAAGTTCTTCTACGGAAATCCTAAGAACCGGTTTTGGCGAGTTATGGCGGAAATACTCGGCCGTCCCGTACCGCTTTCTGTGGAGGAAAAGACCGCGATGCTGCGGGACAGCGGGATAGCCTTATGGGACGTCATCGCATCCTGCGACATAGATGGTTCTGATGACAGCTCTATTAAAAACGTCGTTCCGAATGACCTTAGGATAATCACCGAGAACGCGGGGATAAAACGTATATTCACAAACGGCGGCAAAGCGGATAAGCTATACAGGGCTTACTGTCTTCAGATAACAGGGATAACCGCGACAAGGCTTCCCTCAACCAGCCCCGCGAATGCGGGCAGCAGCTTTGAAAAACTCGTAACAGCATGGAAAGCTGTAGCTGAGAGCCTGTTATAACAGATAGTTCGAGCGGTTCGGAGGCTGCGTATCGGCCTTTTCACCACATCGACTTTTTTTCCTTCGGATTTTAGCTTCTGATGCTCTGATCGGGTCCCGTTCAGGCCTCTCTCACATATGTTGATTTTCAGGGTCGTTGTAGGGCGTATCCTCCAAACCGTCGGCTTTCAGGCTGGTCACAAGGCGGTCAAGAGGATGACGAACAAGCCGCTTCATCCAATTAACGTCACCAAACCTTTTAACCAGGGTAGGACTGATTGTATAGTAGCATCGTACAAACGCACGACCAAGTGCTGTCTGCTTTAGCTTGCAGTCGCGGAACCGGCGCAGTGTCCATACCTCAGGGCAGTCATAAGATCCATAGACGGCGGTTGCAATGTAGCAGCCGTCTTTTTTTGGACCACCGCCTCCGCCCCCACCTTTATTGCTTGCATTAAAAGCCTGCATATAGTGCACGTATCCATTGATGCCTTTCCCGAAATATCCGTAGTCATTTGACATGTAATCGCCCCCTGATTTGATTATAATTATCTCACCTACGCTCTTGGTATTATAAGTATCGCAAAAGGGGAGTCCAATACTAGGGACAATATCAGAGTAGCATAGGCGGATTCATATAACAACCATAATTGTAATTATTTTCATATAATACTTGGTGTTTCGATATTCACAACAATCCTGGTTTAGTCGCCACAAGATGCGGTACGGATTATTGGACAGCCGTTGCTGCACTATGGAGGTGTAATAAAAAGCATCGGATGGAGGGAACCTGCGTCATGGAAAATTGCTTTGTCAATATAACCGGCATGAACCTGTATAAGGTCAATCACCTTGTTCGTATTCTGTACATTTATTCGGCAAATAACGCAATAACTTGCTGGACAATGACCTCAAAAATCGACGCCATAACGGTGCAACAAAGAGTTGACCGTTTGTTCAAAATGGAAATACTTCCCCCAGATTGAATTTCTCGTTATTTATGCTAATAAATCATATTGACAATAATTGATTTGACGCATATACTGATAATATATCAAATATTATTGATACGAGGTGACGATTTGTTGACAGCATATGAGAAACACGCGAAGGTGTTCAGGGCGCTCTGCGACGAAAAACGCCTGCGGATACTTGAGCTGCTGCGCGGCGGTGAAAAATGCGCGTGCAAGCTGTTGGAAAATCTGGATATGTGTCAGTCGGCACTCTCTTACCACATGAAAATTCTGATTGAGTCAGGTCTTGTGGAAAGCCGGCAGGAAGGCAAATGGACGCATTATAGAATCAGCGAAAAAGGCAGTACCTATGCCTGCAGCCTGCTGAAGGAGCTGACAACACCAAATTCAACGGCTAAAGATAATAATTGCTGAAAAAGAAGAAGCCATACGGAAAGTGGCTTTTTGCTGGAAGAACTCATCAATAAATCTTGATATGATTGTCGTTCATTATAGGAGGTAATAAATTATGGCAAAGACATGGTATCCGGTTATCGACTATCTGATATGTTTGGAATGCGGCACCTGTGTCGCAATGTGCCCTCACAATGTTTATGACACTGCAAAGGCACCGTCACCGATTGTAACCAATCCCGAGTCCTGCATAGACTATTGCCATGGCTGCGGCGGCCGCTGCCCGGCAGGAGCAATCACCTATGTTGGCGACGATACCGGCTGGACGCCGCCGAACCGAATACAAACGGCTGAAGAATCCGCCTGCTCCTGCGGAGGCGGTCAGGGCTCTGAAAAAAGGATTCTTGTGGAATACTTATATCTCGATTTGCATACCTGCGACCGCTGTATCGGAACAGACATAGTCCTTGACGAGGTTATGATGACGCTTACTCCCGCTCTTCAGATGGCCGGATATGAGGTCGGGTATAGAAAACTAGAGATGGAAACGGCGGAACTCGCGAAACAGTACAGCTTTCTTTCCTCGCCTACCATTCGTGTGAACGGTCAGGATATTTGCAAGTCAGTGGCGGAGAGCAGCTGCGGCTGCTGCAGTGATATAAGCGGAACCGATGTGGACTGCCGGGTGTTTGAGTACAACGGGGAAACCTATGAAATACCCCCAAAAGAAATGATTGCCGAGAGCATCCTTCAGACCGTTTTTGGTAAGACTGAATCCGGCTGTTCCTGTGGCGGATATGCGATGCCGGAAAACCTGAAGGATTTCTTTGAAGGAAAGAAAAACAAGTCCGGATGTTCCTGCGGAGGCGGCTGCTGTTAATAGACAGAATGAATTCGGCTTACCGGCTTTTATATGTTATTTCGTTTATTTTGAACAATCATAAGGAGATTATGTTATGGCCCTGTTTGGAAAGAAAGAGAAAAAAGAAGAAGCGTCCCCGTGCTGCTGCGGAGGCAACTGCAATGCTGAAAGCATGGCAAAGGCTGAGAGCGCAAAAAGCGGGGGAGCCGGCGTGAAAGTACTGGGCAGCGGGTGCGCCAAGTGCAACCAGCTCGAAGCGGCAGCGAAAGCCGCCCTCGGGCAGCTCGGAATGGACACGACAATTGACCATGTGACAGATTTTTCGCAGATAGCAGCCTACGGCGTGATGAGCACTCCGGCCCTGGTGGTTGACGGCAAGGTGGTTTCTTACGGCAAAGTGCTTAAAACGGAAGAGGTTGTCAAGATACTGCAGAAGGTCAGGTAAATAAAAATAAAAACCATTGTAGCAAATGGTTTTTATCCGGAATATAATATGAGCGTATGCACATATAGGGATGCAAGGGGGGATAACATTAAGATGACCGACATTTTCAAAGCCTTATCTGAGGAAACAAGACTTCGGATACTGTCGCTGCTACTGAACGGTGAAATGTGCGTTTGTGAAATCGAGAATTGTCTTGGGCTGACACAGTCGAATGCTTCAAGACATTTGACCGCCTTGAAAAACGCCGGAATACTCTCCAGCAGCAAACAGGCGCAGTGGGCATACTACAGGTTGAGCGACAAATTCTGTAACGAAGACAGGGAGCTGTTAAATTATCTGACGGAGAAGCTCAAATCACTTTCAACGTATGAGGCCGACCGCCGAAATATAGAAAAATGCAGACAAACAGATTTATGCAACTAAAGGTAGAAACCTGCATTTACGAAATAGGAATTATTTTATTATAAGGAGATGTTTTATATGAAAAAAATGACAATTTACGAGCCGGCTATGTGCTGCTCAACAGGCCTTTGCGGAGTCGGGGTTGATCCTGAACTGCTGAGGGTATCAACAGTTCTTTCTAACCTGGAAAAAAACGATGTCAAGGTTGAAAGATATAACCTAACAAGCGCTCCGCAGGAGTTTATTAAGAATGCGGAAGTTAATCAGCTTATTTCAAAGGGCATTGACATGCTTCCCGTAACCGTGCTTGACGGAAAAGTGGTTCTTACCAAGAGGTATCCGACTAACGACGAGTTTATTTCAATGCTGAACGTGCCGAGAAGCTACCTGGGTGAGAAACCGCAGTCTGTGAACAGAGTTAAAGTTACCACCAAAAGTTCAGGCGGCTGCGGCTGTTCCGGCGGAAACTGCTGCTAATGAAAGAAGGTAATCTAATGGAGCAGTTTAATCCGCAGACAATCGAGCTCACTAAATATTTGTTTTTTACCGGCAAGGGCGGCGTGGGTAAAACCTCAGCCGCCTGCGCTACTGCGGTAACGTTGGCCGACAGCGGGAAAAAGGTACTGCTTATAAGTACCGACCCCGCTTCAAATTTGCAGGACGTTTTTAATACTGAGCTGACCAACAGAGGCATTCCGATAAAGGACGTGCCAAATCTTACGGTAGCCAATCTTGACCCGATTCAGGCGGCGGCGGAATACCGCGAGAGTGTGATCGGTCCTTACCGCGGCAAGCTGCCGGATGCCGTTCTCGAAAATATGGCGGAGCAGCTCTCAGGCTCCTGCACCGTGGAAATAGCCGCATTCAATGAGTTTTCCAACTTTATCACAGAAAAAAAAGCTAAGATGGAATACGATTATATCATTTTTGATACAGCGCCGACCGGTCATACGCTGAGGATGCTGCAGCTGCCATCCGCATGGAGCAGCTTTATCAGTGAAAACACGCACGGCGCCTCCTGCCTGGGGCAGTTATCCGGTCTGGAAAGCAGAAAGGATGTTTATAAAGAAGCGGTGGCAACTTTGGCAAACGGAGAACTTACAACGCTGATTTTGGTTTCCCGTCCTGAAGCGGCGCCTTTGAAAGAGGCTGAAAGAGCGGCAAAAGAGCTGTCCGAAATCGGCGTTAACAATCAGACTATGATACTAAACGGTATTCTGACCGCTTATGATGACAGCATATCCGAAAGCCTGTATAAAAAGCAGCAGGCGGCTCTTTCCGAGATGCCGGCCGGACTGAAGGGGATTACGACATATATGATTCCGTTGAGGGCCTATAACATCACAGGCTTGGAAAACGTAAGGGCCTTGCTAAAAAAGGATAATTATATTGTCAGCAATGAAAAAATTAACGCTCACGCAATCCCGAGTCTCAAAGACGTTGTAGATGATTTGTACAGCAGCAATAAAAAGGTCATCTTCACAATGGGTAAAGGCGGCGTCGGCAAGACGACAATCGCGGCTGCCATCGCATTGGGCTTGTCGGAAAGGGGCAAAAAAGTACACCTTACCACGACAGACCCTGCGGCTCATATCAAATTTGTCATTGACGAGAGCAGCGGTATTACCATGAGCCACATTGACGAACACGAAGAACTGAAAAAATATCAGGAAGCGGTGCTTTCCAAGGCGAGAGAAACCATGTCGGATGAGGATATCGCCTATGTCGAGGAAGATTTGCGTTCACCCTGCACGCAGGAGATAGCCGTGTTCCGTGCTTTCGCCGAGATTGTGGATAAGGCGGAAGAGCAAGTTGTTGTGATTGACACCGCACCTACGGGGCATACGCTTCTTTTGCTTGAATCAACCCAAAGCTACAATCATGAGATTAAGCGTTCACAGGGTGACATTCCGGAATCGGCGAGAAAACTGCTGCCGCGTCTTCGCAACACCGCGGAAACAGAGGTGATCATCGTAACGCTTGCCGAGGCTACCCCAGTATACGAAGCGCTGCGTCTTGAAGAAGACCTAAAACGGGCAAAGATAGCGACAAAATGGTGGATTGTCAATTCCTCGCTGTATCGCACCGGAACAACGAATCAGATGCTGTCTGCCAAAGCAAGCAACGAAATCGAATGGATAAACAGGGTCGACGCCCATTCAAACGGAAATTTCGCGCTGATATCATGGTGTCCGGACGAAATAAAGGGTGAGAAATTAAAAGAGCTATTGAAATAAGAGGAGTTCTTTATGCGTGAAACGAAACCAAAGGTAGCCTTCATCTGCGTACACAACTCCTGCCGAAGCCAGATTGCCGAAGCACTCGGCAATCATTTCGCCGCCGATGCCTTTGAAAGCTATTCCGCCGGAACCGTGCTTAGGGATCGCATAAATCCCGATGCGGTGCGTCTGGTGAAAGAGCTTTACGGGATTGACATGGAGCTGACCCAGCGCCCCAAACTGCTGGCAGACCTCCCGCCTGTGGATATAGTTGTTACAATGGGCTGTAATGTTGAATGCCCTTATCTTCCGTGTAAACGGCGTGAGGATTGGGGACTACCCGACCCGACCGGCAGGAGCGATGAGGAGTTTATATCTGTAATCAAGGAAATAGAAGGAAAAATCACACAACTGGTTGAATCACTTCGCTAATATGATAAAAGGCTGTCTGTTTATTCAATAAACAGACAGCCTTGCATTTTCACAAAAGTTAGAACATAAACGTATGCTTCCTCATTGTCTGGTAAGCCGCCGCCGTTTTGCGGCAGCCTGAACACCCCCGCAAGCCGTGATTAGATTTGCCGCTTTTTAACTTGTACCATACAAGAAAAAAATATTTAAAAAACGATTGCAAATTTAGGGAAATAATACTATACTAAAGCTTAAAGCAATGGATAATTTTGAGTGATTTGCACATATATGTTAGACTGAGCGGCTCGAAAGCTTCAATCGTAAGAAAAATTAACGGAGCAGAACCTGCGTATTTATCTGTCCGGATAGGGCGAAAACGGAACCTATTCGGGCGGAAAAATCATATTATTACGAAAAAACTGTGAAAAGTCAAATTTCTAATAGTGAAGGTGGTAAAGTATGGGGAACAATCGTTTTGTGGAAGCAATGAACGCTATAGCCGGCGCAATAAATGAGAACAAGGACTATCTTACGGATTTGGACCGTGAAATCGGAGACGCGGACCACGGGGTCAATATGGCCAGAGGATGCAACGCGTTTATGGAGAAGCTGAACCAGACCCCGCCGGAGAGCCTGCAGGCCGGTCTGAAAACGGTGGCGATGACGCTGATTTCCACGGTGGGCGGCGCTTCCGGCCCGCTTTACGGCACCGCTTTCCTGCGCAGCTCAACGGCTGCCGGAACCCAGACCGAGGTGAGCGCACAGCTCGCGGAGCAGATGCTACGGGCGGCGATTGACGGGATTGAGTCGCGCGGCGGCGCGGCCCCCGGGGATAAAACCATGATCGACGCGCTGGAGCCTGCCTATTCGGCTTTCAGCGAGAGCCTGCAAAAAGGTAACGGATTACTTAAATGTCTTGAAGCCGCCTGCGAAGCGGCGGAAAAAGGAGTTGAATTTACAAAAACCATTGCCGCGCGAAAGGGAAGGGCGAGCTATCTGGGAGACAGAAGCATCGGTCATCAGGATCCGGGAGCCACTTCCGTAACAATCATTTTGAAAGCGTTAACGGAGTATTGCCGGAGCGTTGAGAAGGAGTAGCTATGGTCGGACTGGTGATTGTATCCCATAGTGCGAAAATCGCGGCAGGAGTCAAAGAAGTCGCGGCGGAAATGGCCGGCGAAGAATTGAAAATAATCGCAGCCGGAGGTTTGGCGGACGGAACGATCGGGACGGATGCCGTGCGTATCAGCGAGGCCATCATGGAGGCAGATTCCGGAGAGGGCGTCGTTGTTCTCGCAGACCTCGGCAGCGCAATTCTCAGCACGGATATGGCTCTTGAGCTGCTTGACGCAGAGTGGAAGGACAAGGTGCGTATAGCGGACGCTCCAATAGTGGAGGGTGCTGTCGGCGCGGCAATCAGCGCTTCGACAGGTTCGTCTATGGATGAAGTTGTGGAAGAGGCAGAGTCTTCGCGCGAATTACGCAAGCTTAAGGGCAGGACGGAACGTTGATCTGAAAAGAAAATTCGCCGGAAGGCGGACTTCTGAATATGATATTTTTAAGAAAGTGAGGTTCTATGTCATGAAAAAAATTATCAACAACCCAGCAGATGTGGTGGACGAAATGCTGGACGGCATGACACTGGCGTATCCGCAGTATGTGCGCCGTCTGAAAGGTCTCAATGTA
>Ga0074193_1001206_pt1 | contig 33812 bp, 39 predicted proteins | sample EPASupsiteHSE605_FD_64523 | JGI IMG/M metagenome (GOLD analysis project Ga0074193, IMG submission 64523) | Bioremediated contaminated groundwater from EPA Superfund site, New Mexico - Sample HSE6-05 | ecosystem: Environmental > Aquatic > Deep subsurface > Groundwater > Contaminated ... | reverse complement strand
TCGAGGACGGTCACCTCCTCCCCGGCCTCGGCGAGCAGGCGGGCGAGCGTGCAGCCGGTCAGGCCCGCCCCGAGGATCACGGTCGTCACGGTGATCAGGTTGGCGCCGCGGACGTATATGATTGTTCGAGCCGGGAATGGAATCGCACTCCTTAATACCGGAGGAACCGACAGGTATCATCGGATGGGGTGATCGTGATGACTGACGAGGAGATCGACGCGCTGATGCGCGAGGCAGACCGTCTGCTCGGGGGAAAGCAGTACGCCGAAGCCCTGTGCCTGTACGAACAGGTGCTCTCGCTGAACCCCGAGAACGCGGGCGCCTGGCATCACCGCGGCTTCGCACTCAGGAGGCTCGGCCGGTTCGAGGAGGCCCTCGCCTCGTTCGACCGGGAGATGGTACTCGATCCGGTCAACACCGAGGCCATCCACTCCAACCGGGGGTACAGCCTCCAGGCTCTCGGTCGTTGCGGGGAGGCGATCGCGGCGTACGACGAGGTGCTCCGTATCAACCCCGACCATATCAAGGCACTGACGAGCCGCGGGCTCTGCCTCGCCGCCCTCGGGCGATACCAGGAGGCGCTCGCCTGCTACGACCGGGCGCTCCAGCCGAACATGCTCAACGCCTTTGTCTGGCACGCCAAGAGCCAGGCCCTCGAGGCGCTGGGTCGGCCGATCGAGGCGGCAGAGGCGGAGCAGATCGGCCTCCGTTTCGGCTACCTCGTCAATGGAGACGAGAAAAAATAGCGGAGATCAGTAACTCCGCCCGACAAGGGCGGTCGTTCCCTTCTGTCCGCAGGCGACGCACGCGCCTTCCGCGGTCGCGACAAGGCTGCTCCGGACCTCGACACCGAGGACGGCACCCCCGGTCTCCTCCTCGATCCGGTCGGCGCAGGCCTTCTCACCGCACCAGCTCACGACCGCAACTCCGCCTTCGAGGGCCTCGGCGAGGTCGCCGATCGAGTCCGCGGAGCGGACCTGGTCGGCCAGGTGCGTCGCCGCGTTCGTCCTCAGGTTCTCCATGGCCGTCCCGAGCAGTCCTCGCACCCCGTCGGCCACCCCGTCGAGCGGCACCGTGCTCTTTCCTCCCGTCCGGAGCACGGCGGTCGCGACGCCGGCATCGAGGTCCCTGGGCCCGATCTCGAGCCGGACCGGAACGCCCCGCATCTCCCAGTGATAGTACTTCGCGCCGGGGCGCAGATCCCGGTCGTCGAGCCGGACGCGGATGCCGGCCCCGCTCAGGGTCTCGGTCAGGTGCCGTGCGGCGGCGAGGACCTCTTCACCCCGCTTGCCGACGATGATCGGGACCACGACGACCTGTGTGGGGGCGACCTCGGGCGGCAGGACGAGCCCCCGGTCGTCTCCGTGGACGCTTATCAGGGCCGCGATCGACCGCTCCGAGATCCCGTAGCAGGTCTGGAACGCCAGCTGCTGTTCGCCGTCGCGGTCCTCGTAGGTGATCTCGAAGGTCTTCGAGAAGTGGTCGCCGAGGTGGTGGACCGTACCGATCTGCAGAGTCCTGCCGTCGGGCATCACGCAGTCGACCGCGATCGTGTAGTCGGCCCCGGGGAACTTGTCCCAGCTCGGCCGCTTCGAGACCAGGACGGGGACGCCGAGCCGGTCGTAGAACTCGAGGTACCGTGCGACCGCGTCCTCGACCTGCGCCGCCGCCTCCTCCCAGGTCGCGTGGACCGTATGGGCCTCCTTGAACGAGGTGATCTCGCGCAACCGGATCAGGGGCCGGGTGTGCTTGGTCTCGTACCGGAAGGTGTTCACGACCTGGTAATACTTCAGGGGCAGGTCCGCATGGGACCTGACCCAGAGCGCGTACATCGGGTAGATCGCGGTCTCGCTCGTCGGCCGGAGCGCGAGCTTGACCTCGAGCGGCGTGAGCCCGCCGTGGGTGACCCAGTAGACCTCGTCCTCGAAGCCCTTGATGTGCTCGGCCTCCTTCATGAACTCGTTCTCCGGGATCAGGAGGGGGAAGAGGGTCTCCTCGTGGTCGCGGTCGAGGAGCTCCCGGAGCAGCCCGTAGGTTCGCTTGCGGATTCCGAACCCGAACGGGTACCAGACGTAGACCCCCTTGACCGGGTAACGGACGTCCATGATCTCGGCGCGCCAGAGGATCTCGTTGTACCAGCTCGAAAAGTCGGTTCGGCTCGGAAGAGCCCCGGTATCGTCGTCCATCTCTAGGATCCTCTATGAGATCAGCTGTATGATATGCGGCGTAATAAACGCCTCGACAGCGGCCGCTACCGCGACAAAGGGCACGACGTACCGGAGAAAGAGCCGGCCGTAACCGGCCGCCTCGTCGGCCGTATCGCCTTCCCCCCGGACGAGCTCGCGGGCGAGGGCCTCGGCGAGCAGGAACCCGAGGCCGGCGGAGATGAGAAAGGCCGGGATCTCGAGGACGCCGTGGGGCAGGATCGCGGCCAGGATGAACCCGGTCCCCTTCTCGCCGCGGACCACCTCGATGATGCCGCCGATGACGAGACCGTTCGAGGCGAGGACCAGAAGCGGCACGACCCCGAAGGTCGCTCCGCCGAGGAAGAGGGCGATGCAGGCGACCAGGTTGTTCAGGAAGATCTTCAGGAAGAGCACGACGGCGTGGTCCGAGAGGACCTGGCCGGCCACCTGGTCCCGGAACCCGGCCAGGAGCTCCTGCCCGAAGGCCGGGTCCTGGCGCACGGCCAGGATGCCCCCCGCAAGGGCGAGGGCGAAGAGCGCGGTCGAGAAGAGGACCGAGCGCGAGAGGCGGCGATCAAACATAGAGATCTGTTCCCCCATTGACGGACACACAAGGGTGGCAAATATTGTTGCATCCTCCGTTCCATGAACCCTTTTGCCATTGCCGGCGGCAACCAAGAACGGGGGTGGGCTCACCCCCCTTTCCAAAAATCTGCGGAACCTCACGGCGGAGCATACCCGGAACAATTACATCGGCGGGCTGATGAAGTTTTTTGGAAATCTTGAGAATCCAGACGCCCCGATTAAGCACCCCCGAGAGGAGTGCACCCAGGATGATGGGCTATGATCGCGTTGTTCGACGCGATCGGAGTGGAATACCTCACTCTGATTCGGGTTGGGGATCGCTCGGCGGGGATCATCTCGTTTTTGCCCGATGAGCCTGGGGGGGTACGCTCCCTCTACCTTCCACAGCGCGCAGGCAGCGTCGCTCGCGCTCCATCAGGTGATTTCCCATCCTGGTTCGCTCGTCCTTCTTGTCTCGCCCTCGCTCAGGCAATCGTCCGAGCTCTTCAGAAAGGTGGTGGCGCACCTTCGCGCGCTCAACTACGAACCCGGTATGACCGAATCTAACCGGCCCTCTCTCGCTCGAGTACGGCTCGCGTTTCGTCTCACTGCCGGGAATCGGAGGCACCATCAGAGGCTTTTCCGGCGCGGCGCTGATCGTCGAGGACGAGGCGGTGCGGGTGGACGACGCGCTCTATTACGCGGTGCGGCCGATGCTGGCGGTCTCAGGTGGCCGGCTTATTCTAATTTACACCATTCGGCAAACGCGGCCACTTCTTCGAAGCGTGGCAGGACAGCGGCGCCGAGTGGGACCGGATGGAGATCTTGGCGACGCAGGGCCCTGAATCGTGCCGGCGTTTCTTGAGGAAGAACGCCGTCGATGGGTGATTGGTGGTTCCGACAGGAATGCCTTTGTGAGTTCGTAGCGACGATTGATCAGGTCTTCGCGTAGGATCTCGTGATGGGGGCGCTCTCCGACGAGGTGGCACCGCTCTTCCCGGTGGCCGGCACGACCGACGCGACTGCGACCGATGCCGACGTTGAACCGCTCTTCCTGAAGGTGATCTGATATGCCTTTGATGGTAGGCGCAATAACGGATCGATAACGCAACAATCCGCCACTCCCATTCTTCGGCACGGATCGCACAGCTGGGGCAGCGGCGTTCGTGATCGCCCTGGTGATTTCGCACGGTCTCGCTTTATGTGTCGAGCGGCCGACTTAATGGTTAGACGGTGTGAGGCGAGGGCGACGGCAGAGGACGATAATACACCGAAAAGGGGGATATGGATGGGGATCCTGCTGATATCATTATTCGTAGTTGTTCCCCAGATCCTGGTTCCACTTACACTATCAGCCGATACCGTCCGCCTCCCTATGCTGACCTCTCTCGGTCAGCCTTCTACCTGGCCGTATGCATTCGGGGCGCTTGTCTGCCACCAGAGGCCGGATCGTTCGTTCGCGCTCGCCGGAAACCAGCTTCCGATCTGCGAACGCTGCCTCGCGGTTGAATTCGGGATGGTGGCCGCCTTCGGTGCGGCAATCGTGGTCAAGCCCCCGAGCGGGTTTTTTCCGTCGCTCGCTGCATTTCTGCCGCGTCGGATGTGTTCGCCGTTTACCGTCCTCGCCGTAGGGCTGGCGTTGATGCTCCCGATGCTCCTCGACGGCGTCCTCCAGCTTGTTACTGCATACGTTTCGGGCACGCCGCAGCGGTTCGTGACCGGGTTTGTGTATGGTATTGGTCAGGCGGGTCTTGTGATCGGCTTCGTGGCTCTAGCCCTTCGGATTAGTGAGGGATAAGATCTGGACCAATACCTGCAATTGATTACTCCTATTAGATTCAAATCATAATGTTTTTAGAGAGGCACATCAATCGTTTGCCATGAGAATTATCGCTCTCACAATCACGCTCGCTTTCATCATTTTGGCTTGTGGGTGTTGCTCCACTTCATCATCAACGCAATCAACTTCCGCAGCTGCTAATACTGTATCAACTTCCGCAGCTGCTAATACTGTATCAACTTCCGCAGCTGCTAATACTGTATCAACTTCCGCAGCTGCTAATACTGTATCAACTTCCACACCTGCAAATACTGTATCAACTCCCGCACAAACCTTAAAGCAGGATTCGAAATCGATAGGTGAGAGGAATGCAGCAAATAAAGCATTATCTTACTTAAAATCTTCAGCTTTTTCGCGAAGTGGATTAGTTGATCAACTCGAATATGAAGGATTTACACGTCAGGAAGCTGAATATGGGGTAGGTCAATCTGGTGCTGACTGGAATAAACAAGCAGCATTAAAAGCTGCCTCATACTTAAAAACTTCATCTTTTTCGCGAAGTGGATTAATTGATCAACTCGAATATGAAGGATTTACACCGCAACAAGCAGAATATGGGGTAGATCAATCTGGTGCTAACTGGAATGAGCAAGCAGCATTAAAAGCCGCCTCATACTTAAAGTCTTCATCTTTTTCGCGAAGTGGATTAATTGATCAACTCGAATATGAAGGATTTACACCGCAACAAGCAGAATATGGTGTGCGAGCAGTTGGGTATTAAAATTAGGGGTATTGTGGCGATCGAGCCACCAACCCCCCTCACTAATAGTTCAAGGATGCGCATCAATCTCTTTTTGTCGCTCTCATTTCTGTGATTGTATCGCCAGACATACTCACCCAAATGCAAGCGCCGGTACCCTGGCGGCGGTCGGGCGGTGCCGGAGGGTAACCGGGATCTATGGCGATATGGCGAAGTCGGCCGGGACCACAGTCGACGATGCCTATGTCGCCAAGGAGCGCGCGGTCTTCCGGTTGGTCTTTTCAGGACGTGCTCCGAGAGTACCTGAAGAGCTCTGCGAGAACGGCGCTCATACGCCGTATGCTCGGCGAGGCGACACCTTGACCACGACCGGGACCGCACTCCTGCAGCGGGCGACAGAAACCAATGCGCTGAGGCGCACCGGCACCTGATTTTCTAACACGGAGTTGCACGAGGTGTCAGATGGTATCGAACGGTTCTTCACGCTCAAGGCCGTGGCCGGGCTCACCGGCTACAGCATCCGGCGGTTGCGCGACTTCATGAAGTCGGGCGAGCTCGAGACAGAGCGATGGGGAAGAGAGTATCGAGTGTCGAGCCCGGCGCTTCGGGCGTCCATCGAGTCCCGGTGCGGCGCCGAGATCCCCGAACACCAGCGGCCCGGCGCGCGGCCGGGCGGGCCCGTCGGCGACGTCGACCGGTCCTGACAGCCACCACGACCACGAGAACGGCCCATTCTCCGGTCGTTTTCCTGCATTTCTCAGGCCGTTTTCAACGGCGAGTTAGGCCAAGTTAGAGGGTTTGGAAAAGAACCCCAAAACGGTTATTTTTTTCCTGTTATCCGTCCGTCAACTGTTAAACATAGAGCATCATCCGGACCATGTCCCGGATCCCCGGGGCGAGGCCGACAACGATCATCGCGAGCAGGATCAGGTACCAGAACGAGGTGGCCGTCCCCTCCCGGCGATAGAGCTCGAGGACGTAGATCCCGGGGATCAGGACCAGGAGCTTGAGCGGGAACATCGCAAAGCCGGTCCCCAGCGCCTCGATCAGGCTCGACCCGACCACGTGCTGCTCGACGTATCCGAGGGGGTGGAGGTCGATCCCGTAGGACGTGGCCGAGGCGTCGAGGAGGTGCCCCCCGATCAGCACCTGGTAGATCCGGTCGTTCATGTACTCCCATCGGAACCCGTACCGGAGGAGGGCCCAAAGGGCGAGGCTCATGAGGGCGGCGATGCCGAGGATCGCGGCCGGCACCTCGAGGGCGAGCCGGCTCTGGGTCAGCCCGTACCAGACCAGCACTCCGAGCGTGACCACGGAGGAGGCGATGCCCACCGCGCCGTAGGCCCGTATCCCGCGCTCGCCGAGGAGGCGGTGGGAGAGGTAGAGCACCACGACGGCGTAGAAGAAGATCACGAAGAAGATCAGGGGCGTGATCAGGAGGTACCGCCAGGGGACGTCGAGCATGCCCGTGTCCTCCACCACGCGGAGCAGCCCGCCGAGCACGACCCAGGGGAGGGTGGCAAAGAGCAGGTCCCTGCCGAACGGGAGCCCGGCGCGCTGCATCCAGCGGTGAATCAGGAAGACGGCGATGATCAGGATGAGCGCGTAGGTGAGGGTGTCGACGAGCGTATACGACCCTCCGCTCTGGATGGGATCAATGTAATATTTGTATATGAACTCCCTAATCATCCATGATCGTAATGAGCGCAGACGCAATAAACATACTCAAAAACGGGGGCTTCGATAAATCGAAGTGGATGCAGCTCCCGCGGGACGTGGTGATCGGCCACTGCGTTCTCGACCAGCTCCCGGCAGTCTGCGCCGATATCGGGCTCGGGCGGCGCGTCCTGCTCGTCTCCGGCCACCGCACGATGGAGGTGGCCGGCACCCGCGTCCGCGACCTGCTGGCGACCGACTTCGAGGTGTCCGTCCACCTGGTCGACGCCTGCACTCCCGAGGAGTGCCGCCGCACGGAGGAGGCGGCGCGGGCGTTCGACGCCGACCTGCTGGTCGCCGTCGGCGGCGGACGCGTGATCGACACGGCCAAGATCGCGAGCTATAATATCGACCGGCAGTTCGTCTCGGTCCCGACGGCGGCCTCGCACGACGGGATCGCCTCGTCGCGGGCATCGGTGGCCGAGCCGGGAGGCGCGGCCTCGCTCCAGGCCCACCCGCCGATCGCGGTCGTCGCCGATACGGGCCTGATCGCGGCGGCGCCCCACCGGCTCCTTGCGGCCGGATGCGCCGATATCATCGCGAACTCGACTGCGGTCCTGGACTGGCAGCTCTCGCACCGGCTCCGCTCGGAGCCGATCAGCGAGTATGCGGTCACGCTCGCGCTCATGACGGCCGAGATCCTGATGGCGAACGCGCATGCAATCCGGCCGCACCAGGAGGCGTCGGCCTGGATGGTGACCAAGGCGCTCTTCTCCTCGGGGGTAGCGATGGCCATCGCGGGGTCGTCCCGCCCCGGATCGGGCGGCGAGCACAAGTTCGCCCATGCCCTCGAACGGCTCGCGCCGGGACAGGCCCTCCACGGGGAGGCCTGCGGAGTGGGCACGATCGTCTGCATGTACCTTCACGGGGGCGACTGGAGGTCGATCCGGGCCGCCCTCCGGCAGATCGGGGCTCCGACCAACCCCGAGGAGCTCGGGATCGATGACGAGGTGGCGGTCGAGGCCCTGCAGATGGCAAAGACTATTCGTCCCGAACGCTTTACAATACTTGACGGCGGCCTGACGGACGAGTCCGCCCACGCTCTTGTCAGGATGCTCTATCAGGAGTAGATGCGGCATGGTTGGAGAGAGATCGAAGATCACCCTGATCGGGACGGACCTCGCCCGTCCCGGCCTCGAGTTCATCTACCAGGGCCCCCTCGCGGCCTGTGACCAGTGCAAGGTCCGCAAGGCCTGCAACAACCTCCGGGCGGGGCGCAAGTACCGCATCCTCTCGGTCCGGAACACCCAGCACGACTGCCCTGTCCACCACAACGGGGCCTGTGCCGTCGAGTGCGTCGAGTCCCCCGTGACGGCCCTCATCGGCTCGGACATGGCGATCGTCAACTCCCGGATCCTCTTCGAGTGCGCCTGCACCCGTACGGACTGCAAGGTCTACGAGCTCTGCCGGCCCGAGGGTCTGATCGAGGGGGAACGTTACCTCGTCGGCGAGGTGCTGGGGAATGCCCCGACCCCCTGCGAACGGGGCCGGGCCCTGAAGGTCGTCGAGCTCCGCCCGATCACCTAGGAGGACCGGGCGATCCGGGCGAGGCCGGCGGCGAGGCGGAGTAACTGTGCCCTCTCGGCGAGCGGCGCGAGCCAGTCCGCCGGGATCGCCCCGGGGCCGTATTCGGCGCCCGCGATCGCCCCCACGACCGCGCCGAGCGTGTCGCTGTCGCCGCCCATGTTCACGGCCCGCTCGACGGCGCCGGCAAACGAGGGCGCGGTCATCACGATCGTGACGGCTGCATGCGCGAGCTCGAGCGCGTCGAGAGAGGCCATAGCGGGGCGGTCTCTCCAGCTGCCCAGGACCTCGATGGCCTCGGGTTCGCGGCAGTCCGAGAGCGCCGCGGCAAAAGCCGCCGCGCGGGACCTCCCGCGGCAGAGCTCGCTCACCATTTTGTTGACGAAGCCCGAGGCCGCGCCCGCAACCGGGTCGTGGTGCGTGAGCCGGGATGCGGCCATCGAGACCTCTTCGACCATGCGCCCCGCGTACACGACACCGATCGGCGCCCCGCGCATGACGGGGCCGTTCGTCCGACTGCCGTGCAGTTGCTCGTGGACCCGCCGCGCCGCCTCGCGGGGCGCTATTCCCGCCTCGATCAGGGAAAAAACCGCGCTCGATGTCGGACCGTAGTACTCCGGATGCGCATGAAAGCCCGCGAGGAGCCGACCCGCCAGGTCCGGGCCGGAGAACCCGCGGTTCGTGATCAGGGACTCGGCAACCGCGATCGCCTGGAGGGTGTCGTCAGTGACGGAGCCGGCCCGCCGGGGCGATCGGCCGCCGGGCTCCATACGCCGGTGCCAGCGATCGGAGCGCCCGAGCCCTTCGTACGGAGCACCCAGCGCATCGCCGACGGCTAGGCCCAGCAGCGTGCCCTCTGCACGCCTCTCTGCCAATATAAACATCACCCATAAAATATTTCCCTCAATGGGAAAATATTACACTCTGTCGAGAGGTGGTAGGGTGCAAAAGGAGGAGCTGCTCCATCTGCATATGCTGATGGTCCATATCAAAAAGTTTTACGAGACCACCACGGGAGAGTCGATCGACACGTCCCGGTATGTTGGCCTCGAGGTCTCGCCTGTGCACATTCATAAAAACAAGAAGTCTCATAAAGAGGCCCTTCTGGTCCTGGGGGAGGAGATCGTGGATCGGATGAGGGTCCAGAAGCAGCCGGTCTACGATCTCGTGGGCAAGCCCGGGGTCGGCCAGGTCGCGGTCGAACACTGAAGTTCATGGAGGATTCCACTCTTTTCCGGGAGATTGCCTCCCGGATCGCTCACGACACCAGTACGGATATTCAGACCATCAAGCGCCGGGCCGCCCACGAGTTCCACCTCTCGATGGTGCCTCGGAACTCGGCCATCCTCGCCGCCGCCTGCCCGGAGGACTACCCCGCCGTCCGGAGCCGGCTCCTCGTGAAGCCAACGAGGACCCTCTCGGGCGTGGCGCCGGTGGCGGTGATGACGTCGCCGGCTCCCTGCCCCCACGGCAAATGCCTTCCGTGTCCGGGCGGCCCCGACCACGCGTTCGCCTCGCCGCAGTCGTACACGGGCGAGGAGCCGGCCGCGCGTCGGGCGCGCGAGCACGAGTACGATCCCTACGGCCAAGTCCGGGGCCGGCTGGGTCACTACGAGATCCTCGGTCACCATATCGACAAGGCCGAGCTGATCGTGATGGGCGGGACGATCACGGCCCGGACGCCCGAATACCAGGCCTGGTTCGTCGGCCGCTGCCTCGCGGCGATGAACGACCACGCCAGCGATCTCGTCACCGGGGGAGCGGACCCCATCGCAGAGGCGGCACGAAACGAGTCGTCGGCGGTCCGGTGCATCGGCCTCACCTTCGAGACCCGGCCCGACTGCGCGACACGCGACCAGATCGATCGCATGCTCGAGCTCGGCGTGACCAAGGTCGAGCTCGGGGTCCAGCACCTCTCGAACCGGGTGCTCGAGTTCATCCGGCGCGGGCACACGGTCGAGGAGACGGTCCGGGCGAATACCGAGCTCCGGGACGCCGGGCTGAAGGTCGGGTTCCACATGATGCCGAACCTGCCCGGCTCCCCGATCGAGTGCGATCGCGCGGTCTACCGGGCGCTCTTCGACGACGCCCGGTTCCGGCCCGACTTTCTCAAGCTCTACCCGACCCTCGTGACGCCCGGCGCGGAGCTCGAGGCGCTGTACGAGCGCGGGGAGTACGAGCCCTACGACGAGGAGACAATGATCGACCTCATCGCCGGGATCAAGAGCGGCCTTCCCGAGTACGTACGGCTCCAGCGGGTCCAGCGGGACATCCCGGCCAAGCTGATCGTGGCCGGCTCGCGTCACGGGAACTTCCGGCAGCTCGCCTCGAAGCGGCTTCATGCGGCCGGCGGCGCCTGCCGCTGTATCCGGTGCCGCGAGGTCGGGCGGCGGGACGCAGTCGAGGGCCCTCCGGCAGTCTCGACCCTCGTCTACGACTGCTGCGGCGGCGAGGAACGGTTCATCCAGGCGACGGCGGAGGACGCACTGATCGGCTTCGCGCGCCTGCGCTTTCCGGGTGCCGCCTGGAGGACCGAGCTCGACGGGGCCGCGCTCCTCCGCGAGCTCCACGTCTACGGCGCCCAGGTCCGCCTGGGCTCCGGGGCCGGCACCGAGGAGTGGCAGCACCGCCATTTCGGGCGGGAACTGCTCGGGGAGGCGGAACGGCAGGCTGATGAGGCCGGGTACGGTTCGATTGCGGTCATGAGCGGCGTCGGCGTGCGGCCTTACTACCGGCGGCAGGGGTATATCAGGGATGGGCCGTATATGCTAAAGCAGATCAGGTGATGCGTCCGGCCACAGTCGAGTTCCTCCGCCAGCGGTTCCTCTCCTACTACGCGTCGGCCCAGGTGACGGCTCCGGACGCGCTCCTCCAGCGCGAGTGGGGCTTCCTCTTCTTCACATCCCGCAGCGAGCCGCGCATGCGCCGGCACGTCGGCTTCGGGACCCGCGACGAGCTCGTCGAGTATCTTCGGACCATGGCCCCGGCCCACGTCTTCTTCTCCACGGCCTACTACGACGACCCGGCCGCGCCGACGATGGCGGCCAAGGGGTGGGCCGGTGCGGACCTGATCTTCGACCTCGACGCCGACCACATCGTCGACCCGCGAAAGACCACGTATCCGGCGATGCTGGCGCGGGTCCGCGACGAGACCGTGCGGCTGATCGAGCTGCTGACGACCGAGCTCGGCTTTGCCGAGCGCGAGCTCCAGGTGGTCTTTTCTGGTGGCAGGGGATATCATATCCATGTGAAGGACCTCGCCGTGCGGAAGTTTTCGAGTGCGGAGCGGCGGGAGCTGATCAACTACGTCTGCGGCATCGGGCTCGACCCAGCCTTGCTGCTTCGGCCGTGGGCCGATCCGCGCTGCGGGTGGCAGGGGCGGCAGCGCCGCGCGCTCCAGGGGTACCTCGACTGGCTCGACACCCTGGGCGAGCACGAGGCGAAGGCGCATCTCACATCGGTACCTCACGTAGGCTCGAAATCGGCGAGCCGGATCTGGGAGGGTCGACATATGCTGATCTCAAAGAAGGGCAATCTGCTGGACCGGGATCTCCTGCGCACGTTCCTATCGGCCGAGAATCCGGCCTGGCGAGACCGGCTCAAGGAGGAGAGCATCCACGCGGACGAGCCGGTGACCACCGACGTCAAGCGCCTGATCCGGGCGCCGGGCTCGCTCCACGGCGGGAGCGGCCTCCGCGTGACCCGGCTCGAACCCCGCGACCTCGCCTCGTTCGACCCCCTGATGGACGCGGTCGTCTTCTCGGACCGGGAGGTTCCGGTCGAGGTCGCGCGCGACTGCACGGTCTCGCTCCTCGGGACGGATCTGCGGCTCCGAGCGGGTCCCGCGCTGGTGCCCGAGGCCGCCGCGGTCTACCTCTGCGGCCGGGGCCTCGCCGAGGTCGGCGGGGGTGCCGCATGAGTAATGCAGCCGACCACTCGGCCGTGCTCGACGGGCTCCAGCTCGTGGTCTCGGGCGAGCGCGACGCGGTCGGGACGCTGACCTCGGTGCCCGCGGACATCTACCTGCGGGCCGGAGAGGAGATCGCAACCCTCCGCAAGATCTTCGCCGTCTGCACGGACCCCATGACCGGCCCCTTCCGGACCGCCACCGAGCGGATCGAGGCCCTCCAGCAGCACCTCGAGGACCTGCTCCGGATGCGTTCGCAGAAGATCCTGCTGCTCGCCCTCTCGAAGGCCGAGGGGCGGTCGGTCGACCGGGAAGACCTGAAGAGAATGCTCCCGGCCGAGCAGGCCCTCTTCGAGGCGGTCTTCGCCTCGGTCGAGCAGTACCGCCGGGCCGCGATCGGCGATGGCCTGCCCGTCGGCGCCGCCGGAGAGGTGACGATCACCCCCGAGTGCGCAATGGCGAGCGCCATGGTCGAAGAGCCCGGTTCGGCGGCCGCGCCCGGCCCGGCATTCGCGCTCGCCCGCGTCCTCTCGCCCGTGGAGCCGTTCATGGGCTTCGACGGCCGGACGTACGCGCTCGAAACCGAGGATGTCGTGACGCTTCCCCCCGAAAATGCGGCGGTTTTGAGGGAACACAACATAATATTAAGTATATTCCCGGACAAATGATGATGCTGTTTTTCTGAGCAGTCAAGAGGGCGTAATATGAAGATGCCAGGTAAATTTCGGTCCTACTGTCCGTTCTGTCTCTCCCATCAGGAGCACGAGGTCGAGCGCGTGAAGCGCGGCAAGACCACGGGGCTCCACTGGATTGACCGGCAGAAGGCGCGCAGAGGCGGTGTCGGCAACATGGGCAAGTTCTCCAAGGTGCCCGGCGGCGACAAACCAACCAAGCGGATCAACGTCCGGTACCGGTGTGTGACCTGTAAGAAGGCGCATCTGCGGCCGGGCTTCCGCATCGCAAAGTTCGAACTGACGGAGTGAGTAGAAATGGTACGTCTCTATCGCGAGAACCGGTCCCGGTTCCTCCGGGTCAAGTGCCCGGACTGTGAGAATGAACAGATCGTCTTCGAAAAGGCGAGCACCTCCGTCGCCTGCGTGGTCTGCGGACGCGTGCTCGCAGAACCCCGCGGCGGCCGCGCCGATATCAGGGCGGAGATCCTGACAGCCCTCGAGTGACGTCATGAACGAGAGGTCATGGCCTGAGGAGGGCGAGCTGGCCGTCTGCACGGTGACACAGGTGAAAGACTTCGTCGCATTCGTGCAGCTCGACGAGTACGAGGGGCGCGAGGGGCTGATCCCGATCTCCGAGATTGCCACCGGCTGGATCAAGTACATTCGCGACCACATCTCCGAGGGGCAGAAGATCGTCTGCAAGGTCCTGCATGTCGACCAGGCACGCGGTCATATCGACCTCTCGAAGAAGGACGTCAACGACCACCAGCGGTCCGAGAAGATCCGCGAGTGGAAGAGCGAGCAGAAGGCCCGGATGTGGATCGGCTTCGCGTCGACCGCCTCCGAGGTGCCCGAGGCGGAGATCGTCACGGCCCTCCTCAACGAGTATGCGCTTCTGTACGAGGCCTTCGAGGATCTCGTCGTCGACGAGGAGGGATTCCGTGCCCGCATCGCTCTGCCCGAGAAGGCGCTCGAGGCCGTAATCGCGGTCGGCAAGGAGAACGTCAAGATCCCGCGCGTGACCGTGACGGGCGTGCTGACGCTCTCCTCGCCCAAGCCCGACGGCGTCAACGTGATCCGGCGGGCGCTCCGCTCGGCCGAGCCGAAGATCGACGGGGTCGATGTCGACCTCTACTATATCGGCGCTCCGAAGTACGGGATCAAGATCACGGCTCCCGACTACAAGACCGCCCAGAAGGCGATCGAGAAGGCGGCGGCGTCCGCCGTCGGCGTGATGGAGCGGGCCGGCGGCGAGGCGAAGTTCGCCAGAAAGCAGAAGTCCGGCAAGACCGCATGAGGGGCCTCATGCGGCACTGCCGCCGAGACCGTCTCTATACGCTCGGCGTACAGTGCCCTGTCTGCGGAGAGCCGACCGGGTCGGCCCATCCGCCCCGCTTCTCGCCCGAGGACCGGTACGGACGGTTCCGGAGGATGGTGAGGTGAATGGAGCCGGTCGAGATCCGCTATCTCTCTGAGGACCGGGCCGACGGCCCGGCCGTCCTGATCGAGGGGCTGCCCGGGATCGGGCAGGTGGGCAAGGTCGTGGTGGACCATATCCTCCACGAGCTCTCCGCCGAGAAGATCGCGGAGATCCACTCCCGGTTCTTCCCGCCGCAGGTCGTGATCGGGCCGGACGGCACCTGCCGTCTGGTGAACAACGAGCTCTGGCGGTACCGTTCGCCCGACATGACCTATCTCTTTCTCGTGGGCGACTGCCAGAGCCTCTCGTCCGAAGGCCATTACATTCTCGCCGAACATTACCTCGACTGCGCCCAGCGCTTCGGGGTCTCGCGCGTCTATACGCTCGGGGGCTACGGAGTCGGGCGACTGGTCGACGAGCCCCGCGTCCTCTCCTCGGTCACGCACCCCCATCTCCGCCCCGCGGTCGAGGCGGCAGGCGGTGTCTTCGAGCGTGACGAGCCCGGCGGCGGTATCGTCGGTGCGGCCGGGCTCCTACTCGGCCTCGGGGCGCGGCGCGGGCTCGAGGGCATCTGCCTCATGGGCGAGACCTCGGGGTACCTCGTCGACCCCAAGTCGGCCCATGCCCTCCTCCGGGTGCTCTGCCGGATCACGGATCTGGCGATCAATCCCGACCGGCTCCACGATCGCGCGGAGGACATGGAGGAGGTCCTCGAGCAGTTCCGGCAGGTCGAACGGGTCCGGCAGAACGACGAACTCTCCTACATCGGATGAGTATGGACATCAACACCGATCTCCACCTCCATTCTCCCTATGCCCGGGGGGTCAGCCCCCGGATGCAGCCCCGGGTCCTGCTCGAAGCCTCGGCCCGCAAGGGGATCGGCGCCATCGGGACGGGCGATGCCCTCCACCCGGCATGGCGCCGGGCCTGGGCCTCCGAGCTCGAGAACGAGCACGGGATCGTGGTGCTCCCGACGGTCGAGGTCCAGGCCGAGCGCCGGGTCCACCACCTGGCCCTCTTTCCAGACTTCGAGGCGGTCGAGGTCTTCGGGGACCTGCTGGCCCCTCACGGCAGGAGCCTTGAGACCGAGGGCCGGCCCCACGTCCGGATGACCGGCGGCGAGGTCGTTCGAGCGGCTCACGAGGCCGGCGGGCTTGCCGGCCCCTCGCACGCCTTCACACCGTACACTGGGTGCTACGCGGCTTTCTCGAGTATCGAGGGATGCTACGGCGGCGAGCGGATCGACTTCCTGGAGCTCGGCCTCTCGGCCGACTCCTCGTACGGCGCCGGTATCTCGGAGCTCCACTCGACCCCCTTCATCTCGTCCTCGGACGCCCACTCCCCCGAACTTCACCGGATCGGGCGCGAGTTCACCCGCCTCGACACGCGCGAGGCGTCCGCTGCGGGCGTCCTCGATGCGCTCGCCCGCGGGAGGGTGGTGATGAACGTCGGGCTCTTTCCCGAGGAGGGCAAGTACAACGAGACGGCCTGCACGCGCTGCTCTCATCACTTCTCGCTCGCCGAGGCCGTGCAGCACGGCTGGCGCTGCCCCGAGGACGGGACGCCGCTCAAGAAGGGCGTGCGGGACCGGGCCCACGAGCTCTGGGACGACGACCCGCGGCCCCGCCCGCCGTACCTTCACCTGATCCCGCTCGGCGAGGTGATCGCCGTCGTGCTCGGGCTCGGCTCACCGAATGCGAAGGCGGTCCGCCGGGTCCACGAGGCGCTCCTCGCCGCTTTCTCGACCGAGATCGCGGTCATGGTCGACCTCCCGATCGAGACGATCGCCCAGGTCGATCCGGCCGTGGCGCGGGCGATCGCGGCCCTACGCGAGGGGCGCGTGACCCTTCACCCGGGCGGCGGCGGATGTTACGGCACGTTCGAGCTCCCGGCGGCGTAACGCCGCATAGAATCCCGCCTTACATAACCCTTTTCCTGAGGTGAGGTCAATTATGATGACATGCTCGTGATCAGGAGGGATGTATGCGGATACTGTGGTTGCTGTGTATCCGTCTGTCCGCAGGGCGCGCTCGAGTTGATCGACGCCTATCTCTCGGTCGAGGGGGAGTGCTCAAGCTGCGGCGTCTGCGCCAGGGCCTGTCCCCTCGGGGCGCTGGAGGTCGCTGATGAAGTCTGAGTACGACCTGCTGGTCATCGGCGGGGGGCCCGGAGGGGCCCTCGCGGCCCGCACGGCGGCCGAGAAAGGGCTGTCCGTCGGGCTGGTCGAGAAGCGCCCCGCGATCGGCGTCCCCGTCCGGTGCGCCGAGGGTGTCGGCCGCGACCTGCTCGAGGAGTTCATGGACCCCGACCCGGCGTGGATCTCGGCCGAGATCGACCGGGCGGTGCTCGTGGCCCCGGACGGCTACCGGATGGCGCTCGAACCCTCGATGGCCGGGAGCGAGGTCGGGTACGTCCTCGACCGGAAGCGCTTCGACCGGGAGCTCGTAATGCAGGCGGCGGCGGCAGGCGCGGAGATCCAGGTCAAGACCCGCGCCGTCGCACCGATCATGGAGAACGGTACAGTCGCCGGCGCCCGGATCGAGCAGAACGGGCAGGTTCAGGACGTTCGGGCCAGGGTCGTGGTCGCCGCCGACGGTGTCGAGTCGAAGTTCGCCCGCTGGTGCGGCGTGGACACGGCCGTCCCGCTCGGCGAGATCGAGACCTGCGTGCAGTACCTGATGACCGGGATCGATATCGACGAGGCGGCCACGGTCTTCTATCTGGGCAACGAGGTCGCCCCCGAAGGCTACGTCTGGGTCTTCCCCAAGGGCCCCAAGACGGCGAATGTCGGGATCGGGATCAGCGGGCGAAAGAGCCGCGACGGGAACCGCCCGATCGACTACCTGAACCGGTTCGTGAAGTCGAACTTCCCCGAGGGGCGCGTGGTCGAGTGGATTATGGGCGGCGTCTCGGTCTGCCCCCCGCTCGAGAAGACGGTCGCGGACGGTATGCTGATCATCGGCGATGCGGCGCGGGTCTCGGACCCGATCACGGGCGGCGGGATCTACAATGCGATGTACACGGGCCGGCTCGCGGCGCAGGTGGCTGCCGAGGGGATCGCGAAGGGCGACGTCTCGGCCAACGCCCTGATGCCCTACGATACTGCCTGGAGGAACTCCAAGCTCGGCAAGGCGCTCGAGCGCAACTACCGGGTCAAGGAGTACTTCATCACCCTCTCGGACGACAAGCTGAACCGGCTGGTCCACTCGATCTCGAGGCTCGACCTCTCCAAGTTCTCGACCCTCGAGATCATCAAGGAACTGCTCCGCCACGACCCGACACTCCTCCTCGAGCTCCGGGCGCTCCGCGACCTCGTCTGAAGACTCCATGATCGCGGGCGTCGACGAGGCGGGCAAGGGGGCCGTGCTGGGCCCCCTCGTGGTCGCGGCGGTCGGCGCTCCCGACTGGGAGGCCGTCCGCGAACTCGGGCGGCGGGACTCGAAGGGGCTCTCGCCGCGGCGGCGCGAGGTGGTGTACGACGAGATCGTGTCCTCCCTCCCGTTCGCCGTGGTCGAGCGTACGGCCGTTGCCATCGACGCAGCGAGGAGCCGGGCGACCATGAACGCGATCGTGGCCGACGGCCATGCATCGGCCATCCGGAGCCTCGTCGCCGACGGAAATCCGGTCCGGGTGGCCTACCTCGACGCCTGCGACGTGCGCGAAGGGCGGTACGCGACGACCGTGGCGCGACAGCTCGACACGCCGTGCACGGTCATGGCATCGCATCGGGCCGACAGCACGCTGCCCGTGGTCGCGTCCGCCTCGATCGTGGCGAAGGTGACCCGCGACCGTGCGATCGAGGCCCTCTCGGCGGAGTACGGCCCCATCGGCAGCGGGTATCCCTCGGACCCGGTGACGCGCCGCTACCTCGACGCAGTGCTCGAGGAGCACGGCCCTCTTCCCTCCCTGATTCGCGCGAGCTGGCGCACGGTCTCGGACCGGCGCCCGGCTCCGGGGCAGACGACCCTTTTGTGATCGAGACCACCTTTTATCCCCCTGTCCACCCATGTTTGAGGAATGGACTGGGTCACAGGAGCTCTATCAGCCCTCGCATCGCCCCCGGGCCAGCTCGCGCTGCTCCTGATCGTGCTCTACGCACTCGTGGTCGTCTACCTCAAGAGGACGGGGCGATTTGCCGAGCACGTCATGTTCTTCGGCCCCATCCTCGCGCTCCGGACCTCGAAGGTCGGGTTCTTCGATCTCTTCCGGCGCATATCGTGGCCCCTCAAGATCTATGCAAGCCTGGGCGTGGTCGCCGTGGCCATCGTCTCGTTCTTCGTTGCGTTCAGCCTGCTCTTCTCGTTCCAGCTGCTCCTCGTGACCCGGCCCGAGCCGACCCAGATCATCGCCCCGCAGAACATCCTGCTGATCCCCGGCGTGAACGAGTTCGTGCCGGGCACGGTCGCGGTCTGGCTCGCGCTCGTGATCACGCTCGTGGTCCACGAGTTCGGGCACGGGATCCTATCCCGCGTGGAGGGGATCCGGGTGAAGGCGGCAGGGGTGCTCTTCGCCGTGATCCCGATCGGGGCATTCGTCGAGCCCGACGAGGAGGAACTCGAGAAGGCCCCGAGCGGCGCCAAGATGCGCATGTACGGCGCCGGGATCACGAACAACTTCGTGGTGGGCCTGGTCAGCATCTTTCTCATGATCACGCTCGTGGGGATGGCCGTGCCGGTCACGACGCCGATGATCCACGGGATCTACCAGGACTCCCCCGCGTTCAACGCCTCGGTGCCGCAGGACTCGGTCGTGGTCGCGCTCAACGGGACTCCGGTCGGGGACCGCGACGAGCTGGGCCGGCTCCTCGCGTCGAGCCGCCCGGGCGATACGACCTCGCTGACCGTCGAGTCGGGCGGGAACCGGTCGACACATGCGCTCACGCTCGCTCCGTGGCCGGAGAACGCCAAGCCGTCCGGGTTCATGGGGATCGAGTACTACGACGGAACGGCACTCCAGGCCTACGTGCAGCAGTCGTTCAACCCGATCGGCATCCTCCAGTACCTCTTCATGCCCTTCAACCCCTCGTCCGATGCACGGGCGCTCCGGATCCTCGGGTTCCCCGGATCGTCGGCGTCGGCCTACCTCGAGGCGCCGTTCACGGGCTTCTGGTCCCTGGTCCACCTCCTCTTCTGGACAGGCTGGATCAACCTGAACGTCGGGATCTTCAACGCGTTGCCGATGGTGCCGTTCGACGGGGGGTACATCTTCCGGGAAGGAGTGAACAGCGTGCTCGCCCGCGTCCGGCTCGAGCGGTTCACGCCGTACATCGTCGGCGGACTCTCGTGGCTGATGGCTGTCACTCTGATCTCGCTGATCGCGCTGCCGTACCTGTTCCACCTCTGATCGCTTTCCGGCGATCTCCTCCATCGTTTCTCTCCGCCTTCCTGCGCCCCCGCCGCCGACCGGGAAACCCCGATCCGGCGGCAGAGGCGGCGTCACCGTCGAGGCGGCGCGCCCGGAAATACCGGGTACCGGGCGCGTCGACTCGTTTGCCGGAGGTTCGTTTCCCTTCGACCTCCGTCTCCTGCTCACGACCGGGATCCGACTCGCGCGGACTCGGCAGCACCTCCCATCGCCGTTTACCGGCGGTCCGGTCCCCGGGGCAGGTTCGTCGGCATGGTCGACCGTCACCGTCCGCTCCGCCGCGCGAGCACCCGCCATCCGGGAAATAAGGAAAGGTATTGGCCGCATCACCTTGATGTGTTCGGAGCCCCCCAACCAGCGAAGAGCCCTTACCGGAGCCGGAGATGAACCAGAAGCACCCCGAGCGTGCCCTCGAACGGGCACTGAACTTCCCCCTCGTCCAGGCCCTCCTGGGGCGGCGCTCACGCCGCTTTCTTCTGGGCGCCGAGATCCCGGACGGCGTTTTTGCGTATGTGTCCAGGCACCTTCCGCTACCGCTCTCGGAGCTCGAGAGGGCGCTGGTGGTGACCGCCTGCGGGGGGAATACGAGCTGGCACCACATGCTGTACCGAGCCGAGCGCTATGCGCCGGACCTCTCCAACTACTGCGGGGCGGCGGGCGGCCGCACGTTCCCCTCCGCGGCCGGATTTCACACCAGCACGACCTTCTTTTCCGACGACGACGGGGTGTACGTCCTGGACGACCGGGACGCCCCGGCCTTTGCCGAGAGAGAGGCGGACGGGTCGCTCGAGATCGGCGACCTCCTTGCCGGCGTGAGACGCCGTACCAGGAAGCTCAAGGACGGGCGCCTGGACCTCCCTGCGAAGGTACCATACACGGAGGCGCACAACACCTGGGTCGCGAATCACGCGGGGAGCCTGCTGGTGATCCCCGTGGGGGACCTGGCCCAGCACGTCCTCCTGCTGCTCTGCTACCTCCTGCAGAACGGCTATGTCATCACGGACGACATCCACGGACGAGCGATCCCCGGGATCGAACGGTACCACGCCCTGGTCGACGTCGCGAATGTCTTTCCCCTGACGCTATTGGAACAGACATCGATGGCGGAGCTCGCGGCCGAGCTCTCCACCAGCTGCTATGCCGGCGCGCTCATGCTGCAGGCCATGGGGCTGGGCGGCTGGATGTTCGACGGTCTCGACCCGCTCAGCGTCCTGGGCGCGAGCGGCGATCCCCGGGTCACGGGGCTGGGGTTCCGGTACGACACGCCCGAGGGCCGGCCCTATCCCAACCCGACGGGTCTGCCGGGCGTCATGGAGGGATTCTGTCCGCCGCATTACCCGGATATGCGCGCCGCGGTGGAGGCCGTGGTCGAGCGAAAGTTCGGCCCGGGCGGCCCGTATCACCCCGCCACGCCGGGGCCCTGGAAGGAGTCGGCCCGGGTGCGCTCGGCCGCCCGGGTCCACAGCGAGGAGTTCATGGAGTGCGTGGCTCTGCAGGCACAGTACATCTACGATACGTTCGGGAAGTTCCCGGGCACGGTCCCGTCCATCTTCGTCGGCACGTACCTGCAGGCCCATCACCTGGACCTGGAGTTCTACGACGAGTTCTACAGGCCCGGGGCGTACCTGGAGACGCATGCCCGGCACCTGGAGGAGTGGCACGGGATCTCCTCGGGATGAGGGAGCGGGCGCCTCGTCGGAAGAAGAGCACGGCGGCTCCAGGCCGTCCGAGATCTTGCCATTCCTCCAGCCCGGTCATCCCTTGACTGGGGCCGTCAGGTTCGATGCACGGTCGTCACTTCGCCCATTCAGAATGGCGAGGAGTACTGGGCGGCCTGTTTCAGGGCATTGGTCGGACCGGGCCGGTAGCAGAGGGCCGACGGACACTGCGACCTTCTGTTCCTCCGCGTCGTCCACGATCGCAGAAGGGTACTGGTGGATTGCCCACCCTGTCATATCGGCCCGCTCTTGCGTCGGCGGTCCAGAAAAGGGTTATCTCAGTCCGGCCGCCTACCGCGCGGCGGGATACCACCGGACGAACGAGCCTCTCGCCGGAGGCGTGATCCCGTTCGGATCGGTGCCCGGCCATAGGACCGGGTCTCTGGCCGGGACCATTCGCGGCCCTCCCGTCACGGCCGTCACGTTCCTCGATCCGAACCGGCCGCTCATGGACGTCCCGATCGCGTACCGCTTCCATCCCGTCGACGACGTCATCCCCGGGGCGATCGGTCGCGAGATGCCGATCGGGCTTACCGTGGCGACGGTGGGCAGCACTGCAGGCAGAGAACGGGTCGGAAGGGCCCACTGCGGTTGCTCACGAGGTATGGGCAGTGTCGTCGACACGGTCGTCGGCCCCTCTCCGGGCGAGAACGTCCGGAGCGTGGTCGGGTACGGCGGCGTGATCGGAGCATGGGGCGCGACACCCGTCGGCGGCGTGGTGACATAGGGCGTCGGGATGGGTGAGACGGGCGAGTACCCCGGTATCCTGACCAGCGGCATCGTCGTCACGGGTGTCCGGATAAGTGTCGGCGCACCCAGAATATACCCTCTGGAATCGGCGATCCTGACGCCCGCGGTATTCCAGAGCGTCACGGTGTCTCCGTCGTCATTCCAGACCGGGTCGTGATCGGGGCCGAGGCCCCAGTACAGATCGGTGGCCGAATTCGTGCCGCGGCCGGCATGGACCGTGACCATCTCCCAGGAAGCGAGCGTGAACTTCGGGAAGGTGTACGTGTTCGTGGTCCCTCCGTCCGTGAGCGTCCAGCCCGTCACGTCGACGGGGTCCGTGCCGGCGTTCAGGATGGTGGCGTCCTCGCCCGGGAGGCCGAGGTACGGCATCGCGACGACGCCGGCAGCCGGGGCGGCCCCCAGCAGGAGGAGGGCGACGCCGATCAGGATCGTCGGGAGCGGTCTCATGTAACGGATCATCATGGGCCGGGTATTTACGGGTGCCGATATCGTTCTGCCGTCGATCGTCGAGGACGGAACGACGGCGTCTGCAGTCGCCCGGGCGCTCGCGGACACGGCCCCCGACCCCGGATCGCGTCGGGCTGCGGCGATGCTCGCGCTGTCGGCCGGCGGCGACGGGACCGGCAGCGGCCCCCCAACCCCCGTCCCCGGGCCCGGCCGGTACCGGGCTCCGGATCCTCGACGAGCTGCGCCGGATCCGCGCCCTCCCCGTGGAGCGGCGCCGACCCCCTCCGGCGATCGGCCGCGTCGGCCGGCGGGTCCGGCTCCGTGGTCCGTGATCGTACCGCGGCAATTCTGCTGTCAACGGACACGGAGGATCCTTCAGGCTTGGTTCGGCGGAATCTCTTCGCTCCGGCGTTTTCCGTTTGTCCGCTGACAGCAATCGGGATCATACAGAGACAGAAAAAAAATCTAGTATGCCTTGAAACTAAGGAAAAAAGGTTTTTACCGAATCAGTTGTTTTAAAATATATCGAATGAATATCAACAAAAAACTCCACCATAGCAGATTCCTGTTATCCAAGGAAAGATATAAAGATGCTATTACGGAACTGAACCAAGTTCTCCGTTTTTCTCCACACCTATTCGATGCACTGCTATTACGTGGGATCGCCTTTCAGAATTCTGGACATTTCCAAGAGGCTTATGAAGATTATAATGCTGCCAAAGAAATTGATGATGAATCATACGTTTTGTGGTACAATATTGGGATAGTCCTCTGCGTTTTGAAGAGGTATGGAGAGGCGAGTGAGGCACTGCAAAGGGCTAATAGAATCGATCCAAGCAAACTAGATACATGGAACCATCTCGGGATTGTATTTTACAAACTTGGGGAATATGAAAAAGCGATTGAAGCATATCAACAAGGTATTCGGATTAATCCGAATGATTTCGCTCTTTGGGGAAACATCGGCAATTCATATAGAAGGATAATGAGAACCGATGAGGCTTTGAAGTGCTATGATCGGTCTCTAGAGTTAAATCCCAATGCAATTGGGGCTATTACCGGAAAAGGGAACATTTCTCTCGATCGTGAAGATATAACACAAGCAATTGAATTATTAACAAGAGCGGTTGAAATCGATCCAACTGCCTATAATTCTTGGAACAGTCTGGGAGCTGCCTTATTTAAAACCGGTGATACAGAAAGAGCACTAGTGTGCATTGATAGAGCATTAGAAATTAGGCCAGATTTTCCAGACGCTCTAGTAAATAAGTCGACGTTAGTTCACCAACTAGACGATAGTGTTGTGGCTTTGGAATTGATTGACAAAGCTATTGAGATTGATCCTAACAATGCAAAATATTGGGTAAATAAATCCAGCGCTCTATCTGACTTGAAGCGCTTTCATGAGGCTGCCAAAGCTTGCGATCAGGCGATTAAGAATGATGCGAGATTGCCTGAAGCATGGTTTAATAAGGGCTATGTTGCTGCGCAGATTGAGAAGGAACGTTCATCTACCGAAAAAAGCTCGCGAGATGAGCCGTTTGTGTTCATATCATTAAGTAAGGATAAACGAGATGAAGCCGATAAGATTCGTGAATATCTCGAGAGTCAAGGAATCCGTTGCTGGCTCTATTGGAGAGATCTTAAACCAATTTTATCTTGGTCGGGCCAGCTTGCCGAAGCAATTAAAAGAAGCAGTATTTTTCTAGTTTTAATATCGGAGGGATCGAGAGATTCGGAAAATGTACTTCGGGAAGTCAATATTGCTGCATACAATAGGATTCCCATATTCCCTGTTGAATTGGAAAGAGGTTGTCTATCCACTGAGCTGGAGTTTTTTTGCAGATCTGTTCAGATGTACGATGCATCGACCGGGGATCTCGATGATCATCTAGCAAATATTGCAGCGGCAATCCGCCATAATCTCTGATAAACATATTTGAATAAAGATGATGATGTTCTCGACGGGCAACATTTTACCCCTCCGCCACCACCACCACCAACACCTCGCCGGCCTCCACCCCCCGCCGCATCTCCCGCTGGTAGCACGCCTCGCAGAGCCGCACGCCGTCTCCCGACCACGCGGCCGTCTCGAGCCGGCACACCCCGCACCGGCCGGCCGAGCCCGTGCCCCTTCTCACGCTCCGGCCGCGCTCATCCTCCCGGGCCCGGCGCCCGCGTCGACCCCGCCAGGGAACGACAGGGCCTCGCCCTCCCCGTGGGTCTCGTAGTAGATGCCGATCCCGCTGACGCGTGCGTGCGGCATGACGGTCCCCTCACATCTTCAGCAACACCCGGTCGATCTCGAAGAACAGGCAGCCCCGCTCGTTCCACCACGTGCACGTGGAGCAGGTCGCGTGGTCCCGCGTGCACCGCCGGCCGAGGTGCTCCATGGGGCAGTCCTCCCGTTTCGCGCAGCCCCAGCAGCACGTCCCGGTCGCCCGGCCGAAGATGAAGTCGGGGTTGAGATACTGGCGGGCCGTCATCCGACCTCCGCACGGACGAACGTGAGGAGACTGCTGACCCGCCGGCCCGAGTTCTTCCCGTGGTAATACATCCTCCCGTACTCGCTGCTCGGGACGACCGTGACGCTGGAGAAGCCGAGCCGGGCCAGGAACGGTTCGACCTCGCCCTCGGCAAAACCCGAGAGGATCGGCTCTCCCACCATGACCGTGGCGTCCAGGATACCCCTCGCTCCTTCCTGCTCCGAGCTTCCGTCGGCGAGGAACTGCGGGACGCAGTCGAAGAGCACCGAACTGCCGTCTCCGGAATTCCGCGCAATGCCCGACAGGAGTGCCTCGATCGTCCCACGAGAGAGATACATCACGAGGCCTTCGAGGACGAAGAGGGTACTGGCGTCCCCCGAGTATCCGGCACACGTCAGGCTCTCCCAGAGGTCATCGTGTTCCAGGTCCAGCGGGACCGTCGTGACGTGATCGGGCACCGCTCCGAGGACGCGGGTCATGACCTCGGTCTTCCGTCCCATGATCGGCGGACGATCCACCTCGAAGACCCGCACGGCGTCCTTCACAGCATCGATCCGGTACGCCCGCGTATCGTACCCGGCCCCGAGAACGACCATCTGGCGGACGCCGTCGAGTGCGGCTTGCTCCGTGAGATCGTCGAAGTACCGGACCCGGGCGCGGATGGAGTTGCTCCAGCCCGGCGTCGTCCGCTCGAGTTCCTCGACCATCGCCCTGGTTTCCGCCGGGTGGTCGCGAGCCCACTGGAGCTTCCGGGGATCGATGAAGTGGATTGCCAGAGGATCGAAGAAGATCCGCGTGTCCTCGGGCAGGTTCGACTCAGCGTACCGCTGCAGGGCGATTACCTCGGCCATCTCTCTCGGGCCTTCGAGGACCCGTTTCATCATATCGGTACTGGTCATGGTGATATTCCCTCCGCCTCACATACTCTTCTGGTAATTAACATGCTCGTAAGAATGTTAAATAGTCGTCGGTTTGAAATTTCCTGGATGCCCGCCTCTTCGGGGATGTATCGATGCGTTTCATCGCCATCCGTGCGCCCGGGACCTTCATGCCTGCATGACCATGGTTTCTGGCGTCGCGTCGACCGTCGTAAGGAATCTCAGAGCCGGCTCGATGATCAGCTCCGGCTCGTTCAGTATGAAGAGGTGATCGCGGTCGATCAACCGGAGCTGCGATCCGGAGATTCCGTCCGCCAGCTCCCGCGTATAGGTCATGGGCACGTACTGGTCGCGGGCCAGGTTCAGGATCAGCGTCGGCGCCGCGATCCGCGAGAGGAGACGGCGGCCATCGAAGGAGGCCCCGGCCCTGCACTGGTGAAAGTACGAGGCCTGTGTCGGGGGATACGGCTGCGCGAAGATCGGTTCCGCCATCTTCAGCGATTGCCGGCGCAGGAACGGTACCTTCGCCGATGCAGCGATGGCGAACCTCATCGTGCGGGGGTACCGGGCTGCAGCGCCGTGGAGGACCAGACCGTGCACCCGCTCCGGGTGTCGGGCCGCGATCACCTGGGCGATACAGGCCCCGAGGGACCCGCCGACGATGTGGGCTCGATCGATGCCGAGGCGCTCCATGAGGCCGAGGGTGTCATCGGCCATGGTCTCCACCGTCCACGGGGCGTCGGGCCTTCCGCTCCTGCCGATCCCACGGTTATCGATGGCAATGACCTGGTAGTGTTCTGCGTACTGTGCGATGACCTCGGGGTTGTTGAACGAAGCAATGTTCATCCCCATCCCGAGGATCATCATCAGGGGTTTCCCTTCTCCGTGTATCTCGTAGTAGATCTCGGTTCCGTTGACCTGTTCTGTCGGCATACCATCCTCCTCGTCTCGTGCTGTCCTCTTCGACAGCATCCGCTCTTCTCAACGCTCATCGGATCCGTGTCCCCTGAGGGATCGGAACTGGTCGACTCTTCAGGAGCCGATTACATGGTCGGCCTTCCCGTCATCCCCACCTCCTCCGGCAGCGATCGATCGCCGGGTCGATGAAACTGGAGAAGGTGTCGAGAACCTGGTCGAAGGTGATACCGGCGAGGGCGAACCCCTTCTTCCATGCCGGAAGGGGAGACGCTACCGACATGCTGATCATGGTGATGTAGAACCCCAGCATGGCCGGATCGAGGTCGTCCCTGACGGTCCCATCCTCGATGCCCTGGTTGATCGCAGCGTGCATCAGGGAATTGAATTTGATTGCATTCTCCGCGAGGAGCCCATCGTCCGCACTGTCCATACGGGACCACAGGAGAGGTCCGTACGTGGTGGCCATCTCGTTGTACTCGGGGTTTGCCCGGGCTACATCGATATACCACTGGACGATCGCCCGGATTTTGTCCCCGCCGGACTGAGCCGCTGCCATGCGTTCCTTGAGCAGGTCCAGGGATTCGCGGTGCTTGCGAGCCACAATCGCAAAGAAGAGCGAGTCCTTGCTCTTGAACAGGACGTACAGCGAACCCTTGCTGAGCTCCACCTCGTCCGCGATCATGTCCATGGTCACCCTGTCGAAGCCTTTCGAATAAAACAGCCTCTCGGCCGCATCGATAATCTCGGTGCGCCGCCTCTCTCGTTCCCGTTGTCTCCGGTCTGCCACAGCCACGTTCAATACTCCGTACTCACGGTCAAAAATAGACTAAGAGTACAATTTAGACTTAGAGTCGATATGATATAAGTGTACTGCCGGCATCGAGGTGGAGGATCCACCGCTTCTTTCGATACGTGGCACCCCGGGGGCCGTCGGACCGATGCGACCCCTGCGTTGTCCGTCGCCTTTCGCGTTTGCATTTCGTTCGAGCAGGAAGAGTTCTCGTTATTCCGACCCCACCGCATCGGTGTCTGGAGGGAAGGCAGATCATACTTCGCATCAGGAGCAGAGACAGGTTCAGTCGGCATGCCCCGGGGGGGATCATACTTTAGGATCCCCGTCAGAGGTAGTCGAAGAAAGATGCCCAGGGTCGTCCCCGAGTACAAAGAAGACGCCCGACGCCGGATCATCGAGGCCGTCATGGACGTGATCGCAGAACGCGGCAGCGACAGGGTACGGACGACGTCGCGCAGAAACTGGGCATGACCAAGGGCGCGATCTACTGGTATTTCAAATCCAAGGAGGACCTTATCAGCGCGGTGCTCGACAAGATTCGGAGCGACGTGCAGAAGGTCGAGTTCGATTCGTACTACAACCGCTCGTTCGAGGAGACGCTCTTGCACATGTACGATCGGTACGCCCTGACCGACAACCGGCAGCGGGCCATCTTTTTCGAGACGTTCGCCCTCGCAACCCGGAATACCGGGGTCCGGCACGCGACACGGGAGTCTATGAGGGCCTTGCCCAGACCTTCGAGACCGTGATCAGGAAAGAAAAACGACAGCATTTTCTTCAGACGCAGGCCGACGAAAGGACGCTCGCGCTCCTGATGGTCGCCCTCTACTCAGGGCTCCAGAACTACCTCCTTGTCTGGATGCACCAGAACGAGATTCGCGACCTCTGGCTGGAGGGGATCAGGATCCTGCTCAAACTCTCGGAGATCTGAAATTACAGCGAAGAGAAGGCGTAGACCTCTCTGTCCGAATCGCCGAATTCTTCCGGTCTGAGCCGCTCCGTCATCATGGAGATACTTCCGATCTCGGTTTCGGTGGACTGGAGACGAGACGGGGCCCGAGTGCGATGCGGGTTCTGAGTCTATCCGATCCTTGCTCCATGGCCAGCTCTCCGGCCTCCACCGCCTGACACGACTCCCCCGCCGGCAGCATGTCCCGCAGAGCCGGACCCCCTCCCCGACCGCTCCGACCCGTTCCCAGCCCGCAGACGTCGCACCGGCCGACCGGTGCCGAGGCCCCTCTGGCCTCCGGCTCCTCGCGGATCAACCGCCGCAGTAGCACCCCCCCCGATCTTTCCGACGGATCGCGGGATCCATCGTTGGGACGTAACGGTCCGCCGGTGGATTTATGGTTCGGCAGAGACACTGGCCGGTGCGGGTAGATCCGCAGAAGGGTACACGTATGAGACCGATCCGGATCGCAGGAACAGTCGTCGGAGTGATCGTCGCCCTCCTGGGTCTGCTGTGGCTCCTGCAGGGAGCGGGACTCCTGCGCCTCTGTCCCATTCTCTGCTTTGCAGATTGTGAATGCGTCACGGGCGGATCGCTCTTCTGGGCGATAACGGGAGCGATTACACTCATCATCGGAGCGATCGTCGCCGGCCTGTCCGCACGTCGCGGGCGGACCTGACGAGCTCGGCGACGATCCGGCCGTGCGCCTTCCTGCTGCCGTCCGTACGCGGTCGAACCGGCCATACTTTCACCTGCTGTAGCCGGAGAAGATGCCCGCCTCGGCGCCGGCCGTTTGCACCATTTACAGCCGGTATCACTGTGACGCAAACGGCCGGGTAAAAAGAGAAATCGTGCATCCGTGGCCGAATCTCGGATCGCGTCGAGATCCGTGGATACCGGATCGGCCGTTTCCGCCACTCGCGGTTGTACCGCGCTGCGACCCCCGATCCGTCTGACCGTTTCGTGGTACGACTCCAGCCTCTTCTTTGACAGGTCGGAAAGAGAGCGAGGTTCACGTCTTCATATGTGCGAGGAGATCAGGGCCGCGAGCGGGCGAGAGTCGTGAAAGATCATTCGCATCGGCGAATGGTGGGGGTGTTTTGTCCCCCGGCGCGCGCGTCCACAGGATCAGATGTCCTGGGGTATCCCCGCCGCGACATCCGTCAGGGCACCCTTTCCCTTTACTATCGCGAGGATGTATGGCAGAGCGAGCACGAACGCCATGCACCCGAAGGCAAGGAACATATTGCTGTACGTTGCCGCAATGGCGATGACCGGGACGATGGCGAGCGTGGAGGCGAACTGGCCCACGTTCAGGGCGACCGAGAACCCGCCGCTGGCCCTGCCGAGAAACTGTTTCGGCGTGATCGTGGCGATCCAGGTCAGGATCGTGGGCATCATGATGCCGTTGCCAATACCGATACAGATCACGGCGAATGCGACGAGGACGAGCGACGTGGCCAGTCCGAGGCTGCAGTACCCGATACCGAAGAAGACGAAGGTCAGGGCGAGGATCGCGTATCGGTGGAGTCGCCCGGCAAGCCTCCCGTAAAAGATGCCGATGAACAAGGCGGCACAGCCCATGATCCCCAGGAACAGTCCGCTGGTGAGCGCGGTGTTCTCCCCCAGGACCCGTGCCGCCTCCATGTTTGCAATCAGGTAGGGGAACTTGATCGGCATCAGGAAGAACAGCATGCTGCCGAGGAACAGGGTGATGTATCCCAGGAGGAGGGGGGCGATCGGGAACTTCTCGTCGGGCGCGCCGCTCTTCTTCTCCAGCACCGGAAGCACGGGCTCCTTCATCGTGAGGAGGACCCCTGCGAGGATGACGATGCCGATCAGGTAGATCAGGAATGCCGCGCGCCAGGAGATGCCGGCGAGGAACCCCCCGCTCATTTCAAGGATCAGCACCCCAAAACCCATAGCAGCTGCCTGGTACCCGAGAACTCTGGCACGGGAGGGCCCCTCGTAGTAGCAGGGGATCAGAGAGGACGTCGTGCAGGTGATGCCGGCAATGCCGATTCCAAGGAGGAATCGACCGGCCAGCAGTGCGTAGATCGAGGTGAGGTAGTACCCCGAACTCCCTGCGATGGTGAAGACGACGATGGAGGCGGCAAGGACCTTGATCTTGCCGATCTTATCCGAGAGGGCTCCGATGAAGATGCCTGTGACGGCGATCGCGAGCGAAGGGAGCGTGACGATCAACGAGATGAGGTATTCCGGCGTATCGGGGAATGCCTCGGTGATCAGCGGCAGAGCCGGCGCGACGGCCGCTCCGCCCATGAGGATCATCATGGCTGAGAACAGGAGAAAGACTAATGTCCACCTCGTCGGTTTAAATGATCCAGTGACCATGCCCTATCTGATCGCCCCTCTCGAAACATCAAAAAAGTGCTCCTGATGGGAGTAGCTCATGTCATGATCGACGATTCGTTACTTGCGCAACTCAAAGGGATCGGGCTGAGCGAATACGAGGCGAAGGTGTATGCGATCCTGTCCGCTCTGCGGGTGGCGAGCGCCCGGGAGGTCCACGAGCAGACGAAGATCCCCCGCGGCAGGATCTACGAGACGCTCACCTCCCTGGCCGAGAAGGGGTTCATCCTCCCGTCTGGTACGTCGCCCGTTCGGTACTCGCCCGTCGACGTGATCCGGACATTGGAGCGGCTGAAACGGGAGTCCGTGACGTCCCTCGAGGGACTGTTCCAGCGTCTGGAGGCCCTCGAGACCGAGACCCCGGAATCGCTCATGCAGGGGTACAAACTCTGCACCGAATGGACCCGGGACAATCAGATTCGGATGATGCTGCGCCGGGCGAGATCGGAGATCGTCCTCCTCTGCGATGACGAGGAGTTCCTGACCGACTACGGCAGCGATATCTCGCGTGCGGCGGATCGGGTGACGGTGTACCTTGTTGTCGGAAGAAAGGAACTGGCCGAGTTCGCGCCGATACGGTGCTATGTCGGCGGGAGCGACATGGCCGCGTCCCTCTTTCATCACGACGAGGCGGAGAACATCGGGCTCTCCATGAAATTGTTACTGATGGCCGACCGTCGGGAGTCCCTGTCGATCATGGAAGAGCAGGGCAGACTGACGGGGATCTTCATATGCCCCGATATCTACGCCAGCTATCTCTCGCGAAAAGTCGTGCAGGAGATTCAACCGGTTGCAAGGTCCCGAGGGAGGACCTGAGAGCGACAGCGGCAGAAACGCGGGGCAAATTGTTGACCTCCGGCACGATACGATGAGGTCTGGATCTCTCTTCCGACGCGCTCTGTGTCGATGCGCCGTGAACCCGGCTCCGACCCATTAGACCCCTGCAGCTCGTCGGAGGTACCGATCACGCCGTCGACGTCGACGTCTCCCGGGTCCCTGTGGAGCGGTTCCTCTCACGCTTCGACAGGACGAACCTCGCCGGCATCGCGCACCTCCGTGCACTCCGTCCTGGCGCAAACGGCCGATGCGATCTCTTCAGAATCGCCGACATTTTCCGATCCGAACCTGCATATCTCCTGTGCCCGTTTGTACGGCCGTTTGCGCCATGATGACACCGGCTACATCTGGCGCGAACGGTCACGCCAGCATTGGCTCGTGATCGTCGCACGACGATTCAAAAAAGAGCGGGGGCCGCCCGCCTGTTGCCGGAACCAGGTTACCCGAGGGTCTCGGGGCCGGCGGGCTCGACCGCCTCGACGAGATCCCCCTTCTCCTTGCCCTTGATCTCCGGCATGTCCGGGACCGACCGCTGGACGTCGGCGAGGATCTCCTGCACGTCCTCCATGCGGGGGATCGCGCCGAGAATCTCGTCGTCGAGGCGAGACGAATCTCCCTCCTCCGTCGGCGGCAGCTGGTCCTCGGCCAGGCCGAGGAACTTCGCCGACTGCCGGATCAGGCTCGAGAACTCGAAGGGGAAGATGATCTTCGTCGCCTGGCCGTTCGCCATGGTCTTCAGGGCGTCGAGGGAGAGGACCGTGATCGCACGGCGGTCGAGCGGCCGGGAACCGAGCGCGACGATCCGCAGGCCCTGGGCCTGGCCCTGGGCCTCGAGGATCCGCGACTGCCGCTCGCCCTCGGCCTTCAGGATCTTGGACTGCCGTTCGCCCTCGGCCTCGAGGATCATCGACTGCCGCAGGCCCTCGGCCCGGAGGATCGCCGACCGCTTCTCGCCGTCGGCCCGGAGGATCGCGGCACGCCGCTCCCGCTCCGCGGCCGTCTGCTCGGTCATGGCCTGCTTGACTGCGCCGATCGGGTCGACCTCCTTGATCTCGACCCGCTCGACCTTGACCCCCCACTGGTCCGTCTCGCGGTCGAGCATGTCCCGGAGGCGGGCGTTGATCACGTCCCGGTTGTAGAGGACCTCGTCGAGCTCCATGTCGCCGATCACGCCGCGGAGCGTGGTCTGGGCGAGGGCCACCGTGGCCGTCCGGTAATTTCCGACCTCGAAGAAGGCCTTCTCCGGGTCCATCACCCGGATGAAGACGATCGCGTCGACGTTTGTCGGCGAGTTGTCCTTGGTGATGACCTCCTGGCTAGGGACGTCGACCACCTGCGTCCGGAGGTCGAGCTTCTCGACCCGGGTGATCAGGGGGACCACCCACCTGAAACCGGGATTGAGCCGGCCGATGTACTTTCCGAGCCGGATCTGGAGCCCCTGCTGGTACGGCTGGACGATCACCACGCCGCGCGCGAAGATGAAGATGATCACGAGGATCAGGATGATTGAGATCAGTGTCTCGAGTAATGCCATGGTATCAGATCTCCTCTACGATGATATGGACACCCTCGGACCCGACCACCCGGACCGTCGCGCCCTCCTCGATCCGCGCCCCGGTCGAGTGTGCGGACCAGTCGCGCCCCTCGACCCGCACCTGGCCGCTGAGCGAGTAGTGGTCGACCGCGCTGGTCACCCGTCCGGTCCGGCCGATCACCGTGTCGCGGGACATGGTTGTCGGCGCGGCGTCGGGGGTGATCCTGGAGTAGA
>Ga0074193_1001205_pt1 | contig 33851 bp, 31 predicted proteins | sample EPASupsiteHSE605_FD_64523 | JGI IMG/M metagenome (GOLD analysis project Ga0074193, IMG submission 64523) | Bioremediated contaminated groundwater from EPA Superfund site, New Mexico - Sample HSE6-05 | ecosystem: Environmental > Aquatic > Deep subsurface > Groundwater > Contaminated ... | reverse complement strand
CATCGCCTGTCGACTATCGACTGTTACCTGTTACCTGATGCCTGTTACCTGATGCCTGATGCCTGTTTCGTATTTAAAGCAATTCCCTGATCTGCGCCAGCAGATAATCCAGAAACTCTTCATCGCTCATATCCAGCTCGTGACGATAAATTATTCTGCGAATGGTGCCGTTGCGGTCAATTAAAATATTCCCCGGATACGACCAGCTGTTGAACTGGTTGAACACCACTTCGTCCGGATCTGCAATAATGGGAAATCTTAATTCAGGATGTTTCTTAATCGTCTGCCAGCGATTACCAAAATACAACGAATCGCGATCTAAAAAATGTTCCAGCTCTTCCTGTGTATTATTCGCAAAAGCAAGCATCTGAAAATTATTATTATCCTTCAATGAGTCTGAAATCCTGTTCAGGAGCGGATTTTCAACCAAACAACCGCCACAGGTGAGAAACCAGAAATGAACAAGAACTACTTTATCAGAAAGATTTTCACTGTTGAATTCGCGACCATCGGCAGCCGTTACCGTCAGATACGGTGCATCGGTTCCAATGCGTTTTATTTGATTAAATGCCGCGTCAAAGGTTTCGGTTTCACCGTATAAACTACGGAGTCTGACTGAATCAGCTGTATAGTCAGGCTGCGCCTGCAAGACAACTGATGATAGTAATAAAACCACAAAACTCAGTTTTTTCATATAACAAATATACTTGTTTTCAAAGAATTTTTCCATTTTATAAAATATAGATTATAAAACTGTCATTATTAAAATAATTGCTTATTTTTGGTTTTCAAAACTTAATTCTTCAATTATGAGAAAAAAATTGTCCCTTTTATTTTTATCAATCTGTATCGTTTTTCAATTGACAGCACAACAGACTTTAACCTTGCAGCCAGGGCCTGAAGCCGGAAAAGATGCCATTCTGATTTCAAATCAGGCATCCACCAATTTTGGATCATCAGAGTCTGCCCATATTCAGGCCTGGACCATGTCGGGCAACGAAGTGTATACACGATCCATTATGCAATTTGACTTATCATCAATCCCAGCGGGGGCAATCATTACGGAAGCCCGCCTATCGCTCTATTACAACCCGACAACTCCTTATGCAGCCACTACCAGTCTTGATCCCTTTATTATAAAGCGAATCGATACAGACTGGAATGAGATCACGGTTTCATGGAATAATCAACCGACCTGCAACGGTAGTAATATGGTGACTGTGCCTGCAGGTTCAAGTACGACACAGGATTTTCCCGATATAAATGTAACAGCACTGGTTCAGGATATGATAGATAATCCCTCTGCGGGCTATGGTTTTATGATTATGCTTCAGAACGAAACCCCCTACCGGGGAATTATTTTCGCATCAAGTGACAATCCGGATTCAACGGTGCGCCCTAAACTGGTAATTACATACACTCAGACAACCGGGAACACGCTGGTTTTGCAGCCGGGTGATAACGACGGAAAAGATGCAATACTTATTTCAAATCAGGCAACCACAAATTTCGGAACATCAGAGTCTGCCCATATTCAGGCCTGGACCATGTCGGGCAACGAAGTATTTACAAGATCCATCATGCAATTTGACTTATCATCAATCCCATCTAATGCCATTATAACCAATGCCCGCTTATCGCTCTATTACAACCCGACAACTCCTTATGCGGCCGCTACCAGTCTCGACCCCTTTTATATCAGGCGTATTGTCACAGACTGGAATGAACTGACTGTTACCTGGGATAATCAACCAACCAGCACCAATATGAACGTGGTAACCGTACCTGCCGGATCATCGGTCACACAGGATTATCCCGATATAAATGTAACAACACTGGTTCAGGATATGGTCTCTGATCCGTCCATCAGTTTTGGATTTATGCTGATGTTTGTAACTGAAACTCCCTATAAAGGCGTTATTTTCGCATCAAGCGACAACCCTGACACAACAGTTCACCCCAAACTTGTTGTAAACTATACCATACCAAACGGTGTATCTGATATTGCTCCTTCTATGAATATGAACATCTGGCCTAATCCCTCTTCTTCCGGATTCAATGTTTCATTTGCCAACAACAATTCAGAAAAGTATCTGGTACAAATACACAGTATTACAGGAGCCCTTGTTTTCTCCTCTGAAACAAATTCAGACAACCTGTTTGTTGAAACAGACTCTTTTATAAATGGATTGTATTTTGTTCAAATCGTTAAAGATAATCAGGTTATAGCTGTTTCAAAATTTCTGAAAACTGAATGACATTTTTTAGTTGAATATTTGAGCCGGCCCTGACCGGCTTTTTTTATCTTTATTCATTTTATCGGTCGTTTTCTTCCTCAACCTTGATGAGAATTCGACATCTATCCACATTCAATGATAAACAGCCAGCTTATGCCAACCCGCAACCAGCCTGTTGCAAAGGACTACTGAATACTTTTGCAGAAAAAATTTCAATGAAACAATTCATTTTCTCTCTCTTCATTTTTGTGTGCTGGCAACTTCATGCACAAGGGCCTTTCACCCCTCCTTATTCAACTAACTTCAACAATTACACAACGGAGGCTGAATTCCTGGCCGACTGGTCCTACCAGAACAACCTGCCAACCGATCAGGCCGGCATATGGGGTTTCGACAACACCGCCTATTTTGGTTACAACTCTTCCAACTGCCCTTTCTATTTCACCGCTTCCGATGCTGATGGCGATGACTGGCTGTACTCGCCTGGTTTAAACCTGACCCAGGGCATCAGTTACAATGTGTCTTTTCTTTTTGCCGGTGCATTTTCGGGCTATACCGAAAAGATGAACGTGTACATCGGCAATGACGACACATCATCGGCAATGACGCAGCTTATTAATGGTTTTTCCGCCATCACTTCCGATGTTTATACAACATACTCAACGGACTTTACAGTCCCGGCAAACGGCGTGTATCACATTGGCTTCTTTGCCAATTCGGCAGCCGGAAACTTCGGAATTCTGATTGACAATTTCGCAGTCAGTGCTTCAACCGGAATTTCAACCGATGCGCAATCACAGACGCTTACTTACCCGAATCCATGCAATGGCATTCTTTATCTGAATTCCGATAATGATATTCAGGCAGCACTTTTCTCAACCGATGGCCGCTTGCTGCTTGAAAAAGTTGTCAATGGTTCCATCGATCTGTCTTCTTTCAGCAATGGATTGTATTTTCTTCGTTTAAACAACGGAAACACACAGCCCCTGCTGATTCAGAAACCTTAAACCGAACGAACTGCTGCAGAAAAACCAGGCGTAAAAATTTTTCAGCGTATAAAAAAACGTTGGTATTGCGATTACTGTTCTTCAGAAAACCGCACAGAAACTGTATTTCCGGGCAATACAGTTTTTCTGTGCATTAATACTATTTCAGACATAACTCCTGACATCTTTTCATGAAAACAAAATGACATTCGATTCTCCGTTTAATATTATGTTTATCTTTGGCTCTACTTAATTAAATCCCAATAAATATGGAACCACTTTTACCCAACGAACAGCGTGCAAAAGCAGCCATCATGCTCATCTGGATTGTAATGGGACTGCAAATAGCCGCGATCGGATCAAATTATTTACAGTACAATCTGCTTAAAGACGCGCTTGGTTCAGGATCAGGATCCGTTACGCCGGGAAGAATCATGCTCAACGATTTCCGCCAATTGGCTATCAGCATTTTATTTCTGGCCGGATACATTTTTTCCACCGTAACTTTTATAAAGTGGTTTCGGCGTGCCTATGCCAATCTGCACCTCCGCGTGAATTATCTTAACCACAGCGAAGGCTGGGCTGCCGGTTGCTGGTTCGTTCCCATCCTGAACCTCTATCGCCCCATACAAATCATGAGCGAGCTCTACAAAGAAACCGATGAACTGCTGCTGAAAAAGAAAATTATAAGCAAATCAAAATATAACGCCACGTATATTACGTTATGGTGGATTTTATGGATTTTGTCCGGGCTGGTGGGTAATATTTTTGTACACTTTTCGAATAGCGGAAATAGCATCGAAGCTCTGATGAGCAACACCATGGGTGATATTATTGTTGGATTACTGACCATTCCATTGGGCTTTGTAACCATAAAAGTGATTAAGGATTATGCTGCCGTTGAACCGCTTCTGGCGCTGGTTCCGGAAGAACAGCCCATCACGCCTGCCGGTAATCCGGAGCCCTTTTCTTCCTCCAATTAACAAACAGCTGTTGATCGATTGTTGCTGAACTGAAATGCTGGCCTCCTCCTTTCATTAGTTTTGCATCATGAAGAAACTTATCCGGTTTATTAAACAACTGGACAAACGCACGCTGTGGATCATCGGCGGCAGTGCCTTTGTTATTCTTTTGCTGGTGCTGCTGTTTGTTTTTAAACCTTTCTCGTCCGGAAAAAAATTCCAGGCCTTCGACGCTATTCCCGATAATGCTTATACTGTTTTCAGAATCAACAACCCTGACGATCTGCTGAAAAACAGCAAGGCTGATAAAATCAGGAAAAATCTCAGCGCCTATAAAAACATCGGTGTTGTGCTGACTGACCTTCAGAAAACCGCACAGATACTCGCTTCTACAACCAGCTTTAAAGAGTTGCTGCAATCGCCTCTGTACATTTCGCTGCATCCGGCCGCCAATAAAACCGAAGTTTTATATATACTTGAACTTACCGGAAAAGCCGACGAAGAGCAGCTTATAGAAGAACTGAATGCTTCCGGAAAAATATCGCTTTCCGAAAAAAATATTGCCGGAACAACCTGTTATACATTCGGGAAAAAACCCTTTTTTATTCACGTGTCCGGTAATCTGATTATTGGAACTGCTTCGGAATCGCTGATGTCAAGCGCGATTAAAACCATCGAAAACGAAACAGGATTGTCGAAAAACACCGAATGCATGGCTGCCGCTCAGTCAGCAGCAAAGGATTGTGCTGTGAATATTTTTACCAACGCACCTAAGTTGTACAAGTCGCTCGGACAGCTGTTTTCGGATCAGACATTTTCCAATCTCGCCTTTCTCGAAACGCTCACAACATGGGGCAATATGGATGTCCGTATTAAAAACGACGCACTTGTTTTTTCTGGTTTGTATCCGCTGAAAAACAAACCGGCTTCGTTTATGGGTTTGTTCGATGCGCCACATAAAAATGCCACACCCGAAATTCTGACTATGCTGCCGGGCAACACAGCTTCGGCGTTTTCGTATGGCTTCGGCGACTTCAACAAATTCTTTCCGGCCTATTGCAGCCGCATGTCGAAAGACCAGCAGAATAATTACAACAACAGCGAAGAATTGGAACAAATGAACGAGGAAGCCGAATCCTCATCGCTGGAATCATGTCTGTATGAAAACATTTCAGGACAGTTGTGTGTGTTCTCAACTGCTGAAAAACCAGGGCTGGAGCCCGATGTATACTGTGCTTTCCCCATCAGCGATGCCGATGCTGTCAGCTCGTGCCTGAACAAATCGGCCGGCGATAACAAATGGGATACGGTTGCTTACCGCGGTGCAACAATTTACAATATTCCTGTCGGATATGGCGCCTACAGCCTCTTCGGGCCGCAGTTCGAACCCATTGAAGAAACCTGCATTGCCATCACTGATAAATTTGTGTACATAGGTTCTTCCGTTTCAAAACTCAAAACTGTTTTAAACAATGTGCTCTCAGGCCGCACCATGAGCGCATCTCCATACAATCAATCCATTTCCAACAACATCGCTTCGTCGTGGAATACGTTTGCCTTTGTCAATACTTCTCAGGCTTTATACAGCCTGCAGAACAACTGGCTGTCGGATACCACCACCATTGCGTCGCTCGAAACAGCCAAACGCAATCAGCAAACCGGCATTCTGTCGCTTACATGCACGCAGCAAAGCAATGGCATTGTGGTAAGCGGCACCTGGGTATTTAATTCGTCCGATTCAACCGATGCCTCTTCGTGGGCCACAACACTTGATGCCGAGCTGCATGGAAAGCCGGTTGTCATCAGCGATCCGAAATCGAATGAGTATTGGATTGCCGCCTCCGATGTGTACGAAAATCTGTATCTGCTGAATGCCGAAGGCATGATTCTGTGGAAAATAAATCCCGGCGATGCGGTCCGTTCCGATTTTCAGCTGCTCTGGCCGTCCGATCCTGCCAAACGCTGCATCGCTTTCACAACGCGCAAGGGACTGTATGTGGTTGGCATGGATGGTAAAATAAAATCTGCATTTCCGGTTTCGGTCAACAGCGGAATTACTTCCAATCTGCTGGTGGTCGATTACGATAAAAACAATAATTACCGTTTACTGTTTACCGACAACGATGGCCTGCTGCACAATTATTCCATCGACGGTAAGCCCACCAAAGGCTGGCTGAAACCCAAAGTCCGTCAGATGGGCGAATGCCGCATTTTTCACCGGCCATTGGGCGGAAAAGATTTTCTGGTTGTTGCACATTCGGGCAACGGCGCTGAAATATTCGACCGCAAAGGAAAACAAACCTGTTCGGTGGAGGGACTTTTTTACAACAAAGGACTTCCTTCGTTTTTTGCAGCACCCAACGGAAACCAGTGGTGGGCTGTGAATACCGATGGCGTACTGGTTTCGGTAAGCACCGGTGGCGATGTAAAAACCATCGGCGAAAGCTCATTCGGCGAAAGTCCGGTGTACATAAAATCAGGAAATAAAATCTTTGTCATCGGCGATGGTGTGCTGTTTACAGCCGATGCATCGGGCAAAGTGAAAAAAGGCGGAGTCCTTGCCGAAGCAGCTGTTGATGATCTGGAAATTCTGACATCGGGCGACCGCGTTTTCCTGCTGTTCCATACCATCGAAGATATTGCCGGCATTACAGAACCTGATGGAAGCTACCTGGAAAAATCGCTGAAAAACGACGTACTGGGATTCGATATAACAACACATAAGGATAAAACCATCCTGATTACCGGCAGCGGCCGGGTTGTCGCCGCAGAAGCGCTGGAATTACCCGAAAAAAAGAATAATAAAGCCGGAGAATAACGCATTTATTGACTATTTTACCATTTTCTCCGGCCATTTCACAACCATCCAATAAAATTTAACGTATCTTTGGATTTGTGTTCTTGAAACAAATGCTGTGGTTTTTTTGTCTTAAAAAAAATATGCCCGTCATGAAAGTTAAAATTCTATTGCTAATCAGTGTCTTTTGTGTCGTGACCTTACTGATGTCTTCCTGCGTAAAAGAGGAATTCGACATGGACACGGTCTCTACCACAAACTGGAATCCCAACGGAGCCGGACCGCTCATCAACAGCAGTCTCACCATGTGGGATATCCTCGATGACTATGACTCAACCGACCTGCTGGTCGTCGATTCCAACCAGATGGTAATGCTGGTATACGAAGACACCGTGTACAGCCAGTCGGCCGAAGAACTTATTACACTGAATAACCAGACTCTGAACTACAGCGACAATCTTTCCATTCCCGGTGGTAACCTGTCAACCGATTATACGGCTTCGTACGATGTAGACTTTGATTTTACGCTGGCCGGCGGCATGGAACTCGACTCCATGTTGCTCAAACAAGGGCTGCTGAATCTGTCGCTCAACTCCGACCTGAATTATCCGGCCACCATCATTATGTCGCTGCCCGGTTCAACCCAGTACGGAACAACCTACCGCGACACGCTCTATTACTCGGGTACAAGCGGAAGCATTTCGCGCGGTCTGGCCGGAACCAAACTTGTATTCGACAATTCCGTAGTCAGCAACAGGCTCTCCGTTCACTTCGATGTAATTGTGCATGGAAACGGCGCATCCAACAACTCGCCGTATTTCCTCAATTTCAATATGGGTTTTAATTCTCTCAATTTCCGCTACATGTACGGCTACCTCGGTCAATTCGATCTGAGTCTGAACAACGACACCATCGGAATCCGCGTGTACAACAACAGTCTTACAGGTACCGTCAACTGGGAAGATCCGCGCCTGCACATTAATGTGTACAACGGCTGGGGACTGCCCATCCGCGCTACGGCCGATTATCTGGCTGCTGTGCGCACCAACAATTCTCCGGCAACGGTGGTGATCAGTGGTTCGGGAATTCCAAATCCGTGGAATATTTCTGCTCCGGCATCTCTGGGACAAATTGCCACGACCTCTTTCATGCTCAATAAAGGCAATTCAAATATCGACGCGGCACTGAATATTACACCGCAGAAAATTCTGGCACTTGTTTCCGGATCAACCAATCCAAACGGCAATGTGACCAAAAACTTTGTTGAAGATGTTAGCCGCATGGCCGTCGAAGCCAAACTGGAACTACCTTTCTACGGAACCGCCAATGGTTTTATTATTCAGGACACTTTCGAAATTGATATGGGCGAAGATCTCGATCACATCGACTGGGTCTTGTTTAAATTGTATACCAACAATATGTTCCCTGTAGATGGAACCGTTCAATTGTATTTCTGCGACTCGCTCAACAATCGCCTCGATTCGCTGCTGAACCCCATCGATCAGGCACTGGTCGCAGCTACACCAGGAGCAGCTCCCGATTATATTGTTACATCTCCGGTCTCCAAAATGGTGTCACAAACCATCAGCGGACCACGTGTTCAAAATCTTGAAGGCACTAAAAAAGTGGTTGTGTGTGCTCATCTCAATACCTATAATTCGGGCGGATCGCTGGTGAAAATTTATTCCTGGTACAAGCTCGATGTGCGACTAAGCGCGCAGGTACAACTCAAGTTTAACAGCAACGATTTATAAGGAGGTCCTATGAAAAAAACAACACTATCTATTTTTGTTTTTGTCGCCGGACTTCTGATGTCATTGGTGACAACCGCGCAGAACGACATGGTCATTCAGGGTATGCGCATCATTCCGCAATCGTATTATTCCAATCCCGCGTTTATTCCGCAATGCCGCTGGCACATTGGTTTACCCGTAATATCATCGGCTTATATCGGGATGGGTCACAATGGCTTTAAACCGAAAAATGTCATCTCTACCAACATTCAGGATTCAGTAGTGCTCGATATCGAATCCATGCTCAACAGCATGAAAAAAAACAACTATGTTTTTCTGGAATCCAATGTTGATATTTTTTCTTTCGGCTTTAAAATCAAGGACAAACACTATATAAATGTAGCAGCCACCGAACATGCATTTGCACGCGCATCCTATCCGAAAGACCTCATGAATTTTGCCTTCTACGGCAACGGCGCTTTTCTTGATCAAACACTCGACATCGGAAATTTCAGAATTTCGGAAAATCATTATCGTGAATTGGCTTTTGGTTATTCATATGTATATGATTCCAAATGGACCTTTGGTGCACGCGCTAAAATTCTGTTCGGTATGTCCAATGTCAATACACGCCGCAGCGATATTACCCTGCATACCGAAGGCGAGTTTTTCGATATTACAGCCACATCCGATTTACTCATCAATACAAACGAAATTGATAACATGTCGGACACAACCCTGGATCAGAAAAAATACATGAAAGATTACCTTTTCCTGACCAAAAACAAGGGTATTGGAATGGATCTGGGCGCCTCCTATAAATTCGATGACAAAATCACTTTCGGTCTCAGTATTCTTGATTTTGGCTTCATCAGCTGGAAAAGTAATCCGATGAACCTTGTCAGCAAGAATCCGGGTGGTTCATTCACCTTTGACGGACTCGATGTTTCTGAAATTCTCGAAAACGGTGACAGCGCCTTTTTACAGAATCTCGAAGATTCGCTGATCGATATTTTCGAAGTCGACACCACATACGAATCATACCGGACATCGCTCAACACGCGCATTCATGCCAGTGCTTATTACAAGGTCACCGAAAAAGATCAGATTTCTGCACTGCTGCGTTTTCATTTTTACGACCGTACCGTGCATCCATCCTTTAGTCTGGCTTATATGCGGAAATTCGGAAACATACTGCATCTCACAGGTTCTTACTCCATCACCAACCGCAATTACACCAATTTCGGATTAGGCATGTCGGTCAAATTTGGCGCAGCTCAGTTGTATGTTCTTTCCGATAATATTCTGGCGCCATTCATCTGGAACCGTTATACATGGCTCGAAGAGCAGGAAGACCAATTTGGTTCAACCTACTGGGAAACACAAAAACTTACCCTGCCCCGCAACTGGAAATATCTCAATCTGCATTTCGGCCTCAACCTCGTATTCGGCTGCAAACCTCCGAAAGACTTTACTCCGATTATCGAATAATACTTCTCTCATTTTCCCGAAAACGGGTTGTGCAAAAACACAATCCGTTTTTTATAATTAAAATTTCTGATCTCGAATTTTAATCTCTCTCATATTCCCACATAGGCGAACTTGTCACGTCTCACGTGAGCCTCACATACGCCGATTTATCACGTTTCACGTGAAGGCGTCGCATGCACGAAGCGCCACATCATTTCGTATTTCGTATTCTCACATCTGCGGAGCAGCACATCCGATCGCTATCGGAATCCACATTATATTTCGTATTTCTTCCGCCGCGGCGGACTCGAATTTATTATTTCGTATTTATTTCAGTACTTCTTACTTCCTTGTTCAGTGTTCGAAACGGTTATCGGTTAATGGTTAACAGTTAATGGTAATTCATACTTTACTTCGTACTTCTCACTTCCTTGCCTGCCTGGCGTCAGACAGGTTCCTTGTACAGTATTCCATGTTCGATTATCAATGTTCAAATCGTCTATCCGATCAAAAATCTAATATCATAAATCGGTATTCTAAAATCGTTCTTTGTTCAGTCTTCCCTTCTCACTTCGAAGTTCCTTGTTCAGTGTTCGGTGTTCAGTGTTCCCTCTTCCGGCATCTTATTGTATTTATTCATCGCATTGTCAATGCCGCCCAACACAAATTCCTCCACCGCTTTTGCAGCCAGTTTAATGCGTTCGGTCACTACCGGCACCTGCTCCGGAAACCAGCGCCCCAACACATAATCCACCTGCATGCCTTTCGGATAATCGTTGCCGATTCCAAAACGCAGCCGCGGAAATTCTTCGGTACTCAAGGTCTGTATAATATGCTCAAGCCCGTTGTGGCCGCCGGCTCCGCCTTTCTTGCGCAATCGCACTGTGCCCAATGGCAGCGCTACATCATCGGCAATGACCAAATGCGCTTCCGGATTTTCCTGCTGCAACCAATACGAAACCGCTTTACCACTCAGATTCATATAGGTCGTTGGTTTTATCAGAATAATCTTGCGACCTTTCAGCATATAAAAAGTCATGTCGGCATAGCGCGACGACTGAAAAGTGACCTCGTGTTGCAACGCCAGATAATCCAATACCTCAAAGCCAATGTTGTGGCGCGTTCCGGCATATTCGCGCCCAATGTTTCCAAGTCCTGTAATAACGTACGTTTTCATTGCAGCATCAAAAGTAATAATCTTTTACGTATTCAGCGACGTTATTGATTTGTGGAACAGTATCACAATGTTACACAAAGTTGGAGCACAACATCGGGCTCTTGTCCTTGCCAAACCTGGTGTCAGGCTGTCTCAAAAAGTCTTCAGCGACAAAAACAACATTCCATCGTCTGGAAGCGACGCAGGAGCTGGAGTTCGCCGCGGCGAAATGGAACCGTTGTTTTTGCTGTTGTTACGACGGTTCCATGTCCGCCATCTGGCGGACGGTGGAATGTCGTAACACCCCGCTGTTTTGAGACAGCCCATTATAGGTCTGCTTTATAAACTCAAGCCGCAGCGCGGCCAAACAGGCGGTTATACACAAAAAGCAATATCACCGACAACAATCCTATGCCACTGAATGTAAGCCACAGCGCCGTTGAATTATTGTTCACCTCAACAAAATAAACATACAACAAGGCGCCCAGTATACCGCCAACACCGCTTCCAATCACACCGTACAGAAATGCATATCCCTGATACAACGCTTTTTTATCGGCAGGCGCTACCAAACCCACATAGGAAATAAATTTCGGATGCGCTGTCATCTCACCCAATGTGAAAATCACACAACCCAGCAGAAAAATCCATCCCTCTGTCGAGAAGGCCAGTACAGCCATTCCGATCGATCCGAATAAAATTCCAACCATCATGGTGGGCAGCGGTTTTGTCTTTTTCAGTATTGCAGAAACAAACAATTGCAACAAAATAATGACGCCTGCATTCACCACCGTTACATGCTCTGCATCGAACTTCCACTGCGGATTTTCAACATATCCGGATAGAAATTCATTCACCGTTATATTCACTGATGTCATGTCCACTTCTTCGGTCACATACCACAAAACCGAATCGTACATCTGAAAATACATGACCCAGAATAACGAATAAATGAGAATAAGCAGAATAAACCGCACATTGGCAATGACCATCACCATTTCTACAATAATGTCGGCAATGGATTTTTGTTTTTCGGATGTTTTGTCTTCTCTGAATCCAATCATATTCAATATAAACAACCAACCCGTGCCAACAGCGGCCATGATGAAAATATAGCTCCACCCGAACGATTTCATCCAGGGAATAAGAATAAGCGGAAAAATAAAAGCGCCCAGATTGATGGACCAGTAATAGATTCCAAATCCCAGCGACGAATTGCTTTCATCGGTGCTCTTCGCAATGGTGCCTGCAATCAGCGGTTTGAACAATCCGGCACCGACAGCCATCAGCAACAGACATAAAAAAATCATCGGATACGATGTAACGGTACTCGACAATGCATAGCCTGTACTCATGAGCACAAAGGCCAGCGAAAGAATTTTTTTATAACCGAAACGCGCAGCCAGTGCGCCCGACAGAATAGGTAAAAAATACAGCAGGGGTGTCACCGTGCTTTTAATAACACCAATGCTTTCTTTCGAAAAGCCCAGCCCGCCTTCGTTTACACCAAGTGCCAGATACACCGATAACACCGACATGACGCCGTAATACGAGCCGCGTTCGAAAAATTCCATCACAATCACGGTGTAAAAATTGCGCGGAAATGAGCGAAGAGTTTTGAATACTGACATAGCTTTTACTTGTCTGCGAAGATAGGAATCTTCACACAGCCAGACAAAAATAAAAATGAAAATTCCGCGTCTAATCCACTTCCGCGTTTATCATGGATGTTTTCTGTGCATTCCGCGTTCCTCCGCGTCTAATCCACTTCCGCGTTTATCGTTGATGCTTTCCGTGTATTCCGCGTCTATCCGCGTCTAATCCACTTCCGCGTTTATCGTTAATGTTTTCAGTGCATTCCGCGTTCACCCGCGTCTAATCATCCCTCCGTGGCATTTCTCAGATGAAATCGTTTTGTGTCCTCGTGCCTCCGTGGCAATTCTCAGATGAAATTATTTTGTGTCTTCGTGCCTCCGTGGCAATTCTCTGAAGAAATTATTTTGTGTCTTCGTGGCTTCGTGGCAATTCTCTGAACCCCCCCTAATTAAAACACCGCAATATACTCCCCCGGCTGTGCTTACCACTGTGCCGGCGGAATTTCTTCTTCCCGCTGTGCTTGTACTGAAACGATTTAAATTTCTTCGATATCTCTTTCGTCAGACTATAACTCTTATGGCCCGACCCCGCCGTATACGTCGATGACGGCGCGGCCGCTCCCCTGCTGCGGTTGCCACCCACCTGAATCTGGATGCCTTCGCTTTTCTGCTGAACATTATTGACTTGCTGATCCCGCAAATTCACATTGATGTTGGTGTTCACCTGAACCTGCGCATTCATCTCATTTCCGTACGGGTTGCCATCGTTGTTGGTTGCATACACATCCACATCATTCGATGTGCTCGCCTGAACCTGTATGGGATTATTATTCAGGCTCAACTCGTTCTGACCTACAGCTGCCGCCGAAATCAAAACAAAAATCAACGCTGCAATTTTCATGTTTTCAGATTTTTAAGGCGCCTTTTGCAACAAGTATTATGCCTTAAAAAAACTATTATACAAAAACCCGCAACCCCAAATCCCGCCAACGTATCTTAATACGCTCTTCTTCTCTTCGTTTTACGAGGTCTGTAATCCTCTTCAACTGCATATTTATCGAAAGGAACTTCTTTCGCATACACCTCTTTCCACATATCATACTCTTCCCTCGAAATCTTTCTCTCGGCTAAGGCCCGCTCCAGCTTGTTCAACTTGTCACTCTTGACCGATCCGGCAATCTGCGTCTTTTGTACAGAAACTGTTTTGGTTATGGTTTTTTTGGCTGCAGTCTTCTTTGCAGGTGCTTTCTTGGCAGGTGCTTTTTTGGCTGTGCTTTTCGGAGCAGCTTTGGCAGTGCTTTTTGCAGGTGCTTTTGCGGAAGTTTTAGCTGATGCTTTCTTCATAGATTTTTTTAATATTGGGGGCAAAGATAATATCTTTATTATTGATTGCTAAAGGTTTAACATTGTAAATAAGTTATAAATATTTTCAACGTTCAGCTGTTATCCGCAACAAACAAATACTTTGTTAATAACCGCTTTCTAAACTGCCTGATCCCAACAAGCAAAAAAATTTTTCTACAGTCAAACTACAAATACAACCTGCTCCAATAACAAATCACTCACCCACTTTCCCCAAAAACTCCTGCACATACGCCCTGTACACCCGCAACGATTCGGCACTCAGCCCAAACAGATTGTCGCTGCGCAAGGCCATCGGCTTTTTACCGGCTTTCAGATCCTGATACGTTATGTGCAGCATAGTCCGGTTGGTCACAATAATGAAATGCGCATTGCCATACGGATAATCCTCTATCAGATCATTGATTGTAAAATGGCCCCAGGCGCGGTATTTCACCTCCACATAAAACAATTCGCCGTTGCGCATATTCTGCATCACAAAATCGGGCATGCTGCGAATAGCCTTCGCCACCTCGCTGTTCAACCCGCGTATGCCATGTATAATGGCCGGCACCGTACGTTCCATGCCATAACTGAAAACATTGTAATCATTCGCCTGAAACAATTCCTGAACAATCGTTTCCGCAACGCGGCCCTTGATGAGGTTGTGGGAGAAATGTTGATTTGTCATGGTTCAAATATTCATCAATAGTGATTAAACAATATTACTCATACACTGACTCTTTTTGCCAAAACATCCAGGATTTTTTCACCAATCGACCGGTTTAATTTTCCATTGGCATCCAGTAAATCTACGAACATTAGGCCACAGCTGCCTGGATTTGTATTTTGATTTAAGCGTTGAATTCGCGGTATCGCAAAATTTCCTTCAACAGTTTTTACGATTTCAGAGTTCGGTAGTTGATCAGGATAAAGTAGAAAGCGATTGCTTGCACCAAAGTAATGGCCATATGCATACATCTGGCGGATATCTTCGATACTGGCTTCTTTTCGGTATTTCCATTTTGTGTCGATGACGACAGCTTCACCGTCTTTTTGTGTCAACAATAAATCTGGTTTCAAATACCTTGTTCCTTGCTCATCAGACTCCCAGAATTCCCTGGCGTTTTGGCGTGTAATGGTGTAATCGTCATTTGAAGCTGTATGAAGCATGGCATAGATGTACGACTCCCAGAGATAATTCATATCAAACATAATGGCGATAATGTTGTCACTGCCGCCTTGAATGTCCGGATGAAAATTTAGTAAAATGATGCGCGCAAGATCGACGGCTCGCTGGTAGCGCTGAGTTTTTCGGTCGAAACACAGTCCGTGGAATAGTTTCGGTGATATAGTCAGCGCAGAACACTCTGGAAAATCAAGCAATAACCTGTCGCAATAGCGATTTATTGACATTGATACATTCAGAGATTGTATACAATGCAACGTTTCAAGTAAAATGCGGTTAAATACGTTATCGCGGTCATACACCTGATGTTGTACGAAAAAGCGTTCGGCATGAACAGTATTCTTACTCACCTGTTTGTGAATAAGTAATTTTCCTTTGAGTGCAGTCTGATTGCTTTCGATACGACGGTACTTTTTAGCCAACCCTTGATAGAGCAGTGTTTCAGTTTCCTGCAGAAAATAGTGCAAGTATGTTTCAAGAACGCTATGCTGCCTTGTGTGAATGCTGGCAAAGGTCGATGTTCGAGCTTGCACCCGGGTGCTAATGGCAAGCATGTCAATGAGCGCTTTTTGCCACATGACTTTGTTGTCGGCATGATGGTCAGTTTTTGGCAACACTTCAATGTTGATGTTGGCCACTTTAATAACTCCAACATACTGGCAAAAACGAACCCTGTTCAAATAAAGCGAAAAATAGCTGCATGCCGGATTCTTGGTCAAGTACTGCTGGAGCAAAACAAAATGCTTTGTTCCAAACTCTACCTGTGCCTCGCCATACTTCTCCCCAACGACAAGCCAACCGTGTTCATAAACCTGTATGGTATGATGATCAGGCATTTTTCAGCGTCTTCTCAATGGCCAACATAAAATCTTCGTTGCTTAAAATGTTATTGAAATCAAACGTTGCTTTTTCAAAAATGAAGTCCTCATCTTTTACAGCAAATGAAACCGGGTTTATAGTGAATTCCGTTTTTGCAACAAAGCCTTCGCCCAGCACTAATCTTATTTTCCCATAGTCGTTGTAAAAATATTCTTTCAACAATGGAATCAGCTTGGTTTCAAAAACCGCTTTAATATCACTTATGGTTTTCACCTGCATGAAGTAAGAATGTCCTATCTGATGATCGTCGTCCAATAGGTAGCTGATTCTATTATTAATCGTTTCAAAAAGCGCACGCAATTTTATTCCGTCGATATCTTCAGGAACCAATTCTGGAACCGGTCCAACAAACTCAAACGAAAATCTTCTTCGCAAAGCCGTGTCCAACGCTTCAACGCTGCGATCGGCAGTATTCATAGTACCAATAATATACAAATTGGGGGGCACTCCAAAATTCTTTTTGCTATATGGCAGCATTACTTCAAGGGCCTCAGAGCAACCCAGCCTTTTGTCTTCTTCAATTAATGTGATGAGTTCTCCAAATATCTGCGACACATTTCCGCGATTTATTTCATCAATTATTAATACAACAGATTCAGCTTGTTTGCCAAATTCTTTTATTGCATCATTATAAACACCAGCACTAAATTTTTTCTGAATTTCCTCAATATCGTAAGCTTCAATTTCATTGTTTTCTCTAATTTGTAACTCATCAGGGTTGAATGTCTTTTCAAAGTTTTTTAAACCTGAAAAAACCGCGAAAAATTCTGTGATACGAGGCGTGATCTGCACAGTCTCTTGAACTTGACTCAGGTCTTTAATTTCTTCTATCGATGCAAACTTATCGTACAATTTCTGAATGTTCTCTTTTGTTAGTGGTGCTGAGCTTTTAGCAATTGAGTTTTTTGCACGTGCAATAATTGAATCATTACTGTTTATTTCTTTTACTTCCACATCTCGACCTCTAAGTGTTTTAAAGACTGGCGGAGTTTTTTTGTCAATTTGCTGCTGAATTTCTTCAATAAAAGCTTCGTATAAATCGTCAAATGAAAACTTCTCTATCTTTGATTTTGACTTTGTATACATGCGGTAGCTATAATAGGCTGCAATAGCACATGCTTTCTTAAAAACACCATCTATGATTTTGTAATATATCGGCTGGCCTTCTTGTTTTGGCTCTATTGGTTTAATTCCCTCGATAAAGTCTTCATAACTTAAACTCTGATGAAACGTCGTAAATGCGATTTGTCCTTCACTTTGTAAACGATCAAATTCTTTTTTCAATGCTTTTCTCTGTTCTGCAGGCTCTAATTCTTCAGGTATTTTAAATGTAGGATTTGCAATTTGAAGGGCTTTCTCAATGGTATTATAAGTCTTTCCTGTACCCGGAGGGCCGAAGAGGATTTGATTGAGTGATTGGTCATTTTTGGTCATTGGTACATCGGTTTTCATGAATACGGTATTGAAAAACGGCTTGAACAAATCCTGATTTGCAAGCTCAAGATCATCACTGGGAATTTCAATACAAGTAGAGTTAAAGTTAGGAGTCCACCATTTTTTTGTGTTATAATATTTTCCACCATAAACGGCATCCGAAATAACTTTAAACTCTCTTTGAATATAGTGTCTGTCCGCAAGACTGCTAATAAAGCATGGACTGGAATCTCCAATAATTTCTCCAATACAAATAACCTTTTTATTTCCTCTACATAAGTAGAAAAAATCACCAATATTCATTTCATCAATAAATGTCTCTGCCTGTGTTCTTTTTGCAGCACCAATACTACGAGTTTTATTACTTAATGAAATTAGATTATTCTTCAATAATTCCCCAAAATCTGTATCGTTGATCTCATTTTTCTTTGGACTCATTGAAACTTTGAACACTCTGTGTTGGTGTAATGGTATTTCCATCACTGGAGTACCAGTTGGATTAAAGTTAAACGCAAACCAGTCTATCTGGCCATGCTCCGATTCATTTACGATATCCTTAAGCTTATTATACTCAATAATACACGATGGATAATCAGAAGGAATTCCTAGCCAGCTTTTAAAATTACTATGGGAATTATTAATTATCGGAAATATTGATGGGCTGATATAGTAGAGCCAAGGTGAATAAACGCCTGATTTAACCTGAGGAATATGATTATTGTCAAACTCTTTGCAAATTTTCACAGCTGAATCAATTGAATCAATTGCAAAAGCCGATAGTAAAAACTCTTTTACAATATCTAATTGCTTCAAGTTAAGATTTACAATGGCATTTGTTCCAGTACCGGTATAACCGCTTACATCCAAGTCACACATTTTATCATACAGCTGCTTTCTGAGCTCGGTATTTACAATGTTTGTTTTCAAATATCTTTCAACAGTGCTTTTGAGTGAACCGCCTTTGAAAATCTGAATAAACCCCGTCAAATGGTTATTGGTTAATGATTTGTTTTTTAATGTCTCCTCAATGATTTGTTTAAACAATGGCACAATACTATGCTGTTTAACCCTTTTAGCGTATTCTTCTGTTGATTTGAACTTGTCAAATTCGATTTGAAATGTTTTCAACTGTTCTTTCATAATTGCTCAATTGATAAGATGAGAAATCTTTATTTCTAATGTCCATTATTCTGCCATTAAATTATTCTCTCATTGCTATTCTATATTTATTCCCCTTTTCTATCGCAATCTCACCAGCCTGCACATACGACAACAAAGTTGAAATGGCGACCTGATTAACGGTGTATTTTTGAGTGTTCATTAGAATGGTATTAGTGATCACATACTGGGTCTGTATTGTGAATTTCGCTCGTTATTCAACCGGGTGAATTTCTTGAAACAGTTCAGGCATTCAGGTTTTACCATAGTAGTGGATTCATATTCGCCACAAGCATGACAATAATTTTCAATATAATCCGGGTTTTGAAAACTATCCCATTGCTGAAAACAACTCTAGCAAAGTGGTTTTCCTACATTGTAAGGAATTCTTTCGCCACAACGAATACAGTATCCTCTGTCAGGGAGCGACTCTTTGTCCTTCTCCGATTTCTTCTCCGCAGTCAGCCTTCTTTCAGCTTTCTTTAAAAGAATAATTTCTGATGATTTAAGTATAGAAGCTGCTTCATCCTTTGCTTTGTGAAATATTTTCGGATCATCTTCTTTCCTGATCAGGATGCCCATTTCACGATTGTTTTTTTCCGAAAACTCATACATGTTCATTGAAGTGATAACCATGCATTCTTCATTAAAATAGCATTTTGCATGAAGGTTTTCAAAAAAATGCAGTGATACATTCTGCAGGTCAGCAAGAGAGTTCCGTTCATTTGGCTTCAGTTCATCTTTACCGTATACAATTGTTATCCTCACCTTTCTTTCCGATGCATCTTTAATACGTTCATAAAACGTTTTGGAAATCTGAAGATATGGAGAAATAAGAATTAACTCTTCTCTTGCTTCAATGATTATATTCTCAATTTGAAACGATGTGCCGTTGGTTGTCAGAAATTCTGCCATAACATTTTGTAAAATCAAATTCAACGGCTAATGTACAAGTTTATTTATTATGTTAAACGGATCGGCGATAAATATGCCAGTTTGTGTTAGTTGAATATCTTTAAAACATCCTTTCTACCCTGTTCAAAAGAGTTCATTCACTTCGTACACAAATTCAGCTCGTCTTCGATTTTTACATTTCTGCAACTGGCATAAAGATTATTCAGATTCCGTGAATTAATTCTGAACTGGCTTCTTTTTTTTATTTTTGGTTTTGCAGAGGAGTCTTCCATTTTTATACCCGGATCATAGTAAACATTACCACATGAAAACTCGTGTAGAAAACGCTGAAAGTCAGTACCGCAACCCAAAATTATATTGTTGCTGTATGCATACCTGCGAAATGGAGTCTGATCAGCAATTGAAGGAATATAGCATGCCTGATTGTGTTTTCGGTTCCAGTGAAGAAGTAACGAAGAAAAGTCCCACGACGCAGCCTCTATACCGTTCCTGTCAATAAGTGCAATCCGGCCATTTGCATTTCTGATTTTTCCAGCTTCAGAATCATAGCCTATTAATTGAAGCATTAATGCTGTTCTGGAATGAACAGCTCCGGCTTTGTGGATTCCTCCGAAATTCATCCTGTCTGAGCGACCCTTTGTATCCGGATAGCCATAATGCCTGATGAAATATTCAGTTCCCTTTTCAATATAAATTCCTGACGTTGGTTCCGGAGTCATTAGTGTTATAACAGCTGATCCCGGATTTATCAAATTGCTAACGGAATACTGTTTAATCTCCCATCCAAGATAATCCGGTTCAGAATATCCGTTTGGAGTAATCCCAAGCTCCGCCTCCAGTGTATATCCGCCACAATTGGGTGCTTCACAGGGCAAAATATTTCCAAGTCCATCCAGCCGTTTTGATTTTATCCAGCCGAGATTATGAATTCGGTACAATTCATTTAACAACTTTGTTTTATTGTCAGAATCAGATGCAACATCAATTTTGGTAAAAAGGATTTTATCGTTTTGTTCTATTGTTTTTAAAAACTCTACAGCAAGTTCGGAATCAGGCAAAGTCACATAACCAAGAACTTCTGAGTTTTCAGTTACTGAAATAAAAAGTAAACGGCCGGGCAATCTTGTGGCCATCAATTCCGACGGTGCATGTTTACAACCTGAAAGAAACCCTGAAAAACGAACTTCAGGATATTTCGGATACATGATAAGCTGTGAGTTTGGAGCCGGGAAAATATTGAAATCATCATCTATCCAGGAAAACATCAATGAAGCCTTAAATCTTTCTTTATTCCAGTCACCGGATTCGTCAATTTTTATTTCCCTGATCGGAAGAATATTTAAAACTTCAAAACTGCCTCCGAAATACACCTGATTTTTTGAATTATCATTTGGAGATAGCTTTTTTACATATATCGTTCTGCATCCTTTGCTTTGTAAAAATGACTTAAGATTTGTCAGATTCATGGCTTATGCATTAGTGCTTTAACAACTGATTTTCCTACAGCTTCCATTAACGGGACAATAACAGAATTCCCGAACTGTCTGTAAGCCTGATTATCAGAAACGGGAATAACAAACGTGTCAGGAAAGCCCATCATGCGCGCACATTCTCGGGGTGTAAGCCTTCTCGGGTTTTTTCCCTTCTGGGGAATCAAGACTTCTGAACCGTCTTTATAATACCGGGCGCTGATTGTACGGGATATTCCATTGAGATCTGTCAGTCCGTACCCGAATCCATTTCCTTTTGCCTTGTGTTTTTCAGAATATTCTTTCAGAAAAGTCCACAATTTATCCGACAGGGTATATTTGCTGTCTGGTTTGTTTTCAAGAACAGCACCAACATTATGTACTGGTTCAGGAAGAACCGGGAAAGTGAATTTTTCTTTTCCACCGTAAACGTTTTTATCAAAGCCAACAATTATAATTCTTTCTCTGTGTTGCGGAACAAAATGCTTTCCGTCAATTACCTGATAATGCAAAGAATAATCAAGCTCTTCCAGAGTCTTTTTAATTATTTTGAATGTCCTGCCCTTATCATGCGACATAAGGTTTTTTACATTTTCGAGCATAAAGGCTTTTGGCCTCTTTTTCTGTATTATCCTTGCAACATCAAAAAACAGAGTTCCCTGAGTTTCATCAAGAAAACCATGCTTTCGTCCAAGGCTGTTTTTCTTTGACACTCCTGCAATGGAAAATGGTTGACAAGGAAATCCACCTAACAAAACATCATGGTCCGGAATGTTTTTTTCATTGATTTTGGTAATATCACCAAATGGAACTTCTCCAAAATTTGCCTCATATGTACTTTTGGCAAACTTATTCCATTCAGAAGAGAACACACATTTTCCTCCAGCATTTTGATAGGCTATTCTGATACCGCCAATCCCGGCAAACAAATCAATGAATGTGAATTTTGGATTTTTTACCGGCGGGAATGGTACATCATATTCAAGAGGAAAGCATATCTGATTGATGAAGTTATTTGAAGTGTTTTTTCCATAACCGGATGCTGGGTCCTCTGCACAGCCAACTGTCTTTCCGCTTTGCCAGAAATGCGTTAGTTGAGCATGCTGGTCTGTAAACTCTTTAAGAGTTTCGAACCTCAGGTTTTTTCGAACCTCTGAATATTTTGTGTGGATTGTTTTGCTCATAAATAAAAATCGGTGAATGTCTTCGGATTAACCGCGTTTCACAGACTCCTGCAAAGATATTTCTTTTCTGCTTATTGAAGAATTTTCTGCATTAGTTATTTATATTCTTTTCAATTCTGTTTATTAATGATTCAAGGGTAACAGTCAGGGCATTGGGTTTCAACTCACACTCATATACCATAACTACATTCCATCCGGTTTCCTTGAGCAACGATGTATTCCTTTTGTCATTATCCCGGTTGCCGGAAATTTTATTTATCCACCACTCCGTTCTCGTCTTGGGAACAACAAAATACCTGCATCCTTCGTGTCCGTGCCAGAAACAGCCATTGATAAATATTACAGTTTTGTACTTTGGCAGAACAATATCAGGTTTGCCTGGCAGTTTTTTATCATGTAGTCTGTAACGAAAGCCTTTTGAAAACAGAAATCTCCGGACTATCATTTCGGGTTTTGTGTTTTTCCCTTTGATACGGCTCATGTTGTAACTGCGGGTGGCTTTGCTATGTACGTCTGCCATGTTGAAACAATCAATCAAAAATAAATATTTCTTTGCAAAAATGTTTTACCCAAAAAACCTCACCCCAACCTCCCCCTGAAATATTCCGCCATGTTTTTGTCCTGGAAAAATACGCCGCAGCCTTTCATGCCGCGGGTGAGCAGAATGCGGTAGACTTGTCTTACCAGCCTGTTCAGTTCTTCTGGTTTGTTTCTCATTCCTTTTTTTCCGTTGTTGTCCTTGTAATGATCCCAGTCTGTAACGAAGGAATCACTGACGGGGTCGTACATGAGGTCTTTTCCGACAATAACACCGGTGTAATCGAATTCAAGTCCCTGCGAAGTATGAACACAGCCCACCTGATGCAGTCCTTCGTCGTTGATTGCCCATGTGGTGCCAGCCTGACGCGAATTCCACGGCATTGAAAAATCAAACTCTTTCAGACAAACATCATGGATCTGCGAATTCGGATTCCCGTTTGTGGCCGATGTCCAGGGCCATGCATAACCGGCCAGCAGTCTGGCTGAATGGCCTTCCTTATCTTTTTCGAAAACATAATCACGCAGCAGATTCGGATCATCAAAAATTCTGAATTCAAAATCCTTGCTGTCCCATCCGTTGAAATTGGCTGTCTGACGGATTCGCAGCACATCGCTGATCCAGTTTACAAATCCGTCGGCGCCGGCGCATCTGAATTGCGCTGACAGTTCCGTTTCAAAAACCTGTGCTCCATGCTCCTTTGCAATTTTGTTTATTTCGGCCACAGACCCGATGTCTTCAGGCCGTATGATCTGATCCTCATCCACAAAGAAAATGCTCACCCTTGCAGCGTTTATAATATCCCTGATCTGATTCTCGCCCTGATACATGTAGGCTTTCTCATTTTTCAGGCGGTGCGCTTCATCCACAATCAGGGTGTCAAAAATATCCGGTCTGGAACCAACAAATTTTCCCGAACCTGAAATGAGGTGTTTAGCTCTTTCTGTGTCTTTTCCATGAGTGAGTCTGTGAAGCATCACATCTCTGAAAGATGCATTGGGAGCCACGAACAAGGTGTTCTTCTTTTTCTTCAGCAGGCCACCAAGAAGGCTCATGGATATGACTGATTTCCCTGTTCCCGGTCCGCCCCTGATGATATAGACCGTTTTGCCGATAGCATTCAACGCAATATCCATGGCCGTTTCATACGCAACTTTTTGTTCCTCGAGCAGATGAAATTCCATGTTGCCTTTGAACAATCCTGTAACGTGATCAATCAGTTTTTTTCCTGGTTTGATATTTCCTGATTCAATCTCATACAAAATATCAGATCCGTTTCCATAACCCACATGTTTGCGGATAAACTCTTCCAGCTTTGCCTGGTCGTCTCTGAAATAAACCGGAGATTCATTTACGATTTCCGAGTAAACCGGATCTTTCAGCGGTTCCGGATTCTTTTCGGTATAATTATGCAGGTACGCACATGAATAAGGCTGAATGCGGTTCCGGTAAACATTCTCGTTGTAATCCGACAAAAACCATTTGTACGAAGATGCCTGATAGGAAGGATGCGTGGAATGCCGTCCGGAATAATAGGAAGTAAGCACCAGGTCTTTGCGCAGTGTGCTTTGCGCTTCTTTCCACTGCTTGAGCTCTATAATGATGAAATTTCTTTTGCCGGCTTCATCTTTTCCTGAAATAATGAAATCGATTCTTTTTGATGAGGATGGAAGGCCGTATTCAATGAGGATTCCACAGTCTTCCGCAATCTTTGCGCGGCGCACAACATTGCCCATGAACTGCATGGAATTTATCCATGAATCCGTTTCCTTTTCCGCAAAGTTCTTTTTTCCGGCAACAGCAGCAAAGGCCTCTTTGATTCTGTCTGATATTCTGTTTGTCTCAACGTCTTCGAGAAATCCGGACGAAGAGTTTTTATAAACGATCATAACTCATCGTATTTTTTTGCCGTTCCCTTCGCTTTATCCACAGGATATTTTTCTCCGTTTCTTTTCACTTTATCCAGCACAATTTCCTTCACATCAAAGCCGTATTTATCGGCCATCAGAAATGCAAATGCAAAAACGTCGGCCAGCTCTTCCTTTACTTTTTCAGCGTTTGCTTCTTCATGTTTTTTCCAGAGAAACTGTTCCAGAAGTTCTCCCGCCTCAATGCTGATGGCCAACGCCAGATCCTTTGGGTTATGAAATTGCTCCCAGTCCCGTTCATTACGAAAATCGATGAGTGCTTTTGTTATCTGATCAATATCATTCATGCCTTATCATTTTTAATCCTGCCAAAGTTAGGAAAAGATTTAACTTATTTCATTCATTCATGATAAAATTTCTTTATCGCACCACAGCCAGGCTTTACTGAAGTTTTCTGTTCGGAGGCTATTGCTTGTAAAATATCACACCCCAAAGCCGGGTACCTTTTCCACCCAAGCTGGGTACCAAATGCAAAGCTCATAAACGTAAATGACTGTTTTTCTGAATGGTTTTGTATTTTGGGGGTGGGTACGTATTTAAAGAATCGCCATGTTTTTAAAATCCTGGTTTTCTATTCCCATATCTCCCCCATTTTGTACATTTACCCCAAATAATTCAAAAACACCTATGTCATATCAGGGTACGTTACACCGATGGTTGCTGTTGCTGCAGAAGACGGGCGGAAATCAGCTTCCTACATTCGAAGAAATCAAATCGTTTCTGCACGGGTCGGGTTTTGAAATATCGACACGCACGTTGCAGCGCGATATTGAACAGATACGCACGGAATTCGGTATCGAAATTTTGTATAACCGCACTGAGGGCGGATATTACATCGATTATGAGTTGTCGCCCGATTTTGAATCCACCATGCGGTTTTTCGAAATCATCAGCACGGCGGGCATTTTATCGGACAGTTTGCGCGACAGTAAACAGGCGCTGAAGCATATTATTTTTGATTCGCAGGGGCGGCTGCGCGGAACCGAACATCTGAAAACCATACTGCAGGCCATTCGCAGCAAAAAAATGGTGCAGTTTACGCACGAGAATTTCGGAACAGGAAAAACCACTACGTTCAAAGTCGCACCATATCTGCTCAAAGAGTATCAGAACCGCTGGTATCTGGTCGGCATTCCAGAGGGCATGCAGGAATTCCGTACGTTTGGCATCGATCGGATGGACGAGCTGAAAATGCTGTCCGAAAATTTCCGATACGATAAAAAACGAAATCCGCTCGATGACTTCGAACACATTGTAGGCCTCACCTACAGCGACCGGAAGATAGAAACGGTAGTCATTTCGGTCGATCCGTTTCAGGGAAAGTATCTGAAGGCGCTTCCATTGCATGCGTCGCAAAAAATATTGATTGATGATTCAAAAGAGTTGCGCATCAGTCTTCGGATAAAGCCCAATTTCGAATTCCGGCAGCAACTGCTCATGATGGGCGATCGCGCCAAGGTGCTCGAACCCGCCTGGCTGGTCAAAGACATCAGGAAAACCATTGAGGCGATGGCGAAGAAATACAAGTAAAACAAAAAAAGTTTTCAAGAATATCTTTACGTAAACATCATCCACCGTGTCAATGTCGCTTCACAAGCGTCATCAGCATCGACATTCCACCGTCCGCCATGTTCCTTCAGGCAAATATCATAGCTGGCGGACATGGAATCGTCGAGGCCACAAGAAAAAACAACGATTCCATATCCACCTGCCGGCGGACGATGGAATATTGTTTTTGATAATCCCATCAGCGGTGGCTTTTTAAATCGCATTAAAAAAATTTTTTCACTACGACGTGTTTTGGCGGAGAGAAAGTTGTAATTTGCGGGTTAAAATTAATGAACAATGAATAAAAATAAAATTGCAGATGGAATTATCAACCAGGAGAAATTTGGGAAATTCGGAAACAATAAGAAAATTCTCTGGGTTTTGAAAGAAGTGAACGATCCGAATGGAAAAGAAGACTGGGATCTAACTGAGTTTTTACGAGACAGAAGTTCCGGTCTATTCAGATATCCTAGTTGGAAAAAAACCTTTGGCCTTTTGTGCAAGGTTTCATGGGGCATTCTTTCCACAGAATCCTTTAATACCATCAATGAGTTTGACGACAAGAAACTAACGGACATCCTTGACTATATTGCAGTTGCAAATTTGAAAAAGACGCCTGGCATTGCTTATACCGATATGATTCTTTTTAAAAAAGAAATTGACAAAGAGGATTGTGCTAAAAATTTATTGGATCAGATTGATAAACAAATAGAACCAGAAATAATAATTTGTGGAAACACTTTTCACTTGACAAATATTGTCACTGATGAAAGTTTTAATTTTGATGAAGATTGGACATATATAGACACAAAAAACAGAATTTGGATAAACTCATGGCATCCAAATGCCAGAATAAAAGATTACCCTCATGAAAAACATTTCAATGATATAATTAATGCCTATAAAAAAGCAGAGAAACAAATACAAAATAGCACTTATTAATTCATTCTAAATATGTTTAATCTTACTAACCTCAAACCCCACCTCAACCACACGAACGACTGCGTTGAATGTCCGGTTGCAGGCTGCACGCATACAGTAGAGCGGCAGAAAGTTTCGTTTAAAAAGGAAGCGCGTTTTCAATGTCCGGAGCATCGGATTTACATTTCGCCTTCGACTTTTGAGTATGAGCGGGAAGAAGAAAACCTGCTCTGGACCGATGATTCGGACATGGAGCTGTTTTCCGCCATCAAGACAGTGAAACGCGAAAGCCGCATTGCACGCGAGAACAGCGAAGATGCTGTCACCTGGAATGTGTTTCGTTATCTTGAGCGGCAGAACCTGTTGCCGGCCCTGGTGAATGAAAATTTATCCAGTCAAACCACCACGGCGGAGTTGATGCTGTGGTCGTTTAATCAGCACGAATATCAACAGCAGAAAGAAAAATTCAGTGGATGGTCGTTGCTGAACGAAGCGCGCCTGACGTTTGGCGAAACCATTGCACGCGGCTCGGAGCCCGATATTATCATCAATACCGATCACATGCTTGTTTTTATTGAAGCAAAAGTAACATCGGGCAACGATACATCGGGCAGCGGCGAAACGCTGGAGCGGCATCTTGCAGTACCAAACGGTTACACCACAGGCGCCAACGGCTGGTATAATAAGGTGTTCAACTCTCCCTACGAAAAAGTGGTGCGCGATCAGAAATATGAATTGCTTCGCTTCTGGCTCCTGGGCACCTGGATGGCGAAACAGATGAATAAACGCTTTTTACTGGCCAATCTGGTCCCGGCCGACAAGGAGCAAAGAATACTCTGGGAATTCGGCACACATATCAAGGAACCCGATGCCGGATTTTTCACACGCATAACCTGGGAAGACATTTATAAAGCAATTGTAAAAACAATTATTTCAAACAGCGACACTGAAAAAATGCTGCACTATTTCAGAAATAAATCGCTGGGATATGATGGCAACGGAAACCTGATTAAAGCATTTAAAATCTAAACCATGAAACTGACAGATCATTACGACGAAAATCTTGAAAAAATTCTGACCGCCATCTTTGGCGCCATTGGCATTATTGCCATTCTGATCAATGTACATCTGAAGGGCTATGGCATCGAAGACTGGCTCGATGGAATCAAGGACATTGCAAGCTTACTGGTTGTTATTGCTGTGTTTCTGGTGGCCAGACGCAGCATACTAAATTCCCAGACACACTATTCTCTGGCGCGCGAAGCGCTTCAGAAACTTCAGTCAAAATATCCGCAAATACTTATGGGCCCTCGATATAACCGCGTTGATTACGATTCTGAAAAAGGAAAAGGACTTGAATATTTGTTTGTAACCAATGAAAACAAAAATTCTACTCAACGAGCTTCATTGGTACCTGTACAGCCTTTGGAACAAGGATGCCTATTCATTTATGTTCATAAAGGAACACTTGTAGATGGCTTAAATTATGGTAGCAGCATTCAACAGGAGGATCTTCCAAAAGTTCAAACTGCAGTAAAAGACGCTGTTGAAAAAATTCTCAACAATAAATACTCTGGAAAGTTTGATACACTTAAAGCCGTAAATGATTCTGTAATTGCAGTTGATTTCAATGAGTCTGAAATGAGTAAAAAGCAATACGCCAGAGCCATTTACGACTGCACCGAAGCCGCAACCCAAAAACTGCTGGAGTTTAGAAAACCGAAACAGGAAACAAATTAACAACAACATCTTCTTCCAAACCCGGCATTTCATCGCGTATTCCAAACATCAGCGCCGATGTGCCGGGTTTGATATTTATTGGTCGCTTCACGTCCTGCAAGTCCCGACCGCGTTTCGACACGCTCAACGACCGGTCGGGATGTTCAGCATTCAATCAGCATTCATCTATAATCTAAATCAAAAATCGATATTCTTAAATCAATTTTTCTCTCCGCCACGCAATGGCGTAGTGACCCCATACCTTTGTCGGAAAACAAAAGTCATGATGAACAAAAAAGAACTTTCGGAAAAAAGAAAAATGCTGCAAAACGCGCGTGTGGAGCTGAAAAAGGAATTTTTCGGTATCGACAATATTATTGATGAAGTGTGTCGGATAATCGAATCCTGGGTGCTGTTTCCCGACATGCAGGAACGACCGCTGATCATCAATTTGTGGGGTATGACCGGTGTTGGTAAAACGGCACTGATAAAACGTCTGGCTGAACTGATCGAAAAAAGCAACGTCCTTTTCAGGTTTGATATGGGCAGTAATTCAGCCAGCTGGTCAATCAGAGAAACACTATCAGAACTGCTCGAAAAAGAAAACAGTAAACCGTTGATCCTGGTATTGGATGAATTCCAGAATGCAGGAAATTCAAAATCCGACAACGAAAATAGCGAAAGCAAGGTTTCACGCGTGGTTTGGGATCTTCTTGACAGTGGTCAATTTAATGTTTCTTCGTTCCGATACTACAATTTCGAAAAACTGCAACGGCTGATCTTTGCATCACAAGCCATTCTTAATAAAGGCATCAGTGTGCAAAAAGGAAAAGTGGTTTCCGGAAAATCTGTTTTCAGAAAATATATGGACATAAGTCCGTCGGTATATCATTTGTCTCCTGGCAAAGCATGTCGACAAGAAGAGTATGATGATTACTTTGTTGAAAACACGCATCTTAATAATCTGCTGGATTTTCTCTGGCCACATTTTAAAACGGAATTTGAAATACGGGACTTTCTGAACACTTTAAACGGAAAGCAAACTGTACAGTTTCTACAAGAGACGTTTGAAAAATCCATTACTCCCCGAACTTTTGATTGCAGCAAATCAGTTGTATTTATTATCGGAAATCTCGATGACGCCTATTCCATGAGTGGAGATTATAACCCCGATATGAGTGCCGACGATTTTCATGAAGAATCGCTTAAAATCACCCGCTCCGACATTAAAAAAGTGCTTTCCTGGTCGTTCCGGCACGAGCAGATTGCCAGGCTAGGCAATATCCATCTGATATATCCGTCTTTAAACAGTCAGGCTTATAAGCGAATTATTGCGGAGTCGCTGAACAAAATCAGCCACAACTATTTTCAAAAACACCACCTTGAATTTGTATTCAGCAAGAGCATTCATGAAATGATTTATGCAGAAGGGGTCACGCCTGCACAAGGCGTCAGGCCAATACAATCGACCATTAATCAGCTCATCGTTTCCAACATCGGACAGGTGATCAATCAAATGTCGAAATTCCGGAAAAAGCCTGATCGTGCGGTTTTCAGTGTCACCGACGAAAATGTCGTTGTACAGTTCATACAGAACAATGTACATCTCGGTTCTATGCAATACGCTGTAGATCTCGAAATATCGCGTCTCCGTAAAATCCGCCACGACGACAATCAGGCTATCGTTGCTGTGCATGAGTCGGGCCACGCGGTGATCGATATTGTGCTGCTGAAAATGATTCCCGACCGCATACTGTCGCGCACAGCCGATGCATCTGTCAATGGGTTTGTCGATATCAGCAACAAACGCGAGTTTCATTCCGTTACCATAATCCGCAACGAAATAGTTTCGCTTTTCGGCGGCATGGCTGCTGAAGAAATCATTTTCGGACATGAACATGTAACAGCAGGATCGGGATCGGATCTGACACAGGCCACACGCCGCGCCACCGCCATGATCCGAAACCGTGGCATGGGCTCATTCCCCGGCATGGTTAACCTTCCGCAGCCCATGCTGAATGACGGCTATCTCGATCTGGACGGCGCCCTCAATAAAGAAATCAAAGCGCTGTTACAGGCATCTTATGCACAGGCATTGAAAATCATTCGTGAAAATCAGGCGCTGGTTCTCGCATTGGCAGCCTTGTTAAACGAAAATGCCGCCATCAGTAAACCGCAGATCATACAATTACTTCAGTCTCAGTTTCCGCATCTGGCGCCATTTTGTGTAAACAATCACGCTGATTTTTCGTATCGCGATCATCTGTTGCGCAAATGTGCAACACACAGCACACAAGGCACCACACTCACCGCACAGATGCCCGGACTTGTGCTGAATATGGAAAAATTGGAAAAATAAAGGAGCGAAACAAAATATTTTCTATATTGCCAAAAAATTCTACTATGAAAACATTTGAAGAAAAGTATCTGACAAAAATCCGGAATTTATTCGAAAAGTATAAGGGGAAAATGGGTGATGAGGCGTTGAATTGTATCCTTGACAGAGGTTTCGTTTCCTCCCTGCCAAACATGAATGCAGAAATACTCATTTGTGGAATCAATCCTTCGGATAATGGCAAACGCCCTGAAAACTTTCATTTTCAGGCATTAAAAAACGCACCATATTTCACAACCATTCATGATATCGTAAGTGATTGCAAAGACCAGAACGCGATTGATTATCTCGATTTATTCTGTTTTCGAAATACAAATCAGTACGAAATCTGGCAATTCGCAAAAAATCCGGTTGGCCTGAAATATATTGTCGATCATTTGATGCTCACTCAGGAAATAATTGAAGAAATAAATCCAAAAGTTTTACTGGTGTTTAATAAAACAGCTTCAACATTTTTTGGCTTCCATGCAAACCCAAGCGATGAAAATCCCGAAAATAAAAACATCTGGATGGGGTACAAATTTAAAGACTGTGTTACAATTGACAACATGTATTCGAACAATGTAAAATCCATTATTGGATTGCACGAAAGCCGCATAAATCCATTTTTAGAAGAAACATCCCTGAATGGTTCCAAAATATTTTTCGGTTCCTACATGAGATATCTTAAAACAGAAAAGAAAGCAGAGCTTAGAAAATTAATATCAACTCTTTCTTGATTTTTTCTGAAAATCTTCATGATTCATTTGATTTGGGCCATATACAAATTAAATTTTTCTCAACCATAAAAGCACCCATATTTATCCCCGTCAATCAGTTTCAATGCAGCCTTAAGCGTGCCGGTTGGCGGGGCCGGATATGCGTCCCACTGCAGATTACCGCGCATCCAGTAAATTTTCCACACACTGGTGTTACGCACATAAGTAATTTTTGCAAAATCGGAATGTCGCAGAATTTCAGGTTTGTTCAATTGCGGCCGGATTTCAAAAATGAAAACATGTTGTCCTTCGAGTCTGTATCCATAATCAAGTTGTGGTCTGATATGCTCCGGAGGCCGCATCGCATCAATGAAATCATTTATTTGTTTTCTGATGTCGGTTTCTTCTTGTTGTGTAAAGGCCATGATATTTCAGTTTGCATTTTTCATCTTCATACGCTCATTCGTTTCTGTTTGCATGTACGCCTCTGTAATGAAATTACTTCAAAATAAGTTTGTTTTCAAATTATTAAATTGTTGAACAGATGGCGTCTTTTGTTGTTTTACATATTCAAAATCTGTCACCCACATTATAATTCCATTTTCAACTGGTTACAATTTGTAACCGTTTCATTTCCCTCTTTGACCAATCTGTTTTTCAAAACTTTCCAATAGTTTCTTGCACGATCTACAGTCGGTTGTTCAGTTAGTATATCAACAATACTGAAATACCAGATTTCTTTATTGGAATCGTAATGGCTCCGTACTTTCCTGTTTTCAAATATTTTTATACTACTCATTTGTTTTGTTTTAATGTACTATTTCTTTTCGTGTTAAGCTTCGATTTCACCCCACCAAAATTAATGAATTTAATTCATCAAAAGATTCTTCCGCGCGTTTATTTTTTCAACCAAAATCAGGTATGTTGGAATCATTCACTTTTCCACCTTCCCCTCCAACACCCTCAATATCTCCAGCATTCTTCCGCTTTCGAAGACACTCAGTAATGTGCCGTTGCTGAAGCGGTCGGCACGGACAGCGGTGGTGATGAGTTTGCAAAGAAAAACAATATCGCAGGTGTTGAGATTGTCGTTGCCAAAAAGGACTTTGCGACCTTCGTCCCAATGCATCCAGCCAAAGTCAATGATGATGGGAATTTCAGAAACTATGTCCAGAAATTTCCACACAACAGGTGCAAACTCAGTCTCAGAGCTTATTATAAGAATTCCTTCTTCGTCTTCTTCGCACGGCACTTCGCCAAAGTCGCTTGTGGCTTCAATTTCAGGAATAAGCACAAAAAGTTTTTGCCATTGCTCCTGAGTTAATGCACTCAATGCAGCTTCTGCTTCATATTCAGGAATGGCAATCTGGTAAGACAATTTGTTTGTTTTTGTAAAGATAAAAATTATTTGATCATACACTGGCCACGCGTCTCTGCAACGCGTGACGATACCTCTCAAAGGTGCTTCGCGTGGTCCTTTTTCCCTGGGGCGGAGTTTATCCCACCCGGCGGGACCCGAGGCTAATATTATTCGATCAGCGTTGGTTGCTGAGCTGCGCCGTCCTGAGCCTGACGAAGGGCCGAAGCAGGCTCATCGGC
>Ga0074193_1001204_pt1 | contig 33869 bp, 33 predicted proteins | sample EPASupsiteHSE605_FD_64523 | JGI IMG/M metagenome (GOLD analysis project Ga0074193, IMG submission 64523) | Bioremediated contaminated groundwater from EPA Superfund site, New Mexico - Sample HSE6-05 | ecosystem: Environmental > Aquatic > Deep subsurface > Groundwater > Contaminated ... | reverse complement strand
TGCAAAGCGATTGGGTGTCGATGTCGAGAATCTGCTTATTTCGCAGCCCGACAATGGTGAACAGGCACTCGAAATAACCGAGAATCTGATCCGCTCAGGCGCCATCGATATCATTGTCATTGACTCAGTGGCAGCATTAACTCCGAAGAGCGAAATCGAAGGCGAAATGGGCGATTCAAAGATGGGCCTTCATGCTCGTCTGATGTCACAGGCTCTGCGTAAGCTGACCGGAACCATTTCAAAAACACGCTGTGTCTGTATTTTCATCAATCAGCTCCGCGAAAAAATCGGTGTTATGTTTGGCAACCCCGAAACAACAACCGGTGGAAATGCGCTTAAATTCTATGCTTCGGTGCGTATTGATATCCGCCGCATTGCCCAGCTGAAAGATGGCGACAATGTAATTGGTAACCGTGTCAAAGTCAAAGTTGTGAAAAACAAGGTGGCACCTCCGTTTCAGCAGGCCGAGCTGGACATCATTTATGGTCAGGGCTTTTCCAAAACAGGCGAAATTATCGACATGGGTGTCGAGCTCAACATCGTCAAGAAAAGCGGTTCGTGGTTCAGCTACGAAGATACTAAACTGGGACAGGGCCGCGATGCGGTAAAAGCTTTACTGCTCGATAATCCTGAATTGTCCGAAGAAATCGAAAAGAAAATTATTGAAAAACTCACTGCGAAATGAAATTGAAATATTCGCTTCTGACAACCATCGCCGGTATTTTTTTCCTGGCGATGGTTTCTTGTGGAAATAAGGGTGATAAAACCGATGGAAAAGACTCTTCTGCGACGCCGCTCGAACAGCTCAATCAGAAAATTGCAGCCAATCCTAAGGTTGACAGCTTATACCGTCTGCGTGCCGAGTTGTATTTGTCGCTGGGTGAAAATGAAAAAGCACTCACCGACATTCGCAAAGCAGAACAGTTAAATCCTGAAGCCACCAAAAATCACCTTGTGATGGCCGATGTATATCTGGCCATGGGCAATATCGATTATTGCAAGCGCAAACTCATGAAGGCTTTCGAAATGGATCCGGCTAATCCGGAACCCAGTCTGAAGCTTGCCGAGCTGAATCTGTTTCTCAACGATCTGGATAAAGTGTTTCTGTATACAAGCAATGCGCTGAGTATTGACGAGCATAATTCGCAAGCCTTTTTCATCAAGGGTTATGCATTACTTGAGAAGAAAGACACCCTTAAAGCCATCGAAAGTCTTGAAAGTGCCACCAGGTATGGTCCCGATAATTACGATGCATTCATTATGCTCGGCCATGTGCTTGAACTCAGGAAAAGTTCGCTTGCCGGTGGTTATTACCGCACCGCAACAACGATTCAGCCCAATAATGTGGAAGGTCATTACAATTACGGTTTCTGGCTGCAGGAAAACCGCGACTTTGAAAAAGCCATTGCTGAGTATGAAAAGATCATTAAAATTGATCCGAAAAATACAACGACAAAAACAGCTTATGCTTTGCATAACATTGGATACATCAATCTGGTGTATTTTCAGAAATATCAGGAAGCTGTGAAATATTTTTCTCAGGCAGTGTCGTTGGATCCGAAATATGCCGAAGCATATTGCAACCGGGGCCGCGCTTATGAAGAACTGAAGCAGTATTCCAAAGCCCGTCAGGATTATAATCAAACATTAAAACTGATTGAAAACTTCGATCTGGCCATAGATGGCCTCAATCGCATTGAAGGAAAAAAATAAAATTTTATGAAGCATCTTCGATTGATTTTAGTTGCCGCTTTCAGCATCATGTGTTCAGCACTGAGTGCGCAAAACGATAATACCGGCATCATAGGTCCGCAAAAATTCAACCTCACCAGCGATGTCATGACACCCGAGCTTATGTGGGGCATGGGCCGTGTTTCCGAAATCCAGATTAATGCGGTAGACCAGACTATCCTGTTTGGTGTCACCTGGTACGACTGGAAACAAAATAAGGGAAACCGCGAGCTATATACAATGAAACCTGACGGTTCGGACCGGAAGAATATTACCAATTCAAAAGGCGGCGAATACAATGCTGTCTGGACAAAAGCCGGTGAAATACTTTTTCTCACAGCTGATGCCAATGGTGATATGCAGATTTTTAAAATGAAAGCCGATGGTACGGGTCGTACTCAGGTGTCGGCAATTGCCGGCGGAATCAGTGGTTTCATTGTTTCACCGGATGAAAAAAGCATGGCTTATACACAGGACCTTGCATTGCCGGGAACTCAGGATACGTATCCTGATCTCGACAAAGCCAATGCGCGCCTGTACAATGATCTCATGTTTCGTCACTGGGATGAATGGGTAACCACCCAAAGCCATTTGTTTGTTGCTCCTTTTGCCGATAACAAAGTAGGACCGGGAACGGATTTGCTGCAGGGTGAGCCCTACGAAGTTCCGCAGAAACCTTTTGGTGGTCTTGAACAGATTTGCTGGGCGCCCGATGGAAAGTCAATTGTATACACCTGCCGCAAAAAAAGCGGACTTGAGTATGCGTTATCAACCAATACTGATCTGTACCTGTATGATCTGACCACAAAGAAAACCTCTTGTCTGACCGATGGAATGAAAGGCTATGACTGGAATCCCGTGTTCAGTCCCGATGGTAAAAAACTTGCCTGGGAAAGCATGGAACGCGATGGCTATGAATCGGATAAACTGCGTTTATTTGTTTTGGATATCGCAACTGGAACCAAAACCAATTACTCGGAAAAAATTGATCAGAGTGCCGAACAGCTGCGCTGGAGCAACGATGGAAAGATCATTTATTTCATGAGCGACTGGAAAGGCACACGCCATATTTATTCGCTGACATTGGCTACCAAAGCCATCAAACAGATTTCAACAGGTATGTGCGATTATGTGGCTTTTGAAATCAGCGGTAAAAATTTCATTGCTCAACGCCACAATATTTCAAAACCGGATGAAATTTATTCGGTGGAAATTGCGACAGGAAAAGATAAGGAAATTTCCTTCATCAATAAAGAATTGCTGTCGCAGCTCACCATGGGAAAAGTTGATGAGCGATGGGTCAAAACAACCGATGGAAAAGAAATGCTGACCTGGGTGATTTATCCGCCGCATTTCGATCCTTCAAAAAAATATCCGACTATTTTATATTGTTCCGGCGGACCGCAGGGAATGGTAGGTCAGTTCTGGAGCTATCGCTGGAATTTCCAGATGATGGCAGCCAACGGATATATTGTGGTTGCTCCGAATCGTCGCGGCACGACTGGCTTTGGTCAGGAATGGGTTGAGCAGATCAGTGGCGATTACGGCGGACAAAATATGAAGGATTATTTGTCGGCCATCGACGATGTTTCGAAAGAACCCTGGTCCGACGAAAACCGTATGGCCGCAGTGGGAGCCAGCTACGGTGGCTTTTCCATTTTCTGGCTGGCCGGACATCACGAAGGTCGCTTCAAGGCTTTCATTGCACACGATGGCATGTTTAATCTTGAAAGCCAGTATCTCGAAACGGAAGAACTCTGGTTTGTAAACTGGGATCTGGGCGGAGCTTACTGGGAAAAAGACAACGCTATTGCGCAAAAATCTTTTGCCAACAGCCCGCATCTTTTTGTAGACCAATGGGACACACCGATTCTGATTTTCCATGGCGAACGAGATTATCGTATTGCCTACACACAAGCCATGCAGGCCTTTACTGCTGCGCAGATCAGAAAAATTCCATCCAAACTTGTTCTTTTCCCAGAAGAAAACCATTGGGTTCTTAAACCGCAAAATGCCATTTTGTGGCAGCGCGAATTCAAAGGATGGTTAGACAAGTATTTGAAATAGTAGGCAGTAGCCAGTAGTCAGTAGTCAGTAGTCAGTAGCCAATAGCCAGTAGCCAGTAGCCAGTAGCCAGTAGCCAGTAGCCAGTAGCCAGTAGTCAGTTGTAAGTAGCCAGTTAAATTTGAGAAGTGAAGTTGAATATAGAGAGATGAGCCATGGAAACGTTTAATGAAAAATTCCGCACAAGAACAAAACGATTTGCGCTGGATGTTCTAAAAACATTGAAAGTCAAATCTGAATCGGATGCATTTAGAATTATGTCAAGGCAATTAATGCGTTGTTCTACTTCTGTTGCAGCAAATTTCAGAGCTGCATGCCGCTATAAAAGCCAGAAAGACTTCATACATAAACTGAATATTGTTATTGAAGAATGCGACGAGTCTGTGTTCTGGCTTGAAATGTTATCTGAAAGCGGAGAAATGTCAGAAACACTCACACATCCATTAATCCGCGAAGCTGATGAACTTACTGCTGTTTTTTCAAAAGTAAAATCAAGAGCCCTTCAAAATAAAAGTAACTACGCACGCTGAATAACGTTTTCCCCCACTGACTACCAGCACTATTTTTTCACTACCTGAACTGGCTACTGACCACTCACAACTGACCACTCACAACTGACCACCAGAACTCACTTCCAGAAATTCAATCAACCTACACTCACAGATATGAAACAAACTCTTATTGAAAAAATCATTGCTAACCACAGCAATCAGAAAACAGTAAAACCCGGGGATATTGTTGACGTCTTTATTGACACCCGCGCTGCGCGTGATTTCGGCGGCGCCAATGTGGTGAAGAATATTGTCGACAACGGACTGAAAGTCGCTGATCCGGCAAAAACAGTTTTTACTTTTGACTGCAACCCAACCGGTTCCGATCAGAAGTATGCTGCCAATCAGCATTACTGTCGCTTATTTGCCCGCGACAACAACATCAAAGTCTACGACATTGACTCGGGTATCGGAACACATCTTGCCATTGAAAAAGGGCTTGTATGGCCGGGCTCGACATTTGTCTCCACCGACTCGCACGCCAACATCATGGGTGCCATCGGCTCTTTTGGTCAGGGCATGGGCGATCAGGACATTGCTGCCACCTGGGCCAAAGGCTCGGTCTGGTTCAAAGTTCCTGAATCGGTAAAAATTATTCTCAAGGGAAAACGTCCTGCCAATGTGGCTGCAAAGGACATTGTACTCAATCTTCTTTCAGTTTTCGGTGCCAATAAACTTCTTGGTTATTCAGTTGAATTTTATGGCGAAGCTGTCGATGCACTTACACTCGACGAAAGAATCACCATTGCTTCGATGGGAACCGAAATGGGCGTGATCATTCTGCTGTTCCCGCCGAACCAGCAACTGCTGAATGAAATTGAAAAACTCAGCGGAAAGAAATTTGACATGATTGAAGCTGATCCGGATGCTGAATATGTTGCAGTGCATGAAATTGATGTGACATCATTCAAACCCATGCTTGCATTGCCCGGACATCCGCACGACAACGAGGCTGTAGAAGGTAAAAAGGGAACCAAGATTGACTCAGCATTTATCGGAAGCTGCACCAATGGCCGTATGGAAGACATGCGCATTGCCGCTGCCATTCTGAAAGGTCGCAAAGTGGCTCCTGGCGTGGTTATGAAAATTGTTCCATCCACCAATGATATCTGGAATCAGTGCCTCGAAGAAGGTCTGGTGCAGATTTTCAAAGATGCTGGTGCCATGGTTTCCAACGCCGGTTGCGCCGGCTGCGCTGCTGGTCAGGTAGGACAGAATGGTCCTGATGAAGTAACACTGTCGACAGGTAACCGCAATTTTGCTGGTAAACAGGGAAAAGGTTTTGTGTATCTGGCATCGCCGGCCATCGTTGCAGCCAGTGCTGTAGCTGGTTTCATAACCACTCCGGATGCAATTCCTGAAAAACCGGCTGAATTTTCAAACACCGGAAAGTTCGATACAGCCAAGGCTGTGGCAAAAGAACGTATTGCGAAGCCCAATGTAGTTGAAGGTAAAGTCTGGTTCATTGAAAAAGATGATATCGATACCGACATGATTTTCCACAACCGCTACCTCACCATTACCGACATTAAGGAAATGGGGCAGTATTCGTTCGACAACCTGAAAGGATATGAAGATTTCGCAAAACGTGCAAATCCGACCGACATTGTTGTGACAACGAAAAACTTTGGAGCCGGCTCTTCGCGCCAGCAGGCAGTGGATTGCTTCAAATCGCTGGGCATCTCTTGTATCATTGCTGAATCGTTCGGCGCCATTTACGAACGCAACGCCATTAATGCAGCCATGCCGATCCTAACGTACAAACCCGGTCAGATGCAGGAACTCGGTCTTAAAGACGGCGATGTCATCAGTGTCAATTTTGAAACCGGCGAAGTGATCAACAAAACTTCCGGAAAGACGATTAGCATTAATCCTTTCTATCCGGTTCAGCTCGAAATTTATCAAAACGACGGATTACTCTAATCAATAAAAATTATGCGGAATGCCATTATTATTTCGGTTGCCTGTCTGATTCTGTCAGCTTGTTCACCTTTTAAGAAACTGGAAGTCAGTGTCGAGCAGGCACCCGAAATCCGCATTCCGGGCTCATTGCCGAAAGTCGCCATCGTGAACATGGTGGCATCGGAAGCGAGCAGCAAATCATATGTCGAAACAGAATTTTTATACGAAGGTGCTGCCCGCGATGGCTCCAATGCTCTCTGCGACGCATTTCTGAACAGCCTTGGCAAAAGCGGACAATTCTCCCTGCAGGTTGTTCAATACAAAGGCGACGACCGCAACGAGCACAGGGAGCCGTTTCCGATGAATACTGCCCAGGCTGAAAAATTACTTGGTGATTTGAATGCTGATATGTTGTTTGTTGTCGAGTATTTTTTCACTGATCTGAAGCGCGATGTAAGTGAATCTTCGGAAACCGATGCTGACGGAAAACCTGTGTTTATCGCAAAAATGTCGGGCAGGGCAGAAGCATCCATCAATATTTTTTATAAGGATGAAAACGGTGCAATCAAAGTGTTGAAGCCGGTTGACTATGCTCAGAACATTGACATTGGTGCAACAGGTTCATCCCGCAGTGATGCGAAATCCAATCTGGGTTCTTCGCGTACCATTATCTCCAACTGGGGCTCAGATATAGGCCGCAGTCAGGCGGACCGTTTCTTATCAAAGAAATACGATATTAAAAGAGAATTTTATGTTGGCAAAACGCCTGAATTCAAGCGAGCTTTCAAGCTTTTGAAAGAAGGATTGAAAATGGAACCATATGGTGCTGTACAACCACTTACCAATGATGCATCCAAGCAGATTCGTGATCAGGCATGGTTCAATTTAGCTGTTATTGCAGAGGTGCAGGGCGATCGGACAAAGGCGCTGGAATACTTAAGCAAATCTGATCTGCGCGAGGCATATTCCTATAAATCGGCACTCAAAGCATTGTTGGGCGAATAATGGTTTTTAAGATGTATGATTAACATACTGAATCCCGATATTGTCGGCAATAAAATCATCGAAATCAGAAGATCAAAGGTCATTCTTGATTTTGATGTGGCAGAGCTTTATCAGGTTCAAACCCGGGACATTAATAAGGCAGTAAAAAACAACCCGGATAAATTTCCGAAGGGGTATATTATTGAATTGACTGACAAAGAGTTCCACGGTTTGCGGTGGAAATTTTCCACCGCAAATTTGTCCAAAACCAGGGTGTTGCCGAAGGCATTCACTGAAAAGGGCCTTTATATGTTAGCGACTATTCTCAAAGGACATAGAGCGACAAAGACAACTATTTCAATCATAGAGACCTTTGCAAAGCTGAAAAACCTTACCCGCAACATTCAGCAATTGTCGCAGCCCATCGAACAGGATATAAAGAGCGATTTGATTCAGAAAAGCGGCAAGCTGTTGGCCGAAATGCTTGATGATGACCTGGCTTTATGTGAGACTGAAACTTCAGTTGAATTTAATCTGGCATTGCTGAAGTTTAAACACACCATTAAGCGGAAGAAGGATAAAATGTAATTGCCGGATCAATCTGTTCAATTCTCGTGTGTTCTGCGACTGTTGAATCTATAAAACCGCTCTCAGTCATGATTCCAGAAGCTCCCTGGTTTTATTTTCAATCCTGTCCTGATATTATTTGGTCAATTCAAAAAAAAATCGGACATTTGCACCCCTAATTAAACAAACACAATATGCCAACAAGAATCAGACTGCAAAGATTTGGTAAGAAGGCCGCTCCTTATTACCACGTCGTCGTTGCTGACAGTCGTGCACCACGGGATGGTAAGTTTATTGAAAATCTTGGCATTTACAATCCGCTGACAATCCCGGCTACCATCGACATCAACTTCGAACGTGCCCTTTATTGGGTGAAAACCGGGGCTGCTCCGAGCGACACTGCCCGCGCTATCCTTTCATACAAAGGCGTTATGATGCGTCATCACCTCAATGTAGGTGTTGCCAAAGGCGCCATGACACAGGAACAGGCCGATGCGAAATTCGAAAAATGGCTCACCGAAAAACAGAGCAAAATCGAACAGAAAGCCAGTAGTGTTAAACAGGCCGGCATTGACGACAAGAAAAACCGTCTCGCCGCTGAGCGTAAAGTAAAAGAAGCACGCGAAAAAGCTATCGCTGAAAAACGTCAGGCCGAAATGAAAGCCGAAGCTAAAGAAGAAGCTGCTGCAGAAGAAACTGTAGTTGAAGAAACTGTAGTGGAAGAAACTGCTGTGGAAGAAGCTCCCGAAGCTCCTGCTGCTGAAGCTCCCGAGGCCGAAGAACCTAAAGCCGAGTAATTACGGCAACCAGCCATGGAAGGACTTGTCCGGATCGGAAAAACAGTCAAAACCCATGGTATCAATGGTGAGGTTCTTATAAAATTTGAAGCCGGTAAAACACCGGCAAACGAAAGCGAACCTGTATTTCTCGATTTTGAAGGAATACAGGTTCCTTTTTTTATTGAATCGCTTCGACGCCCGATCGACACCGAATGGTTCGTGGTTTTCGAAGAAGTCAATGATAAAACAAAAGCCGAAAAATTGTTGGGACGCGCCGTATATGTGCACCAGGACAATCTGTCCGTTCATGAAGATGAGTTTTCGCTGGACTCTCTTTCAGGCTACGAAGTCATTGATGAAAATCAGGGCCGCGTAGGCATATTGTCGCATATACAGAAGGGCGCTCAGGATCTGATGATCATTGATAACAACGGCGAAGAAATTTACATCCCTTTTGTGGAAGATTTTCTGGTTGAAATTGATCCCGACAAAAAACAAATTATCGTCGAAACGCCCGATGGGCTGCTGGATATGAACCGATAGTGACAGCAGTTTCCGAAAGGCCTGTACACTTCGAGAACTTATCCGACAGATAATCTTATCTTTGCTTTTCATTTTTTCAGCGTCAATCCGCGGTAACAATGGAACCATTCCGGTTTAAACAATTCGAAGTGTACGATCATCATTCGACCATGAAAGTCGGGACGGATGGTGCTACGCTTGGGGTTTACAGCAGCCGGCGCGATTTCCACCACGCCCTGGACATCGGCACCGGTTGCGGATTGATTGCATTGATGCTGGCTCAGAAATCGACCGGAAAAATTCTGGCCATCGATATTGATGAACCTTCGGTAAAGCAGGCTGCATCTAATTTCGCTGCATCGCCGTGGAGCAGCCGTCTGACAGCCCGCTGCAAAGCGGTTCAGGAGCTGGCTCAGGAGGTTGGTAATGTTTTCGACCGCATAGTTTCAAATCCGCCTTTTTTCAACGATAGTCTGAAATCGCCCGATGCTCGCCGTGCCAATGCGCGCCACAATACCACATTGTCGCACCAGGAGCTGGCCGCAGCCGTTAGTCAGCTTTTGACACCCGGTGGTGTTCTCGATGTAATTTTACCCATCGAAGTCTCATTGGCGTTTGAAAGTATCATGTATTATTCAGGTTTGTTTTTGAAAGAAGAACTCATTTTGTATTCCACTGCCGACAAACCGATCCGGAAAATTATGTCGTTTTCGCGCACCTACAGCGGTGTTTTCAGTTCTGCCAGCCTCATTATCCGACAGGATGTTCAGCATCACACGCAGGAGTACATTGATTTTACCGCCGATTTTTTTCCAGAACTGAAGTAGGGCGATAGGCCTCAATGGCGCGAAGAAACATTCCTTGTCTCGGATTTCAAATCCTCACCAGCAGAAGCCCTTTCCTGGCGCGGATTTTTAATCCGTGACAGGATATCTCTGTCCTGGCGCAGATTTGCAATCCGTGACAGGATATCGTATCAGACTTTAGCGCTACCGGGAACTGAAGTTTAAATTCACTTCCTTCAAATATTTTCTACATTTGGATAATTAATGACGTATCGTTGATGAAAATCTTCGTTTTTATTTTTGTTTTGTATGGGCTGGCTGCATCAGCTCAGTATGACACTTTGATTTTAAAAAGAAATTTGGCCAATGATGGCTCTAAACCACGTTATCAGATTGACACTTATGCCGATGATGGCAAAATGACTTATCCGCCATTTTTAGTCGGGACAACAGTTTTACCGGGCACTTCGAATCAGCAAGGTTTGAAAAATTTCAATTTATTGCTTGACAGTGTAAGACTTACACCTTGTATCAATGAGCCGCCCATAGTTGAAGACAATTCTGAAGACACGTCTTTTGCTGAAAAACATTCTAGCATATTTTCTATTTCGGATCATTTCCGGATTCAATCTATCACACTCACAAAAACCAATTTATCCATTGATATAAATATCTGGGAAAATTGCTGCCACCATTTTTTATGCGACGCTACTCTACTGAATGATTCGGTTCTTTCGTTGGTATATTACCCATATGGACATAGTTATTGCTCCTGTGATTGTTGCTTTGGTCTGACCTATTTCTTTAATTTCATGGGAGGGCAGGAAGCAGAGTTTGAAAAAATAAAGTGGGTTATAATTGATAACCGACGTGAAACAATATTGCCGCTGTCAGCTTTTCCCCGACACTGATCAGATCAAGGCCGGCATAATAATCCCTATCCATACCAGTACAGACTTTACAAAATATATTTTACATTATGTTCAATGTGTGAACAATGTTCACTATATTTGCAGTGTTCAAAATATGTAATTATGAAAAACAAGGAAATTCAGGAGCAGCGTATGCGCGAATACTTTATTCAGGCCTGCAAGGATCTGCTCAAAGGCGAAGGCTTGCGCAGCGTGAGTGTACGCAGTGTGGCCGACAGGGCAGGGTATTCGTTTGCCACCATGTACAATTATTTCCGCGATATCAACGATTTGCTTTTCCTGTGCGTCAACGATTTTCAGAACGAATGCAATGAGTTTGTGGCCGAACGCGTGCATAAGCTTCCATTGGGCGAAGCCCGCTTCAGAAAAGCCGTTCAGGTATATGTCGAATTTTTTGTAGAGTATCCGGGTGTATTTGAATTGTTCTTTATGGCACGCAAAGGCGATTTGGGCAATCGCGAAAACATTCTCGAAGTCATCAACAATTCGCTGAAAACCGCTACCATTGATGAATGGAATTATCTGATCAAGCATGGCGAGATGTCGCGCAGCGAGGTCAATAACAAACTTTCAATACTTCAGTCCTGGGCTACCGGAGTCCTGATTCACTACATCAACCGCTTGCAGCCTGAGTCGTACGAGGAGTTTCAGAAAATCATCAAACGCGAGATCAGACAGATACTGCCCTCCGGGCAGGAATAATAATATGCTACCTCGCGATTCAATCGCGAGGTAGCAATAATATAATTACTTGAGACTTTCTACAATCCTGCTAACCTGCGCAATGACCGATGAGCGCTCATCGTTGTGAATGACAAAGTGGGCCTGGGTTTCTTTCCACTCCGGAGGCGACTGCAGTTTTTCGCGCTCCATAAACTGTTCGCGGCTGCTGCCGTTGCGCTTATACACACGCTGCATGCGCTCTTCGATTGGAGTTGAAATCGTAATGACATAATCGAAAGATTGTTGCATACCGATTTCGTATAACATAGCAGCTTCGACAATCACGTGGCTGGTTTGAGCAGCTATTTCAGTTTCAATGTTTTTTTGAAGCTGAGGATACAGTATTTTATTCAGCGCTGAATAGATGCCAGGCTTATTGAAATAATAATCAGCAATGATGCTGTAATTGATGGTCCCATCAGCGTGCGTGATGCTGACGCCAAGCAGCGACTCGACCTGTTTTTGAATATCCGGTACTAAATATAGCTGTTTGGCCATGGCATCGGCATCCAGAATACGGAAGCCGAATGTCTCAAAAACCTTTGCCACAGTCGATTTTCCACTGCCCAGATTTCCGGTAAGGCCAATTTTTATCATTGTTCCAAAAGTATATGGTCCGGTGAAACCGAAATCACTTTGATATTGGTTGATGTCTGCACACTGAACTGGGCTCTGTTTCCGGAAATTTTATAATTCAGCTTCACCGGATTATTTTCGAGACCTTCAGGAATCATCAGGGTTACATTTACTTCGCCATGATAATCTACTCCATCTTCCACAAACCTGTATTGGAGCGGTTTTTCAACAAGCTGAGCCTGACTGAAAGGGATGGTCACCTTTATTTCCTTTGTTTTGCTGCTGAGTTTTGGTGACAGCAACGTAGCTGTCGGAAATATTTTTTCAATAGTATCGCATGCACTCAGCTTTTCTGGAAGTTGAAGGCGAAGAGTATCCAGTGTCTTAAGCAATTCGGCTGGTCCCGAAACCTGAATTTTATCAGGAAAGACTTTTACAGGTCCGCTTACAATGCATCCATCGCCGGGCGAGACATTATACAAAGCTTTTACGGGGATGGTTTTTGAAGGATAAGAAATGAATGAATACGACAGAATTGCTTCGGGCAAGGCTGCAAGCGCCATTTTTGAAGGCAATTCCTTGTTGATGGCCTGAAACAGGTTTTCAGAAATCAGGTAATAATACAGTGAATCGCCGTGTTTTTCGATTCTGAAGTCGCTTTTGTACAAAGACACAGACACTGGTTTACGAAAATACTGGCGTAGCAATGCAAACCCGCTCCCTTTGATTTCGACATACACGCTGGTATCACTGCTTGTGGCATCGGGGAAGGTTCCTTTATGAAAGGTAATGTGAATGGTAGTTCCCACCGTGTAGTCACGGTTGAGATGGTTCACTAACCAAAGTAAGGCTGATAAGCCTATGGCAATAAGAAATATCCTGATTTTAAAGTTCATCAGGAAACCTCTTTATTTATTTTCCGAAATCTCTTCGCCGCTGAATTGCGAAGCGATGGCAGCTTTTTCGAATTTTATTTTGCCCTGACCTTCGGTTTCAAGAATAACGGTGGTTTCGCCAACCTCAAGGATTTTTCCGTGAACACCACCAATGGTGACAACGCGGTCGCCTTTTTTCAGACTCTGACGAAATTTCTGAATTTCTTTATTCTTTTTCGATTGGGGGCGGATAAAGAACAGCCAGAATACCACTACAAGTGCAAGAATTAAAAACAGATTGCCGTATTGGGTGAAAAAATCAGGGTTTTCTTCTGCTGCTTTTTTTGCTGGTTCTGCTGCTTTTTGAGCACCGGAAAGTAAAATGAGAGCTGTGTTCATATTGTTTTTTATTTGGGTTCTACAACGTTTGCTTTGACAGTAAGTATAACATCCCGTTTTTCGCAGTTGGTACTGACAGTCACATGTTTTTCGGCGAAGCCGGCCGATGAGCGTGTGAAGGCAACCGTAATCACACCTTCTTCTCCGGGTGCTATGGCGTCTTCGGGCTTGCTTGGAACGGTGCAGCCACAGGTGGATGATGTATTCGTGATTAACAGGTCTTTATTTCCGGTATTGGTGAATTTGAAATTGTATTCAAGTTTTTCACCAACATTGACTTCACCAAAATCGTGTTCCGTTTTGTCAAATGTAATTGCCGGTCCATTTGTGCTTCTTTCCCCATCCGCGGTGGCATTATTGGTCACATCGCCCGAATCAATTTCGCCCTCGGATTTGTTGCCGCAGGATGAAGCTCCCAGAAACAGAATCAGTAACAAGCCGATTAAACAAATATGCGATTTCATGTTTTTTTGTTTTCAGTATGCAAAAATACAAAAAATTCCCGCTTGAACAATCCTTAGTGGTTATTGGTTGTCGGTTATTGGTTAATGGTTATTGGTTAATGGTAATTCATACTTTACTTCATCCTTCAAAATTCCTCCGCCGCGGCGGATTCCTTGTTCAGTGTTCAGTGTTCGAAAGGGTTAATGGTTAACGGAGAGCGGTTAGAGTCCTATTATACAGCAGTGAGCAGTGAGCGGTGAGTAGTGATCTTTTGCTCTCTTTACAAAGAAGCAACGATCTTCATTCGAACAATCCTTCATCATTCATCCGCCGCGGCGGATTCCTTGCCTGCCTGGCGTCAGACAGGTTCTTTGTTCAGTGTTCAAATCAGTCTTCTGCCAGCACAATCAGCATATCTTCAGGAGCAAAAACAATGGAGGCCGATTTAAGTGGATTTAAAACAATGCCATACGCTTTTGCGGGATCGTTCGACAAAGCCATATTGCGGTACCCAAGTGCGACTTGTCCTAACGCCGATGCAGCTGCTGTTATCTGATAGAAATTGTATTTCTGGCCGGGCTGGACATACTGGTTGATTGGTTTGAAATAGATTTCGGAGCCATCAGCATCAAGCAGGTCGTCTATAACCGGCTTCAGGTCTTTGTTTTCGCTGATCATGGAAATAAGCAGACTCACCAGTTTATCGCTGACAATAAAATCATTTTTCCTGCTGATGTGCGCCAGATCACTGTTTCGTGGATCCAGCATTTCGCTTACAATATTGGTGTTGTAATTGTTTTTCTGAATAATATCGCGAACATGCAACAGCGTGACCAGGGTATTGGCATCGGCTTGCTGAAAGCCAATTCCAGGCTCCGGAAGAATCATGATATAATCAGTTTTCGAAAATTCAAGCTGACTCAGAAAAGCCCGCGAGGTAATATCACCTGTTGAACTGGTGATTTTTAAAGATCCAGTGTCAAGCCCGGTTAGCTGCGAAATGTGTTGTGGCTGAACAATAACAGAAATTGCCGAGCCTGCCGGAAAATAATTGGCAAGCTCCTGCAAAATCAGTTTTATTCTGGGGTTGTATCCCAATATGATGGTGTGCACTGGCTTTCGGTTGTTTGAAAGCTCAGCAGAAATCGTTTGCAGTCCCTGGGCTTTATCCGGATTGCCATTCGGAATTACCGTGTCATCATCTTCCGAAATAGCAATAATGTTATCATTTGATTGAATGATATAATCCATTTCCGGATTCAGTCTGGTTTCGCCGGTTAACAGCTGAACACCAATCACTGTGCTGCTGTCAAACATAAGTTGTGCGTCAGCAAACTTTTTACCAGTGAGTTTTGGAACATTTGAAAAATAAATTTCATCGCCTTCGAATTTCAGGAGATCTTCAATGACAATACTAAGACCCGGCTGGTGGGCTACCTGTACGGTAAGTCGTGCCATCACTTCGGAAAGCTGTAATACGGTTATTTCTTCGTGGCCGATGAGATCAAGCACTTCGAGCGTTTTTTCTTCCTGAATTTCGGCCACAATATGATATTTCTCTTCTTTGCGCTTTGGATTGTTGACAATAGCAAGAACAATTTTGATAATAAAGAGGTCATGCATTTCTTCATTTTCGGGCGGCAGTATAATGATGGAGCGTGCGCTGTTGAATCCAACCATCTCCAGATCACTGCTTTCGAGCGGATCGCCTGAACGTACAATGACTTTTGTACTGAATAATTCAGGCACCAGACTTTTGATCTGATCTTCCATTTCCGATTTATCGGTTTCGGAAAGTATTACTATATGCGGCTTACGCTGATTCTGATTGGCAATGGCCAATTCACTGATGATGGTAAAAATTTTCGGCGACCAGCCAAGAATGAGCGTGTGACCCGTTTCCAGCACTTTCGACCGGCCTTTACGCAATTCATTCAGTTTCTGATCAAAGCCGGCAGAAATAATACCAATCAACGCCGACACGATAAATATTCCACCAATGGTAACAATGAGCATCACAATGCGGAAGCCCCAACCCGCGTCTCCGCCCATGGTGCCGGCATCGAGTGTGCGCATGAGCGATTGCCAGAAAGCTTCAATAAAGCTCATTTGCTCTGTATCTTCGGGCAGAATACCAAATGCAGCGATTACACCTGCAGCAATTATTACCAGCAACAGTGTTGCAACAGCCAGCCACACAATAACAGCCAACGGACCGCGTGCCATCATCATATCAAAACGATATTTCAGCCGTTCTCCAAAAGAAGCTTTTTTCATAGTTTGTATTTATTTTCGAACCAGTAATGCAATATTCTCAACATGATGTGTGTGGGGGAACATATCGAAAGGATGAATTTCAGCCACTTTGTACTGATCTTTCATCAAAGCGATGTCGCGGGCCTGGGTGGCCGGATTGCAGCTGACATACACTACTTTTTCAGGAGCCGCATTCAGAATCTGCGCCACCACATCGGGATGCATGCCCGAACGTGGCGGATCGGTCAGTATCACATCGGGATGCCCGTGTGCCGCCATGAATGACTGATTCAGCGTTTTGGCTATGTCGCCGCAGAAAAATTCTGCATTTTCAATCTGATTGTATGCGGCATTTTTCTTAGCATCTTCAATGGCTGTCGGCACATATTCAATACCCACTACTTTTTGCGCATGTGGCGCCACAAACAATGCTATGGTGCCGGTTCCGGTATATAAATCATACACCGTTTCATTTCCTTTCAGATCGGCAAGCTGGCGCACCATGCGGTACATGGATAAAGCCTGTGGTACATTCACCTGATAAAACGAAAGCGGTCCGACGCTGAAATGCAGGTGTTCCATAGTTTCAACAAACGCTGAAGGTCCGTCAAATACATGAAAATCGAGGTCGTTCAGCGAATCGTTTGCTTTGGTGTTGATGATATAAATCCACGATTGAACCAGCGGAAGCCTTTCCTTCAATGCATTCATGTAGTTTGAAATCAGCTCCTGGTCATCGAATCCGAAAATCACAGTCACCATCCAATGTCCTTCCGAGCTGTTGCGGATCATCAGATTACGCAGAAATCCGGTATGTTCTTTTCGGTTACAGAAAGTGAGATTCTGTTTCAAAGCCACATCCTGAGCGGTGTTTCGGATTTCATTCATGTAGTCGCCCTGCAGATAACAATGGTCGACTTTAAAAATTTTATCGAAGCGTCCCGGCAAATGAAAACCGAGTCCGCGTGGTTCAGCATTTCCTGATTGGCGCTCTGCATCAGTTAGCCAGCGTGAATCGGCATATGTAAATTCGAGCTTGTTTCTGTAATGAAATTGTGCCGGAGAAGCAGTAATCGGAAATGTTTTTTCAATTTCAATACCGCCAATCCTTTGCAAATTGTCGGTTACCTGCTTTTGTTTCATATAGAGCTGGGCCGGGTAACTCATATGTTGCCAGCGACATCCGCCACACAAAGTAAAGTGCGCGCAGGTAGGCTCTATGCGGCTTTCGCCGGGTTGTTTCAGTTGACGCAGAAAAGCATCGGAATAATTTTTTTTGCTACGAACCAGCATTACATCAGCAATATCGCCGGGCACTGTAAACGGAACAAATACCACTTTTCCTTCGTGACGGCCGATACACACTCCTTCGGATGCGGTTTCCACAATTTCAAGATTTTCAATAACGGTTCCGTAAACTTTTGACGAAGAAGCCATAATCAGGCGAAGTTAAATTTCAGTAAGGTTTCGAGGGTTGTTTTATCCATGTTGCGTTGCATGATACCATGCTCAACGTAAGTTACATGGCCGGTTTGCTCCGATACCACAATGGCGATTGCATCGGTAGCCTCGGTTATACCAATAGCCGATCGGTGGCGCAATCCCATATCCTCGGGAATATCGAACCGGTGCGATACCGGTAAAATGCAGCGGGCAGCAATAATCTGATTGCGTCTGATAATCAGCGCTCCATCGTGCAGTGGCGAGTTTTTGTAAAAGATCGATTTAATCAGATCGCGCTGAACCTGAGCCTGAAAGACCGATCCCGAAGCAGCGGTTTCTTTCAGTTCATTCTTCAGGGTTAATACAATCAGGGCGCCGGTTTTGGTTTTACTCATGTCAAAACAGGCATCCACTACTTCGTCTATATTCAGCGACCGACGACTCGGATCATTCACTTTCCAGAAAAGAAAACGACGGCTGGTACCTGTCAGAATATTCTGTGAGCCGAGCATCAGTAAAAATTTTCTGATTTCCTGCTGAAACACAATAATCAGGGCCAGTACACCGACGCTGAAAAACTGTCCTATAATATCACTCAGCAGATTCATGCCGCTCAGGTCAACCAGTTTCCACAGCACGTAGGCAAATGCAATTCCGATCACCACATTAACAGCTGTGGTACCACGGATTAACTGATAGACCTCGTACAGCAGATACGCCACAATCAGAATGTCGATGGCATCGACCCAACGAAAATGAAGCAGTTGATTGATGTAGAGAAACATGAAACTTTTTTTTGCAAAAATACGAAATTTGCACAACGCACAACGCGTAAAGCACAACGCACGAAGCTCAGGGCAAAACGAACAATGCAACCAGTTTGTGACTCATTCTGTTGGTTGAAGTCTTTTTAAACAGAGTTTTGGAGGCTGTCTCAAAAAAGAGTTCGGCAGCAAAAACAAAAACTTCCTCAAGCGAACCGACCTTCCATAGTCCGTAATGCAATGTAGGACATGGAAGAGTCGGATGAACCGGCAGCGTTGTTTTTGTGCCGTGCTCAAAGCTGCTTCATACGACTATTCCATGATCCACTCAAGAAGCTAATACAAAAAAATTGCTGGTGGAACTATGGAATGTCGTGAGCTTAGCTTGTTTTGAGACAGTCCCACAAGAATTACTTTTTCAGACTACACCCAACAGCGCTCAAGGCACAATGCACAATGCCTGCCCGTGCCCGGATGCCCAAAAATTAAAACCGCTCGTAGAGACACCTTGGAATAATTCTGAAAGCAAAGGCTGCTATGCGCCAACGGTTGGTAATATAAACTACTTTGCGCTTTCGCCGGATAGCTTTAAAAATCTGCCGCGCGGCTTTATCGACCGGCGCCACCCAAAAGATGCCGGCACCCTGAGCCATGGCTGTATCAACAAATCCGGGCCGCACATCGGTTACCACAATTGGAATTTTCGAACTGCCGGCTTTTTGTCTCAATCCTTCGAGATAGTTGATCTGAAATGCTTTCGATGCTCCATATGCAGGCGCAAAGCGGCTTCCACGCAACCCGGCAATTGAGCTGATGGCCACCAGATGTCCAAATTTCTGTGCTTCGAAAAATTTGTACACAAAATTTACCAGGTTTGTCCAGCCGGCTACATTGGTGTCAACAGACACTTTTTCTTTTTCATAATCCAATTCGTTATTCACAAAGCCGGCACCAGAACTTAGTATCAGCAAATCGAGTCCACCTAATTCCGAAATAAGTTCTTTCAATTGAATGATTGAATTTTCGCAATCGATAACGTCCATCGGTTTGATCAGAACGGACGGATGCTCGTTTTTAATTTCTTCGAGCAGTTGGATTCTGCGACCGGTAATGCCAACGCTGTAACCGTTTTTAACCAGCAGCGAAGCCAGTCCCCGTCCTATTCCCGATGTAGCACCAATGATGATTGCTCTGGCCATTCCGACATTTATTTATATACAAATGTACAACAATGAAGTGTGTTTTATAGAACAAAAAAAGAGGAACCAGATTGATTCCTCTTTCTGAAATATTCAATACAATTATTCGCGGATGAATTTTCCTGAGAACAATTGACCTTCATCTTTGATGGTTACAAAATAGATTCCGGCAGACAGATGTTTGCTGTCAATCTGAACAGCGCTGCCAGAGATGTTTTCCATCTGAACGACGATTTGTCCGAATGAATTGACAATGGTCAGAGACGCATTTGCAAAGGATTTATCGTTTGAAATAACAATTTCGTTCTGACATGGATTTGGTGCAATGCCGATGGATACAGCTTCTTCAACGATTCCAATGTTGCACGATGACGTACAGTACGTAATGGTGCCGGCAACAGTGCCTTCCTGCAGATCGATGTTTCCACCGCTCTGGTCGCAGAAATCGAATGTGCCGCTCATGGTTCCGTTGTTCCAGGTGTTGTTGACCACACACCATTTTCCTGAACCGTCAAGAATTTCGCTATTATGCCAGTTGTTGCCGACATTAATTTGGCCGTCGTTTGTCAGCGATACGGGTCCGGATAATGAATCGATATTTGAAAAATCATGATTTGCATTCACTTCTGCAGCACTGTAGTTTATAAACCGGTCTGAATTACAAAAATCATTTGTTGTGATTGTGCCGTAATTCTTTACAGAGTCCTGGCTGTAGAAGTTAATTGAATTTACGCTGCCGTAATTAGATATGTTGCCATCAATACCATTCATAAATTGTTCTGCATTGATAATGCCATTGACACCATTTTCAAGATATGCCGTATTGAATAAACTGTCAATCGTAAGAGTTCCGTTATTTAAAATATACCCACCTGTAAAAGGAACACGGGCTACGGTAAATGATCCGGCAATATTCAGCGAAGCAATGCCGCTTGGATAGTTCAGGGCGAAAACACGCATCGGATTTGAGCTGGTCAACGATCCGGCTCCATTGATTGTGAACGATCCTGATGAATGCATATAATCAATGTCGAGATTTACTGCGTGATTAATGATAACATCACCGGTTCCCATTGGCGGAGCGCCACCCCAGGTGGTTGGATTGGAGAAGTCGCCGGCCATAACGGTGGTTTGGGCCTGCATCGGATTCGATAGTAAAAAAGCCACCAATACTGCAAAAAGGTACATGTGCTTCATAATGTTTTGTCGGTGTTTAAAGTGCTGACGCCGCACCTGTGAGTTAATTTTTTGGTTGCAAGGTAGAAAATATTTTGTTCATGTATATATTTTGACAAACAATTTGCAGTGGATTAGTTTGGTGGCTTCAAAATGATTGTTGTTACGACATTCCACCGTTCCGGCCACAATTAACCCACGAAGATTTCCGAACTCTTCGTGGGTTTGTTACACCAGCCGGAACATGGAATCGTCGTAACAACAGAAAAAACAACGGTTCCATGTCCTTTAGCTCCTTTGTCGCATCGGACGATGGAATGTTGTTTTTACTCAAAAAAACAAAACCGTCCTGCTGCATTGGCAACGAAACGGTTTGCAGAAAATAAAAGTTCTGTTCAGTTTATTCTTTGATGAATATTACCTGTTGCATGGATTCGTCAGAAATGACTTGCAGCAGATAAATTCCATTGTTCAGTGTTGAAACATCAACCGAGGTCTGACTATTCAGATTTCCGCCCAGAATCTCTGTTCCGGCGAGGTTGCAGATGCGGTATGTCTGATTTGAAATACTGATTCCGCTAATCTGAATACTATTTGTTGCAGGGCTTGGGAAAACTGACAGCTGATTTTGTGCAGCAATTTCTTCTGCCCCGGTTGTACCACCTGTGATGTTGATGGTGTAGTCTTCGGTTTCGCCCCAGTCCATCACATCGGTGTCCGATGTACTGGCATTACAGGCAGCAATGCTGTATCCATTTGCACCCAAAGTATAATTGTCGTCTTCAACAATACGAACACGCATACGTATGTTACCTGCAAGTGCCGTTGAAGGAATGGTGATGGTTTCGTTGATGGTACACTCGCCACCAACAGGCAGGCAGTCGCCCGAAAGCGTTCCGCTTACTTTTTCCGACGCGTCAAATGTGTTGTCATGATTGTAATCAATCCACACACCGTAGCCGCAGCCGCCCAGTGCATTAAATGAAACGCTGAGCGTATACGTGTTTCCTTTGGTAAAATCAGGTACTGACAGATTGTTGTAGAATACATAATGTGGCGCTGCATATTGTGCATTGGTTGTATTCGTCAGTGTTCCGAATGAAACAATGTTGATAGCATCGGGTACCAGAAAGCCCTGCATGTCGTCGAAATCTGCTGCACAATACGGAGCCGGATTAGTAATTTGAGCGGAGAGAAACTGAACTCCGAAAATCGCTGAAAAAGCGATCAATAGTGAAAATTTTTTCATGAATGAAAATGATATGACTTTGCCTACTCTGAACAGTTTTCGGCATCCCTGTCCCCCCGGACAAGAGTCAAAACAGAATAAATTCCGGACTGCACAAATGCAATCACGCCTCTAAGATGATTCAATGATTGAAAAGTTGCATGTGGATGAGAAAAAATATTTCATGTTGTCATATTGTTTTCTCGTCAGCGAATACAACACTTGCACAAATAGCTGAAAATCAACAAAAGCAAGAATCAAGTTCCCGGCCACTGCGCCGGGATCTCATTCCATATTTGAGGCATATCTTTGTTGATTTTCACAGCTGAGTTCCGGGAAAGCACTTTATTAAATTCAGTATTTTTAATAAAAATCAGGTGGATATTTCTGATATCTGATTTCAATGGATTTTTCCGGCTCATTACTTTCGTATTTTGATATGCAGAGGTAATGTTTCGACGACATGACAGCAACATATACTTTTGGAAAATTATTGAGCTGAATTATTATTGCTGATACATTTTTTATTTTTGGTACATCAATCATTTTTGCGTACCCTGAAATAGGTGAAGAAATTACACCGTCAAAAATTATTATTTCATCAATGGAGTTCTTCTTTTGAAGTGATATTTTCACGCTGTCATTATTAAATTGTTCAACAAGGAAAATTCTGAGACCTTGCTTATGAAACAACTTAAAGTTTCCATTGCTTTGCGTGTTAATGAAAATCTCCGTGTTTTCCTGTCCTGTAGCTGCAAAGACCGCGAGCACAAACAATATGCAGAGAAAATTCTTCATAGGTTTAATAGGATTAGGTCAAATTTCTTTTTGGATTAATTATTCAATATTGATTTTCTCTCCCAGAAATTTCGGTTTCTTTCCAAAAGCAAAATCGAGCAGCACTTTTACGCGGGCAAATTTTTCGCGCAGTTTGGTTTTGAAACTGTTGTGTGCGCCCACTTCGGCTGCATTGTAGGCCACCGCATCCAATCCAAGCGAGCTGGCAATGTAAAGCGCGCGCCGGTTGTGGAATTCCTGCGAGATGATGGTAAAGCTTTGTTGTCCGAAAATGGCTTTCATCCGGTAAACCGAGTCATAGGTGCGAAACCCGGCGTAGTCGAGATAGATGTCTCCGGCTTTCACGCCACGTTTCACCAGTTCGTCTTTCATGTCCTGCGGTTCGTTGTAATCGCTGCGGCTGTTGTCGCCGCTGATCACAATTCTGATAATTTTTCCGGCTTTATACAGCTCAACTGCAGCATCAATGCGGTTTTTGAAAAAGAGATTGATCTGTCCCGATGACACATATTTCAATGTGCCCAGCAGTAATCCGGTTTTGTTGTATGGAATTGTTTTCACATCGCTGTACACGCGGTCGCGTGTATGGCTGTTGATGCGCACATTGGCAAATATCACCAGCCCCAGCGCAAGCAGGATGATCATCAGAATGAGGCGGGTGAGGCGTTTTCGGAGCATAAGCAATACGATTATTTATGTTTGTATTTTTTCAACAACGAGTAATGTACACTCCTTCCACCTTCGGCTTCCTGTTTCAAAATTCCTTTTTCTATCAGATCTTTGATGTCACGCAACGCAGTGTCGGCCGATGTTTTGGTGATCTTAGCCCATTTCGAAGAAGTCAGGTTGCCAAAAAAATCCCCAAACAGCTTGTTGATCATTAATCTTTGCCGCTCATTGACTGGTGTTTCTTTGTGCTGATGCCAGAATTCCGCTTTACGTACAATGTTTTGCATACTTTCTCCGGCTTCGAGCAATGCGTTTTTCAAACAGGTCAAAAACCAAACAAGCCATGGGGTTATATCGCCATCGCTGTGCTGAACGGTTTTGAGCGTTTCATAATACATTTTTTTCTCCTGCTGAATCTGATTTGATAAACTATAAAATCTTTCAGAACTCTGTTCGCTGCGTGCAAGCAACATATCCGAAATCGCCCTTGCAATGCGGCCGTTGCCGTCATCGAACGGATGGATGATCACGAACCGGAAATGTGCGATGGCCGCTTTTAAAACATCATCCATGACTATTTGATCGTCATTGATCCACGAAAGGAATTTGTCCATTTCGGCCTGTACTTTTTTGGCTGGAACGGCCTCGTAATGGACGCGCTCTTTTCCCATGGCACCCGATACAACCTGCATTTCGCCAGTGCGGTACTGTGCAACATCAATTTTATTCATTCCGCTGTACCCTGTCGGAAAAAGCGCTGCATGCCAACCGAAAAGCCTTTCAGGCGTAAGGGGATTTTTAAAGTTTTGCGTGGCGTCAAGCATCATTTCCACAATGCCCTCAACATTGCGCGACGATGAAACAAGTCCTGCAGTATGTATTCCCAAACGGCGGGCGATCGATGAGCGGACCTGGTCGTAATTCAGCTTTTCACCTTCAATTTCAGACGACTTGATAACATCGAGTGTCAGCATTTCCAGACTTTTTTCTTCTTTCGATGAAAAACCAAGTGAATGCATTTGTCCGGAAATTTTACCCTGTAACAGCCGCACTTCGCCCAATGCGGCACTCACAGTGGCATTCTGCCAGGTAAAGTCTGTCCAGTTCTTATGTTGATAGATGTATTTTGCCATTGTGATTACAATAGTTGCTGCAAATATACAAAATAATCTCCGCAAATATGCGGCGAATAGGATATTTATTTGCCGCAAGAATTCAAAACAATGGCTTTTATTTCAGATCCGTATCCGATTTCAGCATCCAGCCTTTGATGTGTGTGGGCTGCTCGGTAAACGCAGAGTAAAAACAATTCTTTTTTCCAGGATTGACATCCATAATCACATACACCCAGTCAACACCTTGCTCTTTCCGCGTACCGAGCAGTTTTCCGGTGGCACCTTTGCCATATTTGGCTATGCTTGTTCCGGAATAGTGAAAAGGCCCACAGTCGGTTTCATCGAGCATGTAGCACTCCATTCTCAGATGAGCGCTGTCACTCATAATAGTAAAACTAAGGCTGTCCGCTGTTAATGAATCGGGCTTTTGAGTTCTGACATGACTTCCAATTGTTTTAATCCGGATAAATGATGGTTTGTTTTTGTTATAGTGTACAATGTAATTATAATTCAGAATTTGTGCATCCAGGCAGCAACCCGGGTCATACAGCCTGAATGAGGCCAGTCTGTTATCTTTAAACTCATATTCAGTAATTACCTGCAAGCCTGAAAAAACTTCCTTGTAAGAACTCCCCATATTGATGAAGATTTTGGTTATTAGTGGAGTACCGCCCGTAGGGCCATAATACAGAAAGTCTTTTTGCGAATCGCCATTAAAGTCAATGGCATACACTGTGTTAACCATACTCGCGGGATATCCCCGGTAATATTTAAATATTTGCATCAGTTCGTCGCAGCCTTTTATAAACTGAAGAATATGCAGTGAATCACGATCGGTTTCCAGTTCGCTCAATGGTGTTTGTCCGACATAATCGTAATCAACGTACTCTATGTTTTTCTCCCATTCATAGAATATTTCGCACGCAACCGAATCTTCAAATTCCTTTTGACTCAGCGGTGTATGGGGCTGCTGGCCGCTGGTGAATTTTGATAAAAGCAGGATCAAGAATATAATTGACACTATTTTAAAGGACATTTTCCGGATGTTTTTGATCGTGCTAAAATAAGAATTTTCAGATATTTTTGAAATAATTTCAACCTACTAATATTGGAATCAGGCAGACCGTTTTCGGGTTTGTATAGCAAAATAGCTTTGGGCAAAAGCAATCTGTTCTTTTTTCGGATCACCGTTTTGCGCGATCAGATAGCATGCATAGCGGGTTAGCATAATATCACTTACCTCTCTTTGGCCTCCCTTGCCGACTTCGATCATTTTGTTGACGTCAACGAAATGATCAACGATAAGCTGGGCGCTGGTTTCGCAAGATTGCTTTGCTTTTTCAATGGCATTGGTGAAGTTCCGCCAATCGGAATATCCGAGCAATTCCTGCAATCTGCGGCAATGTTTCGGTCCTGCTGTCGAGTCTACGACGGAGTTTACACCGCTGTCTCCTTCCCTGCCCGCTGCGCAGCAGGCGGGGATACGTTTGCAGCTTGTTGTTTCACAAGGCGCCACTTCAACACTGCTAATGACTCACTTGCATAAAACTCTGAAAATCAACAAAAGAAGTCGAACATAATTCCCGGCCACCGAGCCGGGATCTCATACAATACTACCGACTTTTTCTTTTGTCGATTTTCGCTGCCGACGCTTCGACTCCGCTCAGCGTGACAGCAGCTTTTGAGTCATTTGATTTTAGGTTGCAAAGCGCGTTTTGCTGGTGGTCTCAGGATGACAGCGGCGAGGCTCAGGATGACAGTAGCAGGGTTCGAATGTCAGTGGCGGGGCTCAATTTGACAGGTGCGGGTTGCCGCGGCGACTCAGAATGACAAGGGCTGTTATTGATGACAGCGGTGGGTCAAAGTATTGCAAATTTGATTTTTACAATTAGCCTGAAATTTATTCACTGATAAACCTTATTTTTGCAGCAAATTTCATCCGCATGAAGAATTTTGTTGAAGAACTGACCTGGAGAGGCATGGTGCACGATATGATGCCCGGCGTTGAAGATTATCTGAAAGAAGGCATGGGAACGGCTTACGTGGGGATTGATCCCACCGCCGATTCATTGCATATCGGTCATCTCGTATCGGTGATGATGCTTAAGCATTTTCAGTTGTGCGGACATAAACCCATTGTGCTCGTGGGCGGCGCTACCGGTATGATCGGCGACCCATCGGGCAAAAGCGAAGAACGCAATCTGCTTGATGAAACCACGCTGCGCGCCAATCAGGAAGGACTGAAACGTCAGCTGATGCGTTTTCTCGATTTCAGAGAATCGGCTCCCAATGCCGCTTTGATGGTGAACAACTACGACTGGATGAAAGAACATACTTTTCTGTCATTCATTCGTGACATCGGAAAACACATTACTGTGAATTACATGATGTCCAAGGACAGTGTGAAAAAGCGCCTCAGTGGCGAAGCAGGTGAGGGTATGTCGTTTACTGAATTCTCCTATCAGCTGGTACAGGGCTACGATTTTCTGTGGCTGTATCAGAACCGCAACTGCAAACTGCAGATGGGCGGCAGCGATCAGTGGGGCAACATTACCACCGGAACCGAGCTTATACGGCGCAAAGCCAGTGGTACGGCCTATGCATTAACCTGTCCGCTGATCACCAAAGCAGATGGCGGAAAATTCGGAAAAACCGAAAAAGGCAATGTTTGGCTCGACCCTGAAAAGACGTCGCCATATGCATTCTATCAGTTCTGGCTCAACACATCGGATGCTGATGCCGAAAAATACATTAAGATTTTCACACTGATCGGCCGCGAAGAAATTGAATCGCTGATTGCACAACATAGCCAGGAGCCGCATCTGAGGCTGTTGCAGAAACGTCTGGCAAAAGAAATGACCATTTTTGTTCATTCCGAAGACGATTACAATACTGCGGTTGAAGCCAGCGAAATCCTCTTTGGCAAAGGTACTACCGAGACATTGGCCAAATTACCCGAGTCTGTTTTTCTGTCGGTATTCGATGGTGTACCAATGACAGAAGTACCTGCATCGAGCTTGCAGGAAGGCATTCCGGCGATTGAGTTTCTGGCCGATGTGGTGGGCGCATTCACTTCGCGCGGCGAAGCCCGTCGTATGGTGAAAGACAATGGTGTGTCGATCAACAAAGAAAAAATTACCGAGGAGTTTGTTGTGAACGCCGCATTATTGCTCAATAATCGCTATATCCTTATTCAGAAAGGAAAGAAGAATTTTTATCTGGTGAAGGCGGTGTAGCGGTTATTGGTTATTGGTTAATGGTTAATGGTTAATGGTTAGCGGTTAATGGTTTACGGTTATTGGTTGAGAGGTACAGTGATATATGAGCAATAACAACGTTGCCTTTTAACTTTATTAACTTTACAAACTTTATGAACTGAGGGTGTCATTCCCATTCCCAGTCCTTCTTATCGTAGACTGATTTGCCGGATTTGAGGGCCAGTTGTTTGATGAAATCATCCCATACATTGCGGCCGACTTCGCGGTTGATGGGCAGTACAGCCACCACGCCATTGTCGAAATGAATAAAATAATGTGTTCCGATGTCGTTGATTTCGGTAATGGCATTATAGCGCAGATTCATGTCGGCCTGCGGTGAAACCATGTGCAGATCATTTTCACGGTCTTCGATCAGTAAGGATTTATCGAGGTTTTCCTTATAGTGTTCCTGCGTATATTTTTTGTAATGCCGTATATACTGATGTTTGCTGACAAGCGGATACAAAAAATACCAGCCCACAGCTACCAGAAACACAATGATTGCACCGGCCCATGCAGGAATGGTCACGAGATAAATGGCGAGTGCCAGAAATAAAACCGGCCACACAGTGCGCAGCAACATGCGGTTTCGTTTTACCTGTGCAGAACGTGAGGCCTGATAGAGCTGAAACATCAGATAGTCTTCGGCGCGGAGTTGATACTGGATTTTCATGCGTATTGAATTAAAATTTTTTCGGCGTGTCCAAAAATTTCGAAATTGTCGTAAATACTGATGTCTGCATTGGTCAGACTATCTTTGAAAGAAATCGAATCCTTGTAATCAGGATTCCACAAAATGAGATTTGCCGGAATACCGGTTTTTATAAAGCCATAATTTTCAAAACCAAAAATGCGCGCAGCATTGGTCGATGTAAGCTGCACAAACTGCTGCATGGTGATTTTGTTTTGCAGCACACCGTGCGTAAAAAGCAGATTCATTCGGTAATGCAGGCCACCGGCGCCATTCGGAATTTTGGTAAAATCGAAACGGCCTTCCATTTTTTGCCGCAATGTAAACGGACAATGGTCGGTTGACACACAGTCGATGGTGCCGTCTGCGAGGCCTTTCCAGAGTTCTTCGCGGTCTTCGGTTCCGCGTATCGGCGGACTGATGATATATGCAAATACTTCAACGAAGAAGTGCTCGTACACTTCTTTATCGAGCAACAGATACTGCGGGCAGGTTTCGGCCAATACGGGCAGTCCCTCTTTTTTCGCTTCGCGTATCAGGCGCACCGATTCAGCGGTTGACATATGTACGAAATAGGTTTTACAACCGGTTTCGCGCACCAGATCAATTACTTTTTTTACGGCGTTGTATTCGGTTTCAGGTGGTCGCGAATACGCATGGAATTTGGGTTCCAGCTTGCCTTCAATGACAAATTTACTTTGTAATTCCTGAATGCGGTCGCCTTCTTCGGCATGAACAGCAAGCACAGCGCCGTAGTATGCCAGACATTTCATCACTTCTTTCAGCTGAATGAAATCGAGACCAATGGTATTGCGGTAAGCCAGATATACTTTGAACGAAGTGATGCCGCGTTCTTCGATGCATTGTCTGATTTCTTCGGCTACAGCGTTGTTCCACCATGTGATGCCCATGTGGAATTTCAGCGGAATTACACAGGCAATCGATTCATCTTCGCGCTCATCCAGCGCTTCAATCAGGGATTGTCCGCGGGCGGGCGTAACAAAATCGATGATGGCACCTGTACCGCCCATCATGGCGGCAAATGAGCCAATATTGAAATCATCGCAGGATGGTCCGGCGGGTGTCGGCAGTTTCAGATGCACATGCGGATCAATGCCGGCCGGGATGAGGAATCGGCCCGTGCCTTCGATGATTTTAGGATCATGTACTTCCAGCGTACCGGGTTTTCCGATTTGTTCAATGTACAGATCTTCATTCACATACACATCGGCATCGAAGACCCCGTCCGGGTTTACAAGAGTGCAGTTTTTAATGAGGCCGGTATCCATTTTTTTTGAATTGAAAGATTAAAAGTACAAATATTCTTCAAAGCGATGATGCATTTTTTTAATTCTGAAATAACTCATTCTGAAAAGTCTGCAATCATTTTTAAAATCATTTTTTCCATATCCGGTAAATCTTTCTGAACAGTGTCGAACACCATGATCAGATCGACTCCGAAATATTCATGTGCGAGAAAGTTGCGGAATGAGCGGGGTTTATACCAGGGATATTTGTATTGATCGGTTACCTCGGCCGGCAACGAAGCAATGGCTTCTCCGATAATCAGAAACTGATAACAAACGGCGCTGCTGACTGTAATATCAGCAGCAAATTCCTCGCTGGACAAATCCTTCGAGATAAGTTCGATTTTATGAATGGCGTCAGCGATGTGCTGTAAACGGCACCTGTATGATTCCTTACTTTTTTTCATACAGGACTTTCAGATTGTCATAGATGGATTCCTGTATTTCGGGTGACAGCGCGCGATCTGTAACGATATCGGTTTTCCGGTTCAGCGCTTTTTCGCTTTGATGAACAATCTCAGCCAGGTCGAACAGGGTAAATGAATATCGTTTATCGGTAACCACCAAAATATCGATATCACTGTTTGTGGTGGCTTCATTCCTGGCAAAACTTCCAAACAAAAAGGCTTTCAGAATTCTTCTGTCATTGCGCAGGATGGCTGCGATTTTTCGTTTAATCTGGCTGATGGTTGGAACGGGTACATAAGCATACACCGAAACCGGCTCTGCAGCTGTGTTTCCTGATTCAGTCAATTCATCACTCCATTTGCTTTGCATCCATTTTTTCAAAAGTGCATTCTCATCGAGTGAATAGTATCCGGCAAGTTTAATCACAAGACTCTTCGATGCTTTTCTGAGGCCTCGTTCCACCTTACTCAGGACAGCAGGATCCGAATCAATATCTGCTGCCACCCGACGTAACGTCTGGCCTTGCGATAATCGCTGCTGTCTGATATAATCATGAAACAATTCCACAAATAAGGATGTTGACAAAATTTGTCAAATATAGGAATTAATAATCTGAAAAGCAAATAATTGTTTCACAAATCATGAAATAATATTCAGTATTTCACAAAAAGTGAAATAAATAAATTTGTGTCACAAATATTGAAATACAATTAATCAACGTTTTTATTCCGACATCCGGTTCCACAGCAGCTGTGCAGCTTTGCGCGATTCTTTCAGAATGGAAGATTCATCCACGTTCAGAATTTCACCATCACTGTAAATGAGCTTTCCGTCAGCAATGGTATGCTTCACATGACGTCCTTCGAGTCCGAAGTAGAAGTGGCCGAGGAAATTATTTTGCGTCACCGGAGTGGGTGAGTCATAGTCAAGAATGACGAGATTGTTGCTGCCATGCGCAATGTTGCTTTCGTGCAGGTAACGGGCACCGTTGCGCAGCCGTGTGTAAATGTCGCCCCAACCTACGTTGTCAAAATTCTGTCCGGCGAAAAGCGCTGTCTGCGCACTTTTGATCATATCGCTGTGCATACCGTCGGTACCCAGCATAATGCGGTCGCCCAGTTCCGAAGACGTGAAAAAACCTACGCGATTGTTCAGATTGCTGTCGAAATTCACAGCCATCCAGGTGCCGCTATCGCGCACGAGTGTACGTTCCTTCACATCCATATGCAGACCGTGTCCGAAAATATTGTTTTTCAACGACAATGCTCCGGCGCGCTCCAGACGCTGCACAACGCTGCATCCGTATTTTTCTCTTGTCAGTTTTTCATCCACCGGATCTTCAGCAACATGAATATGAATGCCGGTTTTGTGTTTATCAGCAATGGCAATGGATTTCTTCAAGGTATCTTCTTCTACCGTGAAAGACGCATGCAGACCCACAAGCCCGCGACGGTTGTTCAGATATTCATCACTTTCATCCAGGCTTTCCTGTGCTTTTGCAACACCGTAACGATCGGTAATTTCATAGCAGAGTAAATGGCCGACGCCGACTTCATCAAATGCTTTGGCAATGGTTTCGAGCGAGCCTTTCAGAAAACCGGGCGATGCATGATGGTCGATGGCGAAGGTGCAGCCGTGCTTGGCACAATTCATCGCTGTGGTTAGCGCGCTCAGACGCACCATGTCCTGATCGAGGCACTGATCGAGTGTCCACCAGATGTATTCAAGTGTTTCGGTAAAATTCGTCGGTGATTTTTTGGGTGCGTTCATGCCACGCGACAAAGCTGAAAACACGTGATGGTGTGCGTTTACAAAGGCCTGCGTTACAATCAGGTCATTACAATCAATCACTTTATCGGCTGTTGTGTTTGCAGAAACAAATTGAAAACCGGCACCCGGAGCTTCATCTACGAGCATGTGTCCTGAAGTGATTTCAAATGTTTCCGGATGAATATACGTTGCGTTTTTGAGGAGTATCATAACAATAGCGTTTTTACAAATGTAGTCAAATATTCAATGCGGATGCGGTTTTCAATAGAGAAATCCGAACAGCCAGAGCGGTACCACATTGGTGTGTCCGTATTCAATATCGTCCTGAACCACAAATGCATTGCGGGTTCCGGCGATCTGATTTTTCTTTTTCACTTTTCCGCCAATTTCAAATGTGTATTTTCCATCCACCAGAAAATCGCTCACAGGCGAAATATTGACAGTGTGCAAAGCCGAGATCTGATTCATAAAAAATGTTTCGCGTATGGTTCCTTTTTCCGGAATTTTGATATCGGCAAGAGCGAAGAGCAGATTCGGATTTTGCAGATATACCTTTTCGGGCTTGCTCAGGAGCCCCAGACCTTTGGTTTCGGCAAACAGTGAAGCGAAAATATCGGCTCTTGACAAATATTGGATGTAGCGTATAATGGTTTCGCGCGATAATCCCATCTCTCGTCCGAGCTCTGTGATATTGGGTTTGAACGGTACCAGTCCGCCCATGATCGCCAGCAATTTTCGTATGGCAACAACAGCTGTGTAATCTACATTAAACAGCGCCGGTAAATCGTTTTCCAGAACCTGATTGATGGTACTGAGCAAACGCCTGTGGTAGCCCTTTGCATCTTCGCGTGCAAAAGGATAGCAGCCGGTCTGATAGAATTCGTGCAGGTAGCGTATTGGAAAATCGACTGTTTTCATCAGCTTTTCAGCTGTTTTTGTGCTGCGAAGCAGAATGTCATCGAGCGTAATTACTGGAGCTTTTATTCCGTAAAACAGTTCAATATACTCGCGCAAAGACATTGCATTCAGATGAAATTGCAGTGCGCGACGACTCAGATCGGCCCCGCTTTTATAGATGTTGAGCGCCGACGAGCCGGAGAATACAACTGTCAGCTTTTTATAACGATCGTATATGTTTTTGATTTCACGCGACCAGCCCGGATACTTGTGCACTTCGTCCAGGAACAGATGTGTACCGCCTTGTTTTACGAATGCATCAGCAAGAGTAACCAGTGTATGGTTGCTGAAATACAGATCATCACAACTGGCGTATAATACTTTGTCGCTGTCGTTGTAGTTAGCCTTCAGATACTGCAACATCAGCGTGGATTTTCCAACACCGCGTGCGCCGACAATTCCTGTCAATCGCTGATCCCATCTGACTTCATTCAGCGCATAACGGGTAAAGGTCATGTCCGTATCGGCCAGGTATTGACGAGATATTTCTCTGAGAGTTTCCATATATGTAAATTAAATCAATCAAAAATACAACATATTGATGGATATAAACTACAATATAGTCATAAAAAGTAAAAATAAAACAACAAAATAGCTATATAATGAATAATAAAATCAACAAAAAGTATTAAAAGTGTAAAGAATAATCAACAAAAAAATCTAAAAATGATTTAAAGAGCAGTAAATCAAGTAAATGTAAATGTTAAATGTGGAAATTCGCAAACATCATTAAATCAGTAGATTAGGTGTTTTCGGGAGATTTTCAACTATTTTCGCATGGGTAATTGTGTCCGCCGGATACCATCAAAATGGCACAGGGCATTGCCAACGGCTCCAGCGGTTGGTACAAGGCCGATTTCGCCCAGACCTTTGGCACCGTATGGACCCACCGGATCGGGTACTTCCACTCCGATGACTTCAATGGCAGGAGTCTCGTGCGCTCTCAGAATGCCGCATTCGCGCAGTTTTGTGTACACAGGATATCCGTCTTTATAAG